>Ga0307376_10003066_pt1 | contig 15806 bp, 14 predicted proteins | sample TR2MG_FD_202536 | JGI IMG/M metagenome (GOLD analysis project Ga0307376, IMG submission 202536) | Soil microbial communities from Risofladan, Vaasa, Finland - TR-2 | ecosystem: Environmental > Terrestrial > Soil > Coastal area > Acid sulfate soil | place: Finland: Risofladan, Vaasa | collected...
GCAGGTGAGGCGTGCACATCCGGATGTATGGTTCCTGTCTCCTGGAATCGGCGCACAGGGCGGCAGTGCGACTCAGGCTGTGCAAACCGGACGAAGGGCGGACGGTCTCGGCGTGCTCGTGGTTGTCGGCAGAAGCGTAGCGGACGCCGACGATCCGGGTGAAGCTGCCCGCGCGTTCAGAGATCAGATAAACGAGGGACGACGTGAGGTAACGGGACGAGGGGTCGAGCTCGGAAAGACGTCACATCAAGCTGAAACAGCTCAGCCGACGCCGGCAGCGCCGCGCGTCGCGGTATCCTCCCCGGCTCCCGAAACGCCGCGTGATGATTTCGGCGAACCTGGAGGGGCGGCCGCCCGACAGAAGAAGATGGTTCTCCATGGCCTCGTCAGAACCGGGTGTTTTCGGGTGGGCGACTTTGTTCTGAAGTCGGGTATACACTCGCCATTCTATATTGACCTGAGACGCACCGTCTCCGATCCAGTATTCCTGAAGCTCGTTGCACAGGCGTACGTGGAAATCTCGCGCGACCTGGACTTCAGTCGCATCGCGGGCATACCGGTTGCGGCGCTGCCGTTTGCCACGGCGGTTTCACTGGAGACTGGCGTTCCCATGATCTACCCGCGTATACCGCTCAAGGAGCACGGCACCGGGAATCGAATAGAAGGCGAGTTCCAGCCCGGAGAGCGGGTACTGCTGCTCGACGACCTTATCACTACCGGGTTGAGCAAGGTGGAAGCCGCCGAGATCCTTCGGGCCGAAGGTCTCGAGGTGGTCGACCTTGTCGTGTTGCTCGAACGTTCACGAACCGGTAGATCCGATATGGAATCTGCCGGTATACGACTGCACGCGTACGCGCACATTTCCGAACTCTTCGCCACATGTCGAGAAATGGGAGTGATAGATCAGGCTCAGGAATTACTCATGAGGCAGTTCATAGAGAGCGGGAACTGAGCGACCTCCGCCGAACGTCGGAGGTCCGTCAGACTATATCGAAAAATCCTGTCCTGCGAGCAGTGACTCGAACGCGCGGTTCTTGTTATCGCTGACGATTTTCTCCAGTGTGAGACGACCGAAGTAGTCATTGATGTGTTTCGAAGCTTCTTTCCACACATCATAGACCAGGCACTCGCCCATGCGAGCACACGCCTCGTCAGCATTTTCCGGATCAGTAGTGCATGGCGTTAGGTCCAGGCCTTCACCGACGGCCTCGAAGATTTCCTTCACCGAAACAGTCCCCGGTTCCCTTGTCAGAACGAACCCACCGCCCGGGCCGCGGACCGAACTGATTATTCCCTGCTTCTTCAGCTTGAAGAATATCTGCTCCAGAAACTCCGGTGAAATCTGCTCTTCACCCGCGATCTGCTTGATTGCCTTCGGTCTGTTGGAATCTGCGAGTGCGAGATTCGTGATCGCGCGCAGAGCGTAGCGTCCCTTTGTTGTTATTCTCATTCGAATAGCTCCGTACTTAAGTATTTTAGTCCATTATCTGGACAAATTACAATGATCAATTTCTCTTTAAATTCGGGCCTTTCCGCAACCTTCAGCGCCGCGTGCACCGCCGCACCCGACGAAGTGCCGGCAAGGATACCTTCCTGCCGTGCCATACGACGCGCAGCTTCCCGAGCTTCATCATCTTCGACGGCTATCACCTCGTCTATCACACTTCGGTCGAGGGTCTGCGGTATGAATCCCGCGCCGATGCCGTCAATTCCGCAGCTGCCGCGCATACTATCGGCAAGAACTGCATCAGATTCAGTCAACAGTGCAAGACTCTTCGGCTCAACTCCGACTATGCGCACATCGCTGTTCAGGCGCTTCAACGCTCGGCCGATACCTGATATGGTGCCGCCGGTGCCGATTCCTGCAACGACAGCACTCACCTGACCACCGGTATCCCGCCATATCTCCTGCGCGGTTGTCCGCGTATGCGCAAGCGGATTTGCCGAACTCAGGAACTGGCGTAGCATGTAGCTTCCCGGAAGTTGTTCGTGCAGTTCCTGTGCCTTCAGTATCGCACCCCGCATGCCATTTTCGGCAGGCGTCAGTACGACCTGGGCCCCGTAGGCTTTGAGAATGCGCACCCGGTCAGCTGACGTGCTTTCAGGCATCGTCAATAGAGCATGGTAGCCCCGTCGGGCCGAGTAGGCAGCGACGCTGATCCCGGTATTGCCGCTGGTCGACTCTATTATGGTGGTGCCCGGCCGGACAAGTCCTCGCGTCTCAGCATCGTGGAGCATGAAGAGCACAATGCGGTCTTTGATGCTTCCGGAGGGGTTGTGGCACTCGAGTTTCGCAGCCAGCACACCCGGCCGGTTCTCTCTCAGACGATTCAGATATACGAGGGGCGTTCTGCCGACCAGGGCAAAAATGTCGTCTGAAATACGCATTTTCTGGACCATGCTCCTGCCGCCTCTTCGGACAAAGCCTCTCAGGATTTTGTCTGCTTCTGTAGGGTGAATGTGTAGTAATTATAGCATATAATGAAATGGGTTACAAATGGGTTAGGTGCAAAAAAAGACAAATTTGCCGAATTTCTTGCGAAAAAAGGTCGGGTTGCGGCGACAGGCGGATGTCCGCCTGTCGTTTTGGTCAGGAATTAACCCGCTCAACGTAGTCTCCGGATTCGGTATTCACCAGTACCCGCTCACCTTGCTTAATGAAGATGGGCACCTTCACCTCAAGACCAGTCTCAAGCTTCACCATCTTTGTGGCCCCGGTTACCGTGTCACCCTTGATTGCGTCCGGAGCGTCAACGACCGTATAGACCACCTTTGTCGGCAATTCGATGTCGATCGCGGTACCTTCCCACATGATGAGCTTGTAGGTTTCGGTTTCTTTCATAAAGAGGCGCTTGTTCTCGAGCCCCTCGGCGTCTACTTCGAACTGCTCAAATGATTCGGAATCCATGAAGTGATAGCTCTGGGCGTCCGCGAACAGAAACTGTGCGTCTCTTTCGTACACGTCTGCTTCTTCAACCGAGTCGTTGGTCTTCATAGTCTCCTGAAGACCTTTGCCATTTCGAAGTCCCTTCAATCTGAGGCGTACGAATGCCGACCCTTTCCCGGGATTCACGAACTCACGTTCAACTACCAAATATGGCTCGTCCTTCATGAGGAGACACATTCCTTTGCTGATTGCGCCCGCTTTGATCATATTGATTGCACCTTCTTATACTGATTGGTCCGATGGGACCGTCATGGGCCTGAGTTCAGCAAATAGCCAAAATAAGTGCCTGCTGAATCTCGGCAGAATTCTAGGGCTGTAAAGTATCATGAACGGGGAAGAATATCACCCCCCGGATCGAGGAGGCGCCGGTCAAAGCCATGATCAGGCGGTCGACGCCGACAGCCACCCCGGAACAGGCCGGGAACTCAGGCACGAACGAATGCGGAAAGTCGAGCGCGGGCCTCACCGGCACGAGCGATTCGGATTTTTCCCGGGACTCCTGTTCGAAGAACTCCCGCATCCTCTGCGGGTCAGTCTCTTCGGTGTAGCAGTTCGCGGTTTCCCTGCCATCAAGGTAGAGCTCCCATCGCTCCGACCAGGGTGTTCCGGGTATTGCACGGGCGAGAGTCGCAATTCCGGAGGGGAAATCCGTGAGGATGGTCGGTGGACCTTTTGCTATCTCCTCCTCGACAAACGTGAGAAAGATCCGGTTGAACAGTTCCTGCCATGAATCCTCTGCAGAAGGGGATAGGCCGAGTCTCCGTGCCTGGTTCTCAAGCTGACTCCGGTCGGTACAGCCCGCAAGATCAAAACCGGCGAAGCGATCAAATGCCTCCTGCATGGTCACTACCCGAAACGGTCGCGTCAGTGGCTCAAGCCGTTCACGTGCCGAGCTCTCACCGCGCGCGAGTTCGGCTTCTGCGAGCGTCGCGATCAGGTTCTGACAGATTCCTATCGATTGCCTGTAGTCCGCGCCAAGGGTGTACCATTCGAGCATCGTAAACTCAGGACTGTGCTGATCGCCGATGTTCTCCGCATTGCGAAATGCATGGCATATCTGAAAGATGTTTCCCGACCCTGCTCCGATCAGTTGCTTCATCCACAGTTCAGGGGACGGGATGAGATAGAGATCACGCGTGGGCAGGAACGGGTGCACGAAATCGGTTCTGAACGCTTCTATTGTCGATTCCGGTATCAGCGAGGGAGCAAGAAGCGGCGTGTCTACCTCAAGATAGTCCCGTTGTCTGAAGAACGTGCGAATCCCTTCGTGAATACGCGCGCGTGCTTCCATCTGTGTTCGCAACATCTGATCGGATGATAGCAGGATCGCCGAAATGTAGCTATGATAGAGGACTACCGAACAGAAGGGATGGCAGCAGAATGAGTAGCAGATATGGATTCGAGACGGTGATCGAACGGCGCGGAACAGGGGCAATCAAGTGGGACGCGGTCCCCGCGGATGTGCTTCCGATGTGGGTTGCTGATATGGATTTCAAGGCACCACCGGAGGTCGCTGAGGCGCTGAGCGCGCGCCTTGAACATTCGCTGTTCGGCTACACACGGGTTCCGCAGAACTATCTCGAGGCATTCGCAAGGTGGGAGCACGTCAGAAACAACTTCCCTGTCGCCGCTGCGGACGTGATTCCCGCACCAGGAGTCATGCCGGCAATCCGGTTCGCGATCGACGCCTTTACCGAGCCGGGAGACAGAATTGTCATCCAGCCGCCGGTTTACTTCCCGTTCTATCGGGTCATCGAGGGGAGGGACCGCGTCATAGATTCGAACCCGCTCGTCGAAGAGTCCGGGACGTATCGCATGGACCTCGATGCGTTTGAACGGTCTGCCAGTGCCGGTGCGAAGATGATTCTCCTCTGTTCCCCGCATAACCCGGTCGGACGAGTATGGACCGCCGAGGAGCTTGCCGCCGTTGCCGACATCTGCTCCCGGTACGGTATCATCGCGGTATCAGACGAAATTCATTCAGATATCATCATGCCCGGACACGCGTTTCACTCCTTTGTGCCGGTTGCACGGGAGGCCGGCTGCGCGGCGCTTTCGCTGTTTGCACCGAGCAAAACCTTCAATATTGCCGGGCTTGCCTCCTGCACTGCCGTCGCATCAGATGAGGTGACAGCTCACGCGTATCGAAAAAACCTCCAGGCCGGGAACCTCGAGCTGCCGAATCTGCTGAGCATCGTGGCCGCGGAGGCTGCGTACCTGCACGGGGGGCGCTGGCTTGATGAGCTGATCGAATATCTCCATGAAAATTTTGACTACATGCAGAGCTATCTCGCGCACGAGCTACCGGAGGTACGTCTCTCTCCCCTCGAGGGAACCTATATTGCGTGGCTGGACTTTCGCGCCTTCGGCCTGACCGACGATGAGCTTTCCCGACGCCTCATGTCGGTAGCAAGAGTACGGCTGAACGAAGGCAGGCAGTTCGGCGCCGAAGGGAGCGGTTTCCAGCGGCTGAACTTCGCCTGTCCGCGAGCGCTGCTTGAAGAGGGACTCTCCCGGATCGCATCAGCGTTCAGGCACGAATAGATGGGCCCGACAATCCTCTCCTACGCGGGAAAGCAGCCGGAGGTTTCGCAGGCAGCATATCTTGCGCCAGGTTGCTGCATAGTCGGTGATGTGAAGATTGGCCGGGATTCGAGCATCTGGTTCAACGCTGTGGTGCGAGGCGACGTGCACTGGGTGCGCGTAGGTGAGCGGACGAATGTGCAGGATCTCTGCATGCTGCACGTCACCCACGATACTTATCCCCTGACGATTGGAAACGACGTTACCATCGGCCATTCGGTCACCGTGCACGGATGTACTATCCAGGACAGCTGCCTCATCGGCATGGGTGCGGTGGTGCTTGACGGTGCCATCGTCGAAACCGAGACGATGATTGCGGCGGGAGCGGTCGTGACACCCGGATTTGTCGTGCCGCATCACACCCTCGTTGCCGGAGTGCCCGCGCGGGTGGTCAGAACCCTCACCGACGATGAGATCCGCGGATTTGCCGAGTCCGCCGCGCGCTACGTTACCTATGCGTTCACCATGCGGGAATCGAACCCAGCCAACCCCTAGCACATCCTGCAGCTTGACCGCGCACGCTGAATCCGGTTACGATTCCGTCAATATCCCAACACATCGTACATCGTCGTACATCGAGGGCCTATGGCAACCGAAGACAACGAACAGACCGAGGAGCGGCTCGCGCGCGCCCGGAAACCCGCCGAAGACGCGATACGGATGCACGCGCAGTATCGGGGAAAGATCGAAACCGTGCTGAAGTGTCCGGTTCGCAGCATGGACGATTTCTCAGTCTGGTACTCACCGGGAGTCGCCGCCCCGTGCCTGGCCATCCAGAAGGAGCCCGACCTTGTGTACGACTACACCTGGAAATGGAACACCGTCGCGGTGATTTCAGATGGAAGCCGGGTGCTCGGACTCGGAGACATCGGGCCGAAGGCAGGCCTGCCGGTCATGGAAGGTAAGTCGCTCCTCTATCGCTACCTGGGAGCCGTGGATTCGGTTCCCATCATGCTCGACACGAAGGACCCCGACGAGATCATCAGGACGGTCCTGCTCCTGCAGCCATCGTTCGGTGGCATCAATCTGGAGGATCTTTCTCAACCGAAGTGTTTTCGCATTCTCGAGACGCTCCGGGAGCAGGCGGAGATACCGGTCTGGCACGACGATCAGCAGGGTACCGCCACCGTTACGCTCGCAGGCCTGCTCAACGCGCTCAAGCTCACCGGGCGCGAGATCGGCAACGCGAGCATCACCTTCGTCGGCGTCGGGGCCGCAAATGTAGCCTGTGCGCGGCTCATCTTTGCGCGAGGCGCGGACCCGGCGCGCTGTCGCATGGTCGACAGCCGCGGAGTCCTCGGTATGTTCCGGCAGGACATCGAACAGCGGCGGCACGAGTTCCCCGAGAAGTGGAACCTCTGCAGAATTACCAACAGCGAACAGAGACAGGGCGGGATCGAGGAGGCGCTGCGAGACGCCGACGTGGTCATCAGCCTCGCGCAGCCCGGGCCGGGAACCATACAGCCGGAGTGGATCCGGGGAATGCGTCCCGATCCGATAGTATTTGCGTGCGCCAATCCGGTGCCGGAGATCTGGCCCTGGGAGGCAACCGAAGCGGGCGCGGCGGTTGTCGCGACCGGCCGAAGCGACTTTCCGAACCAGGTGAATAATTCGCTCTGCTTTCCCGGCATTTTCCGCGGCGCACTCGACGTACGAGCTCGCACCATCACCGACGAGATGTGTTTTGCCGCCGCTGACGCCCTGTGTGCAGCCGCCGCGGAGAATCCATCGACGCCGTTTGACTCCGGGCACATCCTGCCGTCAATGGAGGCGTGGGAGATCTTTCCGACCGTTGCCGCGGCGGTAGGAACAAAAGCGATCGAGCAGGGCGTCGCGCGACTCGCTTCCGACTATTCCGCCCTCTACCGGAACGCCTACGCGATGATTCGACGATCACGCGAGCTGACCCGGATGATGATGGATTCCGGTTTCATCGAGCCCGAAGGAGGCAGATAATGCATGATCTCATCATCATTGGGGCGGGGCCGGCCGGACTCGCCGCTGCGGCGTACGCAATTCGCAAGCGGCTGGATGTGCTGGTCATCTCTCCTGACACCGGCGGAAAGACCAACCACCCATTCGCGCTTCCGTGGCTGCACGACTATCAGGTGATCCGCGGAAAAGAGGTAGTCTCGTCATTCAAGCGGGAGCTCGAATACATCGATTTTGCCCGCAGGCGCGAGCAGGTGAATCATGTGGACCATATTGCGGCGGATTCCACGACAGGCGGTGCCGGCGGCGACCAGTTCGTCGTCCACACTCTGTCAGGTGATACTGAGACCGGTCGCGCATTGATCGTAGCTACCGGAAGTGATCGGGTGCCGCTCGATGTACCCGGAGAGCTGGTCTACCTGTCCCGCGGAGTCGGCTACTCGGCCATCAGCTATTCACATCTGTTCATCGACAGGACCGTCTTCCTCATCGGCAACGGACCGCGTGTAATTTCATCCGCACTCGACCTTGCACTGCATGCGGCGCATGTGACGGTCGTGATCGAAACCGACGGCGCCGCCCCCGGTCCGGCCCAAGCCGAACGGACGCTTCTCCTTGAGCGAACCGCCAACGTCACAGTGCTTCGCAACGCAGCTGTCCGCGAGTTCCGTGGTTCGGAGTATGCCGAGGCTGTCGTGATCACTCGTGACGACGGTACCGAAGAGCGCCTGCATGCTGACGGTTTCTTCATCGAACGGGAGCCGATTCCTGTTTCGCTTCCGGTTGCGGACCTCGTGCACCTCGATGCGCACGGGAAGATAGTTGTGGACGTCGACTGTCGCACGTCGAGAGCCGGCGTCTTTGCCGCAGGGGATGTCACGAACGTCCGGTCCGAGCAGGTGCTCGTTGCCCTCGGAGAGGGCTCGAAGGCCGCACTGTCAGCGTACGACTACCTGCTGCAGGCCTGACTTCGTTCAGTCTGAGCGAATCATATCGCCAGCAAGTGCTGAGATCCGTTCTTCCTTCACGGTATTCAGATCGTGGTCGGTCTGCGCCACCTTTCTCATCAGAAATCGATCAAGCATCCCGAGGCGGCTCAGCGTTACCGCTCCGCCAAACGCGTATCTGCCCGCCGCGTGTGCTGCGATCCAGGGCGGGAACGATTCGGTAAGCTCGGCGTCCGCGCGCTCGCCTTCATAGAGACAGCAGATGAACAGGCCGACTCGCCGCGCCTCGAGCACGCTGCGATTGTTCTCGCAGAAAGCGGGCACTTCGCGCATGATCCTGCCCGCGTAGATCGGTCCGCCGACAACGACCGCTTCGAATGCGGCAATATCCGGTCGTGAACCGTCGTCGAGCCGTCCGTTTCGCAAATTCATCACTTCCGAATCGCCACCGATGAGGCGGGAAAGAGTTCGGGCACAGGTTTCACTGGTTCCGTAGCGCGATGCGTAGGCGATAAGCGTCTTCAATTGCGCCCTCCATTGAGTCCGGTCGCAGCGCTCGCGCGAATCTGGTAGAGCCGATTGCGAACGTACAACCCCATGTCGATGCCGACAAGCACTCCGTTCAGTATATACAGATAGATCACCGGATCGTAGGCAAAGAGCAGTTTGTGGAGAATGCCGGCAATATAGCCGACAAACAGCGCAAGCAGAAAGATGAAACTTTTTGATCCGACTTCACGCGTTTTCCAGGACTTGTAGATAGAGAAGGGCCAGGCGAGTCCAAAGCACACCAGCATAATGATTTCGAAGATCATGAGTTAAGCTCCGTGGAAGTATTCCCTGAGCCTATTCCCTTCGCGTCACCGTGTAAAGAAGCGCAGGATCAATCGACTTGCGCGCGGTCCAATTTACATGATATAACTGGTCAGATTGATCAGATGATTGTACCAGTCACGCGGAAATTTGCGGAATCGCACCGAGACAGGGGTGGTCCGCCCCCGTGCGCTGCTCTGTTTGGGCGCTTTTTCGCGTTTGATGGGCAATCTGCTGCGGAGTCCAGGTTGCTTTTGAACCCAAACGCTCGTACTTTTTACACGAATCGATATGGCTATTCATATAGCGCGGTCCTTCATCTGCGGAGAAGGATTGTGCAAACCCGCAATCAAATCATCACGGAGGAAAAGGAGCAAACGCCTTGATTCATGAATTCGAAGCAATCATAGTGGGTGGCGGCGGCGCCGGTCTGTACGCGGCTCTTGAAGCAAGCAAGAGCGCAAAAACTGCCGTTGTGTCGAAGTTGTATCCCATGCGCAGCCACACCGGTGCGGCGCAGGGGGGCATTGGGGCCGCTCTCGGAAACGTTGAGCCGGACAATCCGGAATGGCACGCGTTCGACACGGTCAAAGGCGGAGACTATCTGGTTGACCAGGACGCCGCGAAGATTCTTGCCGAAGAGGCAGTGCATGCCGTGTACGATCTGGAGAACCGGGGACTACCGTTCAGCCGGACACCCGAAGGGAAGATTGATCAGCGACGTTTCGGCGGCCATACGCGAAACTTCGGCGAAGGTCCGGTACGTCGCTCGTGCTACGCTGCCGACCGCACAGGCCACATGATTCTGCAGACACTGTACCAGCAGTGCATAAAGAATGATGTGGCCTTTTTTGATGAGTTCCAGGTCGTGGACGTCATCATGAACGGAACCACAATTGGTGGCATTGTCGCGTTCGAGCTTTCGACCGGTGAGATTCACCTGTTCAAAGCCAAGGCTGTCATGTTTGCCACCGGAGGCTTCGGCAGAATGTTCAAGGTCACTTCGAACGCGCTGTCGAATACCGGTGACGGTCCGGCCATTCTCGCGCGCGCCGGAGTTCCCCTGGAGGACATGGAGTTCTTCCAGTTCCATCCGACCGGCATACGCGGCTTCGGCATTCTGCTGACCGAAGGCGTCCGCGGCGAAGGTGGCATCCTTCGAAACAGCAAGGGTGAACGGTTCATGGAACGCTATGCCCCGACGCTGCTTGATCTTGCACCGCGGGACATGGTCTCGCGGGCAATCATGACCGAAATTGCCGAAGGTCGAGGTATCCGGGGCGATCGGAAGATCGACGACTATGTGCTGCTGGATGCGACTCACCTTGGGCGCGACACTATTGAGGCGAAGATTCCCGATATTGCGGATTTCTGCCGAACCTACCTCGGAGTCGATCCTGCCGAGCAGCCGATGCCGACACAGCCGACGGCTCACTATGCCATGGGCGGCATTCCCACGGATGTGCACGGTCGAGTGACGACGGGCAAGGTAACTTACGCAGGTCTCTACGCCGCCGGTGAATGCGCCTGCGTGTCAGTGCACGGCGCAAACCGGCTTGGCACGAACAGTCTCGTGGACCTCATCGTGTTCGGCAGACGGGCAGGACAGGACATTGCCGACTACGTAAAGCACGTCGACATGCCGAGCGTTCCCGCAGATGCGACAGCGAAGGCCGAGGAGCAGATCCGCAAGCTCAAGGAGCGCCACGGTTCCGGCCGTCATCCCGGACCGCTCTACGAAGAGATGCAGACAACGATGATGACCAACGTCGGAATTTTCCGGCACGGCGACAAGATCGATAAAGCGATAAAGGACGTTGCAAACCTGCGCGAACAGTACCAGGAAGTCGGTGTGTTCGACGACGAGAAGAGCTTCAATTCCGAGGTGCTCCACATCCTTGAGCTCGGCAACCTGCTTGATCTGTCGCTGGTAACCGCAGAGTCGGCAAAGAACAGGACCGAAAGCCGCGGGGCGCACTCGCGGGACGACTTCCCGGAACGCGATGACGCAGGCTGGCTGAAACACACGCTTGCAACACTGGATAACGGGAAGGTTTCAATCGATTACCGGCCGGTCAACACGAGTATCTGGAAGCCGAAGCCGCGGACGTACTGACAAGGAGCCATCATGAAAGTACTACTCGAAATACAGCGACAGAGTCCCGAGAAGGGGAGCCAGCCACATTTCCAGACCTACGAAGTTGAAGTTGAGCGGACCGACCGAATTCTCGATGCGCTCCTCCACGTAAACCGCAACCTTGACGGTTCTCTCGTGTTCAGGCGCAGCTGCGCACATGGTGTGTGCGGTTCCGACGCGGTACGCATCAACGGCAAGGAACACCTTGCGTGCAAGACACTGTTCAAGGACGTGGTGGAGAACGACGGAGACAAGGTTCGCATTGAGCCGCTCCGCCATCTTCCGGTGCAACGCGACCTCATGGTCGATCAGACGATTTTTTTCGATAAGTTCCGCCGTGTAAAGCCGTTCCTGCTCCCAAAAGAGGAGGCGCCCGCAGGCAAAGAGTATTACCAGTCGCAGGAAGATCGGGAACTGTTCGATGATGCGACAAAGTGCATCAACTGCGGTTCCTGCTATTCGGCCTGTCCGGTGCTGGACACCAATCCTGAGTTCATCGGGCCGGCCGCAATTGTGCAGGCATCCCGATTCCTGAACGACTCACGGGACAAAGGCCTCGAAGAGCGGATCGCGATCCTCGACCAGCCGAACGGAGTGTGGGCCTGCGAGAATCATTTCGAATGCACGAAGGCGTGTCCGCGCGAGATCAAGGTGACGAAGCTCATCAATCTGACCAAACGGCAGATCAAGAAATATCGTGAGGCACGCGGCGAAAAGACGGCCGAGCCCCCGAAGCAGGCATAGATGATATCAGCGCAGCGCGACAAGCGCTGCGTTCTGTTTCCATAGAATATTGCTGGAGGATTTTGCATGAATATCCACGAGTACCAGGGAAAGGAACTGTTCAAACAGTACGGTATCCCGGTAATGGATCAGGCGGTGGTAAGCCGGCCGGAGGACGCGGGTCCCGCTGCCGTGCGTCTCGGCGGAAAAGTTGTGGTAAAGGCTCAGGTGCTCGTGGGCGGGCGGGGCAAGGCGGGCGGAGTGAAGCTCGCCGATGGTGCCGATGATGCGGTCGCGAAAGCGCGTGCCATCCTCGGAATGGACATCAAGGGAAACATCGTCGAGAAGGTGATGGTGACGCCTGCAAGCGACATCAAGCGTGAGTATTACGTCGGCCTTACGGTCGATCGGACCTCGAAGCAGGCACTGCTCATGCTGAGCAAGGCAGGCGGCGTTGACATCGAGGACCTGGCAAAAAACCGGCCGCAGGAGATCCTCCGGTTCGGCATTAACGCCGCAGACGGAATCGATGCGGGCGGCCTGAAGGATGTGATCGGCCGGGTGTTCGATACGCCCAGCCTCGCGGCCCAGGCGGACGACGCCATTCGCAAGCTCTATAAGCTGTTTACCGAAAAGGACTGTTCGCTCGTCGAGATCAATCCGTACGCGCTCATCGCTGACGATAAGCTTGTCGCGCTCGATGCGAAGGTGAACTTCGACGATAATGCGCTTTACCGACACGACGATATCGAGAAGCTGCGCAACAGCGAAGAGTACAGCGAGGATGAGATTGCCGCGCGGAAGGCGGGTCTGAGCTTCGTCAGCATGGACGGAGAGATCGGCTGCATCGTGAACGGCGCCGGGCTTGCCATGGCAACGATGGACATCATCAAATTGTTCGGCGGCAGCCCGGCGAACTTCCTTGATGTTGGCGGAAGTTCCAACCCGGAAAAGGTGCTGAATGCACTGCGCATCATTCTGAACAACAAAAAGGTGAAGGCGATCCTCATCAACATCTTTGGTGGAATAACGCGCTGCGACGACATCGCCCGCGGCATACTCATGGCGATGGAGCAGATCGACATCAAATTGCCCATGGTCATCCGACTCATCGGGACGAACGAGGAAGAGGGCAGGCGCATGCTTCGCGATGCGGGTATCGTGGCGGAAGAGACACTGAACGCGGCAGTCAAGAAAGTCGTGTCATACCGGTGAGGAACGAGGAAAGATGAGCATACTAATCAATGAAAAGACAAAAGTGCTCGTGCAGGGAATTACCGGTCGGGACGGATCATTCCATGCGCGAACGATGAAGGCAGACGGTACCGACATTGTCGGCGGTGTCACCCCCGGCAAAGGCGGTCAGGACGTCGACGGCATGCCGGTGTACAACAGCGTGAAAGACGCCATGGCGAAGGGGCGTGTCGATGTTTCGGTAATCTTCGTACCGGCTCCATTTGCCTCGGCTGCGATCAAGGAAGCTGCGGATGCGGGCGTTCCGCTCATAGTCTGCATCACCGAGGGCGTGCCGGTCGTGGACATGCTCACAATGTACCACTACGTGCGGCGGAAGGGTCTCAGGCTCATTGGCCCGAACTGCCCCGGCCTCATATCACCGGGCAAGAGCAAGATCGGCATCATGCCGGCACGCATCCACAAGCCCGGTGACATTGGAGTGATCTCCCGCAGCGGAACCCTTACCTACGAAGTCGTCTACAATCTCACCTCGAGCGGGATGGGGCAGTCCACCTGCATCGGTATCGGCGGTGATCCGATCGTCGGCAGCAACTTCATCGACATGCTGCAGCTGTTCGAGGCGGATCCTGACACCGCGGGAGTTGTGGTGATCGGCGAGATCGGCGGTGAAGACGAAGAAGCGTCTGCGGAGTTTATCAAACAGCATATGAAGAAGCCGGTTGTCGCATTCATTTCGGGGCGAACTGCGCCTCCGGGGAAGCGGATGGGACATGCAGGGGCAATCATCTCCGGAGGCAAGGGCACGCCGGAGGCGAAGCTCGCGGCGTTTGCCGCTGCCGGCGTCCCGGTTGCGGATACGCCGGATCAGATTCCCGGACTGCTTGCGCAACGGCTCAAAAGATAGCAGTGAGCGGACGCATGACGTTCGACTCACTGATTGACGATCGACCGGTGCGCCGGTCAAGGCGGTGATTCCATGGAATCAAATATGTTGGATCTTTCAAGCGCGCTCTACATCGAGGAACTGTACGATTCCTGGAAGCAGGACAGGGGCAGTGTCTCCGCAGAATGGGCGCGCTACTTCAAAGGGTTGGACAGTCAGAACGGGTCGTCCAACGGTAATGGCCACGCACCTCTCTCTATCGCTGATGCTTCCCGGGTGTTGCCCGGGGTCCAGGCACAGGAACGAAGCCTCGGGGTGAGCGCCCCCGGTTCGGCGGCAGCAGACGCGGACGCCGGGCTCAACAAGCAGGGACTTGTTGACCGGCTTATCTGGGCATACCGCGATGTGGGCTACATCTATGCCAATCTGAATCCTCTCGGCGAATATGAAACGCCGGATATGTACTATCATCGGTACGCAATCGAAGAGGGAAACTACGAACGATTGAACCTCGAGGATTTCGGCCTGACAGACGCTGATCTGGACACCGAGTTCGAATGCGGCCCCTATCTGAGGCCGACACGGGCTCCGCTGCGCAAGATCATCGACATGCTGCGGGAGACCTACTGCTCGACAATGAGCGTCGAGTTCATGCACATTCAGACACGCCCGATGCGCAGATGGCTGCTCGAAAACATCGAAACCACCGAACAGCGAAAGGTCTTTACGACCGATCAGAAGATCCGTTTTCAGAAGGATCTGATAAAGGCTGAGGAGTTTGAACACTTCGTCCAGGCGAACTTCGTCGGCCAGAAGCGATTCTCGCTCGAGGGCGGCGAATCGCTCATTCCGGCTCTCCACTATCTGATCATGACCGCAGCGCGTCGAGGACTGAAGGAAGTCGTCATCGGCATGTCCCACCGCGGCAGACTGAACGTGTTCACGAATGCACTGCGCAAGCCGGCACGCGAGACGTTTGCGAAATTCGAAGACAACTACGAGCCGCACACCTACGGTGGAAGCGGAGACGTGAAGTACCATCTGGGGCACAGCTTCGACTTCCCGGATGCCGACGGCAAGACGATCCACATCAGCCTGGTGGCGAATCCGAGCCATCTCGAGGCGGTCGATCCGGTGGTCGAGGGCAAAGCCCGCGGCATCCAGCGGCGACGCGGAGATCGCAACCGCAAAAAGGTCATTCCCGTACTGATGCATGGCGATGCGGCCTTCTCGGCTCAGGGCATCGTCTCCGAGACGTTCAACCTCTCCCTGCTGAAGGGATACCGGACCGGCGGCACGGTTCACATCATCGTCAACAATCAGATCGGCTTTACCACGGCGAGCCGCGACTCCCGTTCGACCTTCTACACGACCGATATTGCGAAATCGATGCCGGTGCCGATCCTTCACGTGAACGGCGATCATCCGGAGGCGGTGGTCCGCGCGATCGACATCGCACTCCGGTTCCGCCACAAGTTCGGCTATGACGCTGTTGTTGACCTTATCTGCTACCGCAAGCTCGGGCATAACGAGGCCGATGAGCCATCATTCACCCATCCGATCATGTATCGCCTGATCAAGGATCATCCGAGTACCGCGACAATCTACGGAGAGCGGGTCGATGCCGAAGGCGTGTTCTCCAAG
>Ga0307376_10003067_pt1 | contig 15803 bp, 17 predicted proteins | sample TR2MG_FD_202536 | JGI IMG/M metagenome (GOLD analysis project Ga0307376, IMG submission 202536) | Soil microbial communities from Risofladan, Vaasa, Finland - TR-2 | ecosystem: Environmental > Terrestrial > Soil > Coastal area > Acid sulfate soil | place: Finland: Risofladan, Vaasa | collected...
TGTTTAGTTACCTTTTAATTGGTGGTCATTTTTCGGACGATACAGCTGAGTGCCGGCCGTCGGGGTACATTCGCAAACTGTTCCATACGATGAAGCTCATCAATCCTAGTGGAGACATATATAACGGCGGTCAATTCAAGGATTTAGAGAATATTCTTTATCACACCCTCCCATATGATGTGATACTTTGGATGCCGGATATCCCCAATGATAAACCGAAGCTGGTTCGAAAAATTAAGAAACAGAATCCAAAGATCATTTTGGTAACATCCAAGAATAATAAGGATCGCCGATATTCTTTCATGGAGCTGGTTGCCCGGGCTCTACAGGTAAAAGCCAATCTTTTCGTGGAGTTCCAGAGAGGGGGCGGGGAACAAATCACAGCCTCCGTGTGTGATCCTTTGGGGAATCAATATGTATTCAGCGAGAATGTTGATGAAATTGCTACAGCCCTTATCTGTCGTTTGAGGGATCTTTGCGCATTCACCCGTGTTGGTAGTAGTGTAGTTTATTCGAAGGAAAAAGTAACCCCCCAGGACAATGAAGAGCTCCGGTCTTTCTTGGGCTTGGTGAAAAAGCATGCAGAGACGTTCCATGAGCTTATCCATCCGGTCGACAATTCTCGGCTCTTGGGTAATGCTTCATTCAGGTGTGAGTATGGGTTTCCGTCATTCAAGAAGAATGATCAAGTCTTCATCTCGAAGAGAAACGTGGACAAACGGGATATCGGGGTAGAGGCTTTTGTACCTGTGAACTTATATTATGGTGAAGATCCAAAAGTATTCTATCATGGCGAGGATAAGCCATCAGTGGATTCTCCAATACAATTGATGCTGTACAACTACTACCCGAATATCCGATATATGCTCCACTCTCATGTCTACATTACGGGGGCTCCGATTACCTCACGTCGGATACCTTGTGGCGCAATTGAGGAGTTTTTTGAAATCATCCAGCAGTTTCCTATGAGGGACATCGATAATCTATCCCTGAATTTGCTTGGGCATGGCTCCTTGGTGATGGCAAAAGACATATCATATTTGGAAAACATTGATTATAAAGCTCGAGCCATGCCGGAGACCTCGGAGCCACAAGTGGAAATTTGCCCTACTTGCCAAGGTGATGGTATTGCGCGTGATGGTGGATATTCATATAACGGGAAATGTGGCAGGTGTGGTGGGCCGGGCAAACTTCGCCATTTTTGATAACGAAAGGTGAATTATCATGGAAAAGACCGTTCTTCAGACGCAGTATGATCAGTTGGTTGAAGAGAAGATTGCTTTTCAGGAAGCCAAGATGGATGCCAAGGTGGCCGAGTGGGACCACAAGATACGGCTCTGTGAGGCCTCCATGCGTTATCCCTTGGTTACATTCGCTGAAATGTCCAAAGACCTTGGTATTGAGAGCCTCAAAAAGGCCGTCCAAGAGCGAAATCTGAGAATGGCTTCAGAGATAGAGAAGGCCAAGGACTTGGCTCGGGACATTCTTGGGCCGGCTGCACGGACTCCTCGTATCAGTGAATCCAAGCTATGGTCTATCATCCATGAGAATGATTACAGGTTCGTCGGCAATCCTCTGGCCAAGATAGAGGCCATGAAGATGTTGGTACCAAAACTTAGTGGTACCGCCCGGAACATGCTGATGTACACCCTGTCAGAGACAGAAAAGACGGCTGCGGAAGATCAGGTTTCTCCTATGATTGAGGCGTACATCAAAGTGGTGGGTATTGAGAGCTACAAGGAGAATGACAATCCTCCCATGGATGTTTTGAGGCAGATTGCTGAGGCTGTGAAGAGCAATCTGTTCACGGCTTTGTTTGTGGCTTTTCCAATGCTTGGGCCGGTGAAGCAGGTTGACCCCATTGTTTTTGGCTTGGTTTCTGACTACAAAAGAAAGCTATGGGGTATGGATGAAGAGGCTCTTCTTCGTTTCAATCGGGATGTGTCCGTGGAAGATTTGGAAGGGCTGGATTTTGGGAATCTCTTCCGGATCACGGAGTGGGTATAAATGATTGAAATTCCTGGTAAATATACTACCGCCCACGTGATGATAGATGACTTGGATCCTGAATCCATGTCTCAGATTTATCATTTTGTGAATCATCCGGCTTTTACTAATCCTGTAGCAATAATGCCAGATGTTCATGCGGGGAGGGGGGCGGTAATTGGCTTTTGCATGGAGATGACCGAAAAGGTAATCCCTGGTGTCATCGGAGTGGATATTGGCTGTGGAATGCTGAGTGTGAACATTGGAGGTAGTCTCCCCACGGCGTTGGAGGAACTCAACACCCGGATTCGGGCAAGGATTCCGTTCGGCCAGAACGTCAATGAGGAATCCATTCTCAATATGGAACGGGAATTTCCGTGGCGCCGGGTGGAAATCATGGCCGAAAAGTTTCGGATGGCCTATCGGGCCAAGTTTGGGGACAGCTTTGACCCTCCTCATTATGACATCAACTGGTTCATGGACAAATGTGTTCATATAGGGGGGAATGTCCGCTATCACATAAACTCCATCGGCAGCTTGGGGGGTGGAAATCATTTCCTAGAACTGGGTGTTTCGGAAAAAGGTGAGTACTGGATTACAGTTCATTCTGGATCTCGAAATTTCGGGAAGCGAATATGTGAGTATTGGCAGGGACGTGCTGTTAAATTCTGGCGTAAGGACCGACGGCAGGATCTTGCTAAGGAGATTGATCGAATCAAGGCTGAGGAGACGGACGGAAAAATCATTTATGAAAAAATTAAGGCCATTAAAAAAGAAATGAAGCTCGATGTGGGCATTGATATGAAGGGTTGCGAATGGTTGGAGAATGACCTATCGAAGGGTTATCTCTATGACATGATTTTTGCCCAAACCTTTGCCGAAGTTAATCGTGAAACCATCATGGGATCCATTCTCAACATATTGGGAGTGAGTGAAACTGATCGAGTGGCCAGTACCCACAATTTCGTGGACTTTCAAGATTTTATCATACGTAAAGGAGCCATTCGGGCTTATGAGGGGGAACGGTGCATCATCCCGTTCAATATGAGGGATGGTCTCCTCATATGTGAGGGCAAATCTAACCCTGATTGGAACTGTTCCGCACCTCATGGTGCCGGACGGGTTCTTAGTCGTGCGGGGGCACGGAAAAAATTGGATGTAGAAGAATTTAAGAGACAGATGGATGGTATTTATTCCACCTCAGTCAGCTTCAGTACCCTTGATGAGGCTCCTGGTGCCTATAAGAAGGCATCAATCATTGAAGCTATGATAGAGCCCACAGTGAAGATAATCGAAAGGGTGAAGCCCGTTATCAATATGAAAGATGCCGGGGGGCTCCCTCCGTGGAAGATCAAGAAGAATCAAAGGGTTATCTGAAGGACATAGGAAAGGAGTTATCAAAATGATGCAATTGAAAATAGCTGATTCTTCAAGGTATAGAGTTTATGCGGAAATAAGTAAGGAATCCGACAGGCTTCCAAATAAAAAATATAGCCCGAAAGGGTTTTATTATCAAGGGAAAAATGACAAGTACATTATCCTTGTAGGTGATAGGGGTACAGGGAGTACTGTACGAATAAAACTTTTAAGGGAACATGTTAAATTACGTGTTGTGGAGGATGAAAGAAGGATATGATACCAATTCTCGGTTTTGATGATACCGTGATAGCCTATTATGAGGAGATGAGTGGCGCCGGCACAGAATTTCGGATCGACCCATATAGCATGGCTTGGTATTATAAAGAGAACAATGAAATAACTTCTTATATTGTTCAGGAGATTTCTGTGCAGAGGGTGGATAGTGGGATAGGCAGAGAACGGGCAATGATTCGACTATCCGACAGAATCAGGAATGCTGAAAGAGATAAGATCCCGAATCTTCAAAAAGCAACAGCTAAAATAACAGCTAGTCTTGAGTTCATGAATCAAGAACTGGAACTCAAAGGGCCAAATCTTTCGATCCCCCTAGCCCTGTTGAATGACTTTGTGGGTTATCTGGAGGGAGATAAGCTGGTTCGGGTAACATCTTCCCGGTATAACATTGCCAAGGGGTCAGATTCTTCCGGTGATTTTGAGCCCCTTATCGGGGAATTTGCTCCTATTCAGTTCACCCAGAAAACTATTCAGATAGAAGACAGTCTCCGGACAAATCTTATTCTAGCCCAGAATAATCTTGAAAGATTGAGACATGATCTGGAACTTTGGAAGAAGAATCTCGAAATCATTGAGAAAGGAACCTTTAGACCTCCACAATAATCTTCTTATTTCCGGTTATTCTTTCCCGGAAAAAGGAGATTCGAATGCCATATCTCAAAGAGAAGAGTTACGGAGAAATATGTGGACTTCTATCAGCAGCATCGGGGTTATTGGGACTTTTAGTTAAATCTGACCTTACAAACAAACAGACCGTTCAAGTGAGTCAGATAAGTCAAGCTTTAAATAAAATACGTCAACTGTTAAATGGTCAAATAAAGACCAGAGCTGAAAGGATAAAAGATGGGGAATATGGTGACCAGTTTATCCTTGGAAGAAGCCTTGGCGAAAGCGTCACAGGCAGGCCTGATAGTTCCCCGCAAGGAGAATAATCAATACCTTAAAGTTTCCTATAAAGGAGCTGGGAATCCAATATCAGAAAAATGGAACGTCAAGATATACACATCAGGCTCGGTGGTCTGCGTTGACGAAAAAGTTCTTGACGATATACTTGATAATCGAGTTGGAATAGTTGACATAAGTAAAGCTGTTCTTCAATGTGATGATAGTGGGTGGGGGTTTCCACTATGTGGGTGTTTGGTTGGCATGACAGATGGTGAACGAGTGGAAACCGCTGTTGTGGATGTTTCTTATTTTCAACCCCCAGCTTTTGACAATAAGGCTTATCTCACAGAGTATGCTCGGAAGGGCTTATATCTTGCAACCAAGGTATTTGGTGCCACCCCCGAGACACACCGCATAGAGATTTGTACCGGATACGTGAATTCGGAACTCAGAAAGCTACTCAGAAGTAGGGGGTTTGATGTCACAGTAGTCGAAATAAAGGGCCTTCTTCAAGATACCTTGGAAGATTTATTTAAGCAATATGTCCGGAAAACGATCGGAGTTGATCTCGCGTACGACCCCAAGGAAATCAAGGAACAGAGTGGAGGCAAGAAGGCCATTGCAACCTATTACTATAAGGTTCTGGAGTGGGGAAAATTAAATGCCCCTCATCTGTTGAAGACCGGTTGGCAGTCGATGCGTTAATCATACTGGAGTTCAGGCCAATCAGGTTGGTAGGTGCTCGGCCATTTTTTGTCTTTTCTCTCGTACACCTTCGAGAAGTAGGCTGAATCCGGGCGACTCTCTTCGGGGATCTCGATTACAGGAGCCCTTCCCTCTTCATAGTCGGCGACCGCCAGAACATTTTTCTCCACATCGGTTTCATTGGAACAACCTACTATGGCCACGTCTGAGCGAGCCAAGGCATAATGGAGCAGATCTTTGGGATTGTATTTCATTGGTAGGACACCCCGGGACATGACCTTCATGGATATGACACCCATGTCTTTCGACCGAGCCTTTTTCACAGCTTCATCGAAATGGGGCACCGCCGGGTTGATGGCCAAGAGAACCGTGTCGAAGTCGTATTCGTCCATGAACTCCATCAGAATGCCAGGGTCATAATGCCCGGTAATTCCAATGGCACCTATCTTGCCGGCCTTCTTGGCCTCCTTCAAGAGCTTTAGAGCACCATCTTTACCGAGAGCTGACTTGTCCTTCTCACTCTCGATAGTGTGAAGTTGCACGATGTCGATGTAGGGTGTCCTGAGAAGTTTGAAGGACTCGTCCAATTCCTTCTTGGCGCCTTTGTAGTCTCTTTTCCGAACCTTGCTGGCGAGGGTGATATTCTGCCTCCGGAACCGGAGAGCCTTTCCCAAGTACTCCCTGGAAGGCCCGTAAATGGTCGCCGTATCGAAATAGGTGACCCCTAGATTCAATGCTTTGTTGATCAGGTCGTAGGCATCCTTCTGCCTATCCTTGACCTCGAGCAGGGCTTGGCCCCCGAGCCCAAATCCGGTCACCATCCGGTCGGTTTTCCCGAGTCGGTGTACCGGCATGAGCCGGGCTCTTTCTCTAAGTAAGAATTGATTGACTGCGTTCCGTGCAAGTGCCATACCTCTCCGACAGTATTAATAGATTAACTATTAAGCGGTTAATCCTGATAATCTTCTGATATATTCCCCTAAGCATGGTTTCAATCCACGCACACCTTCACACGGGTGCGACTGTACCTAATATAATCTACGTCAAAGGGAAAAAGAAATCGATGAAAAAATCATATGCTGATATGATCCGCTCTTCCGTTTGGAAGATGGATGATTCTTCCACTCTATATTGGGTCAAGAAGATAAAGAACGAATTCGGACTCCAGATTTTGATTACTAAAGGGCTCCTAACGCCTCATATAATATTGAGGCAGATATATCAGATTCTGTCAAAGATAGGGGCTCCTCTCGTGAAAGCCTGTGGCATTAAAAAACTGGTTGTCCGCGGGGATATGGGGCCAAACAAGCCTTATTATCCAAACCACGGGTATTTCCATGATGATGTTGTTGCGATAAATGCTGACACATTCTACAGTCCTGACCAGCCGGACGATTTTTTTGACTATAGGGGCTATTTCACAACACGCCCGGAACAGACCCTTATCCATGAATTTGGGCACGGCTTTGATGAACACCATGGGATGCTCTCAACAAAGCCTGCATGGCTGAGATTATCTGGCTGGAGTGAAACTCCCCGGCCAGGTCTCAAAAGAATCGTTATCCAAGAGCCAGGAAGTCCCCTTGTAATCGGGGAAATGTTTTATGATCCCAAAGCGAAATTTACCCGATTTTACGCTAAGAGAAATAGCTGGGATGATTGGGCTGACAGCTTCTCTTTCTACATAGCCGGTCTTAAAAGCTGTCCCGAAAACAAGGCCAATTACTTCAAAAAGCTCCTTTCAAAATATCAGGTTTAATAATCTTTCCGAAAGCCTAATTATAATATAGGGGGAAAAGGCCTTAATTGGGTCTTTTCTTTCAAGGGGAAAGTAGCCTAAATGAAGCCCTCCATCAGCTTGGCCATGATCGTGAAGGATGAAGAAGAGGTTTTCGATCGCTGTTTGAGCAGTGTGAAGGACGTAGTGGATGAGATTATCATTGTGGCTACGGGTACCAACCCTCAAACCACCAAAATAGCCAAAAAATACACAGATAAGGTGTTTCCCTTCACATGGGTGAGAGACTTTTCCAAGGCGCGTAACTATTCTTTCGAACAATGCACTAAAGAATGGATTATTTGGCTCGATAGTGATGATGAGGTACCCCCAGCCGATTGTGAGAAAATTCGCAATCTCGACTTTTCCGATAAGGATATGATAATTTGTGACTATTTCTATGCCCAAGACGAGTTTGGGGCTCCTTCCTGTAATGTCCCGCGGGAGCGCATCATACGTCGATCACTTGGGCTGAAATGGCAAAAGCGAGTTCATGAATATCTTCCTATGATCGGGAGGCAGTATCGTTCCAACATAGGGGTGTGGCACCATAAACAGCACGGAACTTCGGATAGAAACATAGTTATCCTCGAGGAAATGATTGCCGATGGGGATTATGACTCCCGGGACGTTTTCTATCTCGCCAAGGAATACCAAGATGCCGGCCGTCAGGATGAGGCTCTTGAACGATTTGCACAGTTCGTGACAATGCCCGGCGCATTCTGGGAGGATGTGTTCCGATCATATCACTATATGGCTCAAATTTGGCTCAACAAAGGAGATGAGGCGAAGTTCAAGGAGAACCTTTTCAAGTCCATTGAGATTGAGGAACGAAGAGCAGAGCTCTATTGCCAAATGGGTGAATTTTACATGGGCAAGAGCCAGTGGGATAAAGCCATCCATTGGTATAAAATTGCTGCCAATACCGTGCGCCCGAAAGAGCTTCTTTCCACGTATCAGCCGGAATATTATTCATGGCTTCCATGTCTCCAACTTTGTGTCTGTTATAATAATATTGGCAATGTCAATGAGGCCTATAAATGGAACGAGAAGGTTCTTGAATATCGCTCGAAGGATCAGCGTGCTCTCAACAATAGGAAGATCTTGAAGCCTGCCCTCAAGAAAGATCAATACCTCAAGGAGGGTGAGGGCAAGAAGCTCAACCTCGGATGTGGGGGTAAGGCTCTACCCGGGTACTGGAACTGTGACTTGTTTCAAGGAAAAGGCATTGATGAAGTTTTTGGAATGACCGATATCCCCTACAAAGAAGGAACCATAGGGGGCATATATTCCGAGCATTCTTTGGAACATTTAGCTTTTGATCAGGTGAATCCGACTCTCAAGGAATGGCTTCGCGTCCTCCAACCTGGTGGTGAGCTGATATTAAAGCTTCCTGACCTTGATGATTGTTGTCGGGCGTATATTAAGGCTCCGGTGAATGCAGACAGCTTTTTCAAGACTCGTCATTGGTTCAAATGTACCATCTTCGGAATACAGAAAAGTCAAGCTGGGGAACCTGATGAGGCTCAGTTCCATCGATCCGGATTCAGCCGGGAGGAGATGTCCATACTTCTGAAGGGGACTGGGTTCATCATCAATGATGTCAGATCTTATGACGGGTGGGGAACCCCCAGCATGGAATTCCGTGCCGTGAAGCCCGTGTCTAATTTGAAAATCGGATGGATAGCACCGGATAATTGGGATGCTGCCCAGACCCGTATACGGGTACTCAAGGTGAATAAATGGCTCCAATCGAGAGGCTATCATTCAACCCTCACAAACTATCCTGAGATCATCAATGAGAACTATGACGTGTGTATCATAGGTAAAGCCTTCAGTGAAGATCATTTCAAGAATGTCCGGATGCTGAAGCAGAGCCATAAGACAGTATACTGTGACTTGTGTGAAGATATTGTAGGATGGCCATGGGTAGACGAAATCCTGTCCTGTTGTGACAAAGTTATCGTATGCTCTCCGGCCTTGGCTGAGCGGGTGAAACCTGTGAATGCCAACGTGGAAATAATAGAAGATGCATGGGAATAGGTTAATATGGACCCTGATGATCTTGTTGGAACAGAAGTGATAGCGGTCAAAAAACGTCATGACCATTTCGTGATACTTTTCGATAACGGTTATCAGGTAGAAGTGGTAGCTCCTTCAAATGGGAGCATTGACGATGCCATAGAAGAAACCAATTGAAAGGAGAGTTTCATGGATAAGCCTAATCTCATCCCATCTTTGAAGCTTATTTTGGCTGCATTTGCCGGAGGAATGGTCTTGAGTCTTCTTGAACTCATGAACATGGCTCGTGCCCATGAGAATATTGCAGACCCATATTTCTTTCTCGGCATGTTCATTGCGGGTCTTTTGGGGATTGTAGGGCTGGTGATATCCCGATCCAAGGACTTGGGGGGTGCTGTGACCGCAGGAATATCTGCTCCACAGATACTGGCAGGTATAACCAAAGCCGGGGCGGTGACTTCGACGGTGTTCTTTTCTATCATTGCTCCGCCGGTATATGCTCAAGATTCTTCTGAGGTGATAGATAGTGTCACTATCACCATCATAGCGGAAACGGACAGGCCTTTATCAGTGCGACCGGTAAATGCCAAAGGAGGGTATTTTTTGACAGATTCCCTTAAGATAACAGTGGCCAAAAAAGAAGGCTTGGTGTTTTCAGGAGAAAATGCTTATACAGAGACGTTGAATTTGGAAAATGTGAATGAAGAAATCACTGTTCGGGCAAAAATTTTGGCTCCTGTTCAACAGAAGTCCAAAGGACTTCTTAGAGGTCTTTTTGCTCAACAAGTAGCAGATCCTAATCCTAATCCTGCTCATATTGAATTGGAAATTATGAAGGAAAAGGTGATTGAAAAATGAACATATCAGGCAGAGACAGTACTAATATAACATTATATGATTGGACTACCACCACGAGTGGTGATACTTTGACCTTTAACAGTATCCCTTCTGACGCCCTTCTGACGCTTTACCCTGAAGCCCCTGAAGCAATTCCTATAAATAACAATGTTGTTCAAACATGTCCTGTTCATGGTGAAACTCCCAATATATTGTCATTAAATTTTCCTGATCATGGCATAAATGAGGACTATTGCCTTATCTGTCTCCGGGATGCTATCAGAAAAATATTGACCCCATTGAATGAGGGGGGAGGGGAAATCCCTCAAAAACCCCAGAAGCCGGGAATTTCCATATCAAGGTATGAAATTGCAAAAGATTCATCAAATAATAAAGAAAAGGTAGCCTGACAATGCATATATACAGAGACCTGTTTCAGTATGCTCATATTGCATACCAACGGCCGACAGGAAATGAACCTCTTTTTGATGGAAATATATCCTTTTCAGCTATAAACATTGGATTGGATTATGCTCTCATTGTCGAGTTTCAGGAAAGGGTGATCATTGCCTTTCGTGGTACCGGAACGACCAGCGATGGCATAAAATCTGTACGGACATGGCTGTCCGACCTTGATATCTATCCCCTTCGTGGTCCGACAAGGCTCGTGAGGCAAGGTCGTGACCCTCATGTGGTACTCGTCCAAGCGGGTATCTTAAAGGATGGGAGCTGGGGGCGTGGTACCATCCATGACGGATTCTATACCACATGGAGGAAGTTTAAGAGGGTTATGACATCCTATTTGATCAAGTTCAAGGATAAGCCTCTTTATATCACAGGGCACAGCAGAGGGGGCGCTTTGGCGGAACTCTGTGCCAGGCATGTTGCCAAGAACATGGGAAAATCCTGTATTTTGGTAGAATATGGAACTCCCCGAGTTGGAACAGAAGAATATGCGAACCAGTTCCAGACACTTCATGTGACAGGAGCCTCCTTGGTTAATGGGTACGACTTGGTAATGACTGTTCCACCGAAGATTCTTGGGTTCCATCGTGCTATTAATAAAACTAAGATGGTACAGCCATTTTGGCACATGTTCTTTCACAGAGTCAGAGACCATTTCCAAGAGAACTATGTAGAAGCATTGAAAAAATATTACCCATGAACAAGTATATCCATTCCCCTTCGCCACCGCACATGTTGGAAGAGGTCAGAGAACTTATTCAAAAAACTCTGGATGAGTTCCTTTATACCAAGCTGACCCAAGAAACCTTGTATGCAATGCAGGCTACTTTGGTTATGCTTTTCAGGCAAATGTATGAAAAGGGTATGGTTCTGGAAGAAGTGAACCCCTCATTGGTCAAGTTTCAGATATATGAGAACACTGTGCTTCCTGCCAATGAGTATACTATGAAATTATTTCAGGGATACTTTTATAAAGGAAGGGATCGGGTTGTCAGACGATATACGAGATATGACATTGCTTTGGCGTAAATAAGATAACAGATTGGATAACACAATGGCTTTGAAACCTCCGCTAAAGTGGGCCGGCGGAAAACGCTGGCTCGTTCCAAAATTGGCTCCATATTGGATCATTTATGCAGGCCAACGGCTGGTAGAGCCCTTCTGTGGTGGCCTGTCTGTGGCTCTCGGGCTGAATCCCCATACAGCCCTGTTGAATGATATTAATCCTCATGTTATTAATTTCTATCGGCAAATCCAAAAGGGGCTTGTCATTGAATCTCCTATGAAGAATGACCATGATTTCTATATGGAGCAGCGAAAAGAATTTAACTGGCTGACGCACAACCTTGAATCTTCAGACAAAAGAAAGGCAGAACTTTTCTATTATATGAATCGTACCGGATTCAATGGCCTCTGCCGGTTCAATAAGAAGGGGGGTTTCAATGTCCCCTTCGGGAAGTACAAGACCATCAATTATGTTCGAGATTTCACTGCATATAAAGAGCAGTTATCTAAGTGGGAATTCTCATGCAAAGATTTTAAGAAAATCAATCTGAGATCAGATGATTTCATTTATGCCGATCCACCTTATGATGTGGAGTTCAGGCAATATTCTCAGGGGGGTTTCGAATGGGACGATCAGATCCGTCTCGCCACATGGCTTAGCAAACACCCAGGACCGGTGGTGGCTTCTAATCAAGCTACGGATAGGATTGTTTCTTTGTATGAACGTTTAGGTTTCAGGATAGAAAAGTTGATGGGGCCACGGCGCATAAGTTGTACCGGTGATAGGAGTCCGGCACAGGAGATGCTTGCAACCAAGAACGTAGAATTCGCGGAAGTTTCATGACCAGATACGAAATACTCTTGGGCATTGCTCCATCTTTGACCCCTCCGGAATATGTTATGGGTGTTGATTTAGGTATCAAATCTGATACCGTTTGTTGCATTTGTCACCGGGGAGAAGATTGCATTCATTTAGACCATATATTTTCGATAAAAAATTCCCCCGATCATGAGATACATGAAATAGAATATCGTTGGGGGATTAAGCAAATCATGGCTGATGACGGCGCAATGAGGAATTGGAAAGATGCAAGAACAAATATTTTTCGTGAAAAGTATAAATACTCAGATGAGGTCAAATGGAGTGATCCTCGTTTTCTTGAGTATCTGGATGATGTCTCACAGGGACACCGGGAATTCATTTTCAAGAATTTGGAACATCAATTTCAAAACAGGGTGGATGCCCTAACCTTGGCCGTACATATGCTTCGACCAAAAGTGAAATATCAGAGGCTTACGGATATGGTTACCGACCCTAAATACAGCGAACTGTTTTATTAGGGGACTTGTTTGCATGATAGTCAGGAAAATTCATGAGCTTAAGACATGGAAGAAGTTTTTTCAAGATGTCGTAGATGGGACTAAAACTTTCGAAGTTCGAAAGGATGATCGGGAGTTTAAAGTTGGTGATGATCTTTTTCTCCGGGAATTTGATCCGGAGACCTTAGAATATACCGGCGACGCTATACATAAATTGGTGACCTATAAGCTCACTCATGATGATTTTGCAGGGGTGGCTGAGGGATATTGTGTTTTAGGATTAAGTACCATGCCAAAAGGTGATATAGGACAATACTCACATGATTAAAATAGAAGGGCATACCTTCAATGAAAACTGGTTGACTCCTGATAGTTTGGTTATAGATATTGGGGGTAATACCGGGGTATTTTCACGAGAAATACTTCAGAGGTTCAGATGCAAAGTAGTTTGTTATGAACCGGATAGAACTGCATATGCCAATCTTGAAGCCTCCTTAAATCATCTGCCCCCAAACCATGATCTCACGGTGGTAAATAAAGCTGTCTCGGCGATAACTGGAGTGGCTCCGTTCTATTCAGCGCAACCCTTAAATGGGGGTAATAGTCTCATCCCAGGATGCCGGGAAATGGGTCGGTACGGACAGGATGAAACATATTATGTTGAAACAATCTCCTTCACGCAAGCCCTTGGTTTTTATGATAAGGTAGACCTGATAAAAATGGATTGTGAGGGAGCCGAATTTGGGATAATATTCGATACAGCCCCTGCGGTATTCAAGAAAATCCGTCAGCTGACCATAGAATTTCATGACTTTGCCTTTAAACAGTTCACTTTAGGAGACGTGATCGAATGTGTTCAAGATCTGGAATCGTTTGGCTTCAAATCCAAGTATAATCACAATGATCCGGATAAAGATTACTATTTTTGGAGGGAAGATTGGCCAAACTGACCGATAAAGGACTTTTTGATGTCTGCTCTTAAGGTTTATTGGATAGGTTATGGAGGTTCGGCATATCTCGCGGAACAGATTCGGCCGACAATAAATTCGTTAGGGATGACTCTTACGACGATTCATGAACATCGAGGTAATCCGGAATACCCTGATGCAGATATCCTGTGGGATAGAAACACATGGAAAAGTCACCTTGAACAGGCTGACGTTATCATTATCCCCATGAAATGGGAGGATCAACCCGCAAAGAGCAATAATAGGCTGACACAATGCATGTCCATGGGAAAACCCGTGGTGTGTTCCCCTCTGGATGCCTATGTCCGGATCGAGAAAGATCATCCCGGGTGTTGCCTATTCGCCAGAAATCCCGAGGAATGGCAGGATTGCCTGACAAGACTGAGGGATGATGAGGAATTACGCCGTGACATGTCTATAAAGGCCGTGGAGGCCTCCAAAGGCTACAGCCTTGACTCGATTGGCAGGAAATGGGTGGGGGTTCTGAAGGGGCTCAAAGACCCTGTGGTGGACATTGTCATTCCAACTTACAAGAACCTCCAAGGACTGAGGCTCTGTCTTGACAGCATCAAAGCCTGTACCACGGATATTCGGTATAATCTGCTCATTGTGAACAATGGGACGGATGAGGCTTTGCATCAATACCTGAACGCCCGGGGGGACATCCAGTATCTGAAAATCGGAAAGAGTAATTTCGCTCAAGCGGTAAATGTGGGCATAAAGGCTGGAAAAGGCGATTATGTCCTGATTCTGAATGATGATGTTATAGCCTCCAAAGGTTGGCTCAGCGAGATGGTCAGTTCGTGTACCGGGGACGTGGGCGCCGTAGGCCCCTTGAGCAACTGCGACAAGGGCTGGCTTCACAACTTTGATATTAAAGTTGGGGGTGTGGATCTGCTCCCTGGGATGAACTCTTTTGAGCAGATAGAGCCCATAATTCCCCAGATTTATGAATACCGGTCCCCCTATGCTGACCGGCCAGAGCGAGATTGGGTGGCCTTTTACTGCACTCTCATACCCAGATCCGTACTGGACAAAATTGGAGTGCTGAATGAAGAATACGTGAATAGTGGCGAGGATGTAGATTTGTGCCGGAGAATCAAGAAGTTCTACCGGATCATCCAAAACTACAAATCCTTCTTATTCCATTTCGGAGCGGTTTCCAGAAAGATCCTCGAGGCCGAGAATCCTGGGAGCTACCATGAGGCAGACCGGAAGACCAATGAGCATCTCCGACATCTATGGGGTAAGAAAAGCGTCATGATATACAGTGGTCCATCTTGGGAGCGCTGGTCATTTAAGTCCATGGATGAGGGAGGCATTGGAGGTAGTGAAATATGGGTGACATGGCTTTCCCGGGAATTGTCCAAGCTCGATTACCGGGTTACGGTGTTTGCTGACACGCCTGAAACCGAGATGCGGGATGGGGATGTCTTGTGGCTTCATTATGGTCAATATCCGCAGTGGGTGAACCAGCACTGGACCGACTATGCCATCCTATCACGGAGTACCGACCCTCTTCGGTTCCCGTTAAGAGCCGGGAAAATCTACGTACAGATCCACGATGTCTGGCTTCTTAGTGATAAGAACCAGACGTTCTTGGACAAGGTCGATAAGTTTGCATGCCTTAGTCAGTGGCATATTGATTTTGCTTCAAACTATCACAACATTCCCAAGGATCGCATGGTTTTAATGGCAAATGGGATCGATTTTGATCGATTTGATCAGATAGATGTACCGCGGGATCCATATCGGCTCATATGGGGTAGTAGTTGGGATCGTGGCTTAGATAATGTACTCTATCTGTGGCCTTTCCTCAAAGCCCAAGTTCCTAAAGCAAATATTCATATTTACTACGGAATACATAATTGGAAAGAAAGTTGTCTGAGAAAGAATGATCATGCCGGGTTGGCTAAGATTGCCGAATATGAAGAGAAAGTCAAACAGGAGGGCATCACGGTTCACGGCCGTGTGGGTCAGAGAGAGCTGGCTAAAGCCTACAAGAGTTCCTCATTGTTGTTCTATCCTGGGTGGTTTTCAGAAACTTTTTTTATCGGTGGTGTCGAGGCTCAACGATCCGGTGTTCCTCTTCTGGCTAATAAATATGCTGGGGTCATCACTACGTTTGGGGATTCGGCATTGCTCCTGGGGGGAAATGAAGATGCTTGGTGGCCGTACAG
>Ga0307376_10003070_pt1 | contig 15795 bp, 41 predicted proteins | sample TR2MG_FD_202536 | JGI IMG/M metagenome (GOLD analysis project Ga0307376, IMG submission 202536) | Soil microbial communities from Risofladan, Vaasa, Finland - TR-2 | ecosystem: Environmental > Terrestrial > Soil > Coastal area > Acid sulfate soil | place: Finland: Risofladan, Vaasa | collected...
CGTAAAGAATTAAGATTGCGCCTCATCCAAGAATTGAGTTTTAAATCAAACTCAAAAGAAACGAGAGAAATAGCTAAAAATCTATCAATTAAATTTTTAGAAAATTTAGATTGTTATTTTACATCTGTAAAATGTGATGAAGAAAATAATAATCCTGGCGTAATAGATGATGGTAATTTAATTGTAGAGATTCGTGAAGACCTACATATAAATAGCTCATATAAAATACACACAATTAATTTAAAATAGAATCATAAGAACTAAAGTATGTTTAAAATAATAATCTACAAAGACAAGATAACGTCAACTATTTGGGAAGAAGAAAGTCAAGAGTGGCTAGAATATAATATAGCCGATAATGATGGTCAGTTTACTCAATATTTTAATCAGGCAGTAGAAATAAAAGAAGATGTAACAGTAGAGGATTTTATGAATCATCTAGAAAAATATGAAAAGGTGATTGATTTCTGTTTTGCTGCATACAATCATGGGAATGATTTTAGATTATATCTAGAGGACATGAGAGCAGAGTTAAGCGATGATTATAAAAAAGACACAAAAGTGTCTGAAATAGAAATGTGCTGGTTTGGAGAGATAGTTGATGAAGAGTTAAATATATTTGGTACTTTTAGGGGGTGGATAGATGAAAAGACTTTAATTGAAAATGGATTAGAAAGCGATGGTCCTTATGGGATGGAGTTTACGCCATTGAGCCTTTGGAAAAATAGTTTAATTTCATTGAATGAGAATATTATAATAATTAAACATGAAGATGAAAATTCTGTTGAAGAAAATGTTTTCTTTGATGGGTTTAAGGCGTGGAGGTTACATGATTTTATATCTAGCTTCTTACATGAATTAACTGCGTATGGCTCACCTAAAGAAAGAGAGGAGTTGGTACAAAAAATAAAAGATTATGATATTAAGGAGGTTGCAAAAGATAAGGAGAAAGCTAAATTTTGGCTTGACTTTCTTGAGAGCGAGTTAAAGAACAGTAAGGTTGATATGAGTCAAGCCATAGAAAATGAAGATTATGAAAAAGCTTCTCAGTTAAAAAAAGACATATCGGACTTAGAAAAAGAAATAAAGGAATTGTATGAGGAAATAGAAAAAGAGGATGAATAAGGAGAAGAAAATATATTCTAAACTAATAGAGGCATCTAACCAGATTTCAAAAAACAAAAGGGCAAATATTGCTAATTGGGTATTTTTTGATGTTCCTAAAAAGCGTACAATACTTAAAATAAAAGAATGGCTAGAGGAAAAGAAAAAACCATATGGATTAGATGCAGAGTTTGAATTGACAAAAATTCTAAATGAAGAAATTTTAAAGGCAATAGAAAGTGAAAAAAGAACGAAGAATATATAAAATTCCTGTTGGACATATTGATGGGAAGGATGTAAAAGAATATATGGAAAATATGGTCAAAAGGGTCAAAAATGTTACTACAATGGGTCCTGGAATTGTTTATACTCCTTATGTTCCACTTAATGTTGATGCTGTTATTGAAGATTATTTTCCAAAACAAAAGATTTTAAAAGTAAAAGAGTGGCTACGCTTACAAAGATATGGACAAAAGACAATAAATAAAGATTTTTATACCACATTTAAAGGTGCTGGTATACCTGAAATTGATTTAAAAATTGAGTCAAGAACAGTTGAAACAGAAGAGTGGAAAGTTGTGGCTGGTGTAGCAGTTGGGAAGGTAGGCCAAGAATTAAAATTAACAGAAGAAGAAGCGGCTTTTAATAAAATTTCTGAAGGACTTAAAAAAAGAGGAATATAATTTTTTTTTGTAATTTCTTTTTAATATATTTTATAAAATTACAAATATATGGCAAATTTAGACGAACACTTCAATTTCTTAAAATCTATAAAAAAAGATGAATATAGCATCAAAGAAGATTTTATAGACCTTCCAGAATCTAAACTTAGAATACAACAGAACTTAACTAGTGGCGCAGTTATATTGGAAGAGTTTAGACCAGAATGTAAGCTTGTAGAAGGAAGTTGGATTGTTTCTGATAATGTGATTAATCATTTAAGTCCAGATAATTTAGATAGTAGAGAATTTTGGAAAGGCGCAGTAGAAACATTTCCATTATTTTCAATTGCAGGAGGGCCACATACCAATAAAAATAAAGAAGATGTGAATGACGCAACTTTTGGTATGCATAAAGATATTGGAACCTTAGGCTGGCTCGTTAGTAATATGACAGAGAGCGATAATAAAGATTATAAAATGTTAGAAATAGGCCCTGGATATGGAAACATATTTTATCCTATAATAATAGAAAACGAGTTAGAAAAACATTATTATTCAATTGATGTTAATCCTTTGTTTTGGCACGATAATATGTATCAGTGTGATGGCAAAAATATACCAGAACAAATTCCAGATGAGTTGGATATGGTATATTCAATAAATGTATTTCAACATTTATCAAAAGCGCAAAGACTTTCTTATTATGGGCAGGTGTTTAAAAAATTGAGAAGTGGAGGTAAGTTTATTGTTGGGACTTTTTGTGTTACGCCAACAAATATTCACAAGCCAATTTGGGGGCACAGAGATGAACATGGAAATTTTTATGCTGTTTTTCTTGGGCAATACACAGAGATAGAAAGAATTGAGGGTTGGACTGATACACTTAGAGGGGTTGGATTTGAAATAATAAGAGGCGTAGAAGATGGCAATTACGTTAGTTTTGAATTAAAAAAACCATAATATATGAGCAGAGTAGAAATGACCACAAATAGATATTGCTTTAGTCAGCAAATTTTAAATTACATGCAAAATGTAGATTTTGATTTGTTTTTAGAAGCAAACCCATCGGCAAAAACATATTTTAACGATTTAAATGAGGAGCAAAAATGGCAATACCAAGAAGATTTTTGGTACTTTATTGGGTTGGTTTCTAGTGTTTCACAGCCATTAACTAAAATTGAATTTCCTGAACATAAAAAAATAATAAAAAGAACAATATGAAAACTTACCTACCTCTTTTGCCATGTTTAACAATAAAAAACTCAAATATACACGGACTTGGCCTATATGCTACAAAGAAAATTGAAACTGGAGTTAATCTGGGTATAACCCATGTTAAAGATGAAAGATTTGAGGATGGGTATATAAGGACCGCATTAGGTTCTTTTTTTAATCATTCAACAACTCCAAACTGTAAAGTGGTATATGAAGATGATTTTATTTATCTTGTTACTATACAAGAAATACAAGCTAATGAGGAACTTGTGGCGACATACACTTTTTACGACCCAACAAAAAAGAGTTTAGATGCTTCTGATTTTTTAGAAATAGTACAAAGAGAATGTGTTAAGAATGGGGTTGATTATATTTTTTCAGACACAGAAAAAGTATTGTATCCAGGTACTTCAGATATGTATGTTTCTGGATATTTTGATGATAAATCTGGGCCAACTCTTGCATGTGCAATTGGAAAGCCAGTTGAAGATTGGTATGAAATTTTAATACACGAATCTTGTCATATGGACCAATGGTCAGAACATAGTAAATTATGGTCAGATATAACTGCTAATGGCATTGATTGCGATAAAGGTATGGATGAATGGCTTGCAGGTAAAAAAATGCATCCAGATGAATATACTTATTATATTAGAACTATGCAATTTCTAGAAATTGATTGTGAGAAAAGGTCAGTTAAAAAAATAAAAGATTTAGGTATTGACATTGATACTGTGATGTACACAAAAAAGGCAAACTCATATTTGTTTTTTTATTCAGTGATGCTTGAGACTCATAAATGGTGTGATACAGCTCCCTATAATGTTCCTGAGATTGTGGACATGATGCCTGGTTATTTCCTTGAAGAAAATGATTATTGCAATGTTCCTGAAGAATTATTAAATTTATATAAAACAAAATGTTATGAAAACTTATAAAGCACATTTGTGTCAAGCAGGAGAGGGTTGTGATTACACAATTGGTTGTGGTCATGCGTTGATATGGTTAAAAGCATCCAATATAGAAGAAGCTAAGATAGAGTTGGGAAAAGAAATAAAAGAACGATATAGTTCATTGGAATCGTATATAGAATCGGCTGTTATATTTGAAGTCACAGAAGAGATAGAAATAAACGTAAAGGATTATTACGACCAACTCCAAAAAGAGAGAGATGAATATGATAGATTGCAAAAGGAAAAAAGAGAGAGAGAAGAATTTGAGCGATTGAAGCAAAAGTTTGGTAATTGAAACCTTTTTCATAAATTTGCGTATAAAATAAGAAATAAGTTAAACGTAAATTTAAAAATTATGAAAAAGGGTCTTTTATTATTCACTGCTGTCGGATTTGTTTTAATGAACTATAGCTGCGAAAAACAAGATGAAACAGTGCCAGTAAAGAATTATTATGGAGTGCAACCAGAAAGCAATGGTACTCCAAAGGCGGCATACGTTACTTTACTGGGAGCTTCCGTATTGTTAATCATATTATTCACATGGATGTTCAAAAAAATGAAGGGCGGAAAGAGATAATCTTTTAAAAAATGAAGACCACCATCCCAAAATTTAAATCACTCCCATTTGAGGAGGGAAAAACTTACATCACAAAATTTGCCACTGGAGATAAATTCAAAGTCGTTGAAATTATAATTGGTAAAACAGGAATAAGTAAGGGTAAAATAATTGGATTCAACGGAATTTATGAAACTGCTCAACACTTGGGCCTTTGCCCATTAAGTGCTGATAGATTATATCCAGAAACAATTCCAGACGGCACTGTTGATATTTGTAAAGAATGTAGAGAGCCTCTATAAGTAACAAAATCCATATTAATATGGATTTTTTTTGTTTAAACCAAAACATTTATTATATTTGTGTTATAATTTTTGAGATAAAATAATGAGTGTAGATACAAATATTCATATTGGACCATACATGATTGTGAAGGGCGAAAAAACAGAAATGTTAGACCGTGAGGTTTTGACTTGCTCCAATAAAAATTGTGATACCAATAAAAACAATAAGTCTTATTCAAAAAATCAAAAATTTTGTGATGAGTGTGGTTCTCCAGTAGCGATTAAACATTATAAAGAGAAGTGGGTATCTGATGCTCACGGATTAATTACTGATGAACCTTATGAAGAAGAATTTTGTGATGAGTTGACTTGGACAGACCCAATGGGATGTAATGATGAGGAAGGGGTTTTTATAGCAAATCAAAAATCTCCATTTGATAAAAATAGAGGAGACGTAGAAGATGATGAAATTGTAGACTTTGAAGATTTGAAACCAGAAGAGGAGTTGGAATGGTTTAAAGACAGATATAAAAAAATAATTGATGTATTTAAAAAAGAGTTTGGAGAAGAATCGGTTATAATTAAATATGGAATGTTTAAATGGTACTCATAGAGAATGGATTTTTTAGAACCTATATTGGACATAATTGAAGGAGCTGCAGAGAGCTGCAAAACATTTGGTGGGTTTATTTTTACCATTCTTGTGTTAGGATTGATTGTAGGTGCTATTGCGTTAATTATTTATTTAATATAATATAAAATGAAAAGAGTTGTAGCATTTTTTGACATGTTCGATGTCATACCAGACAGTGCAAAATATTTGTACTCAAATAAATTTGAATTTGCGCCAACAGAAGTGCATGAAGAAAAAATGTGTAAAATGATTTCTAATATACCTTCTGAATTACAAAATGATAAAAAGGCAGTTGTATTTTTACATTATTATGAAGTAGATACAAATAAATTTGAAGAATTGAATGAAACAACTAACTTTCTAAAAAAGACTAACGCAGAAAGGATAAAAGAGTTCATGGAACAATATAAAATACCTATTAAATAATGAGAACTAAAATTCTAATAGTACAAAAAAGCAACCAACCTATTTGGAAAACTAAGTTGTCTGTAGAAGGTATTGTAGGTAAAGAGGGTGAAATTATGCCAGCTACACAATCTTATGAAATGGTATTGAATATTTATGAGGATGAGAAAAGCCCAATACCAGTTAAGACCATGGTTATAAGCTCAGAACATCATGAAAAAAATATTTTAAAATATGGAATGGAAGCACTTCTTAGAGGTGTTAGTTTAATTTCCATGTTAAGTATAACAGAACCTCATAATACAAAACCAGATGACACATTCAAAAAAGAGGTTGAGTCAATTGCCTATAGCATTGTTGGAAGAATGGAACAAGACACGTTCTTTAATAATTACAATCCAGCTAAAATGAGAGAGTATATTGAGGATAAAATCAATAGACTCAAAGATAAATTTAAAATAGAACCAAAATAAAAATGGATATAGCAACTTTTGATAAAAATGACTGGGCTCACTTACATGATATTGTATATGATACAACAGACAAAAAAAGTACAAGAGAAGAGTTGGAAAATATTTTTAATTCATTGCCACATGACCTAAGACATCTGGCTTATCAATGGGGTATGAATGATACTGTTTTTCGTGATAAAGCATATGATTTTTTAAGAGAAAAAAATAACGAAAGAATTTCAGCTAAAATTAATGAAGACTCAGAAAGAAGTAGAAAATTTTCTTTGTTTATAATAAACATGCTTCAAGAAGGCAGGCTGTGGTTTAGTGTTAGGCCAGGAGTTTATGGAGAACCAGAAGTTGATGAATTAGATACAGTTATTGAGTTTCCTGGAGGTACAGAACGCATAGGAAATGACGGAAGTGGTAGTTTTAGTTGGAGAGACATAGAGCGATTAGCTGAGGAGCAAGGTTTATTAAAGGATTTGTAACTTTTTTTTTATTTTTTCGTATAAAAAAATATGAGACTCTGGTCAATACACCCAAAATATTTAGACCAAAAAGGCTTAGTTGCCTGCTGGCGTGAGGCACTTGGCGCTAAAGCTGCTTTAGAAAAACGTGTCCAGGGTTATAAAAATCACCCACAATTAAACAGATTCAAAAAAACAAAAAATCAAATTGCTCAAATTAATTGCTATTTGTATTTCATTCTACAAGAATCTCAATTGAGAAATTATAACTTCAACGCATCAAAAATTCATTACGGACAAACTACATTAGCGCTTGATATGAATGTAACAAGCGGTCAGGTTAACTTTGAGTTTAATCATTTGATGAGCAAATTAAAAATAAGAGATATAAATAAATACAAAAGACTGTGTTCTATTGATAAGATTGAACCTCATCCTTTATTTAAAATCGTACCAGGCGAAATAGAATCTTGGGAAAAGTTATGATAGAAAAAAGTATAAAATTAGATAAAGCAATTGCATATTTCCTCGGATGGCGTATTGATAATTCTTTTCCAGATAAAGGTAAAGTCTGGAGAAGTCCAAAAGGAGATATTGAGTTAGACACTACTTTCAAGTTTTCAAGTGATTGGAATAAGCTTATGGAAGTATTTGATGCCGTTAATAGACTTGAGGGCGTTTCTGTATCTATAGCTGACTGTGATTGTAAAATACATGAAAATGGAGTGTTGTTTGGACGTGCTATCCATTCTATAGGAACACAAAGTTCCGTTTATACATGTCTTGGCGATTTTATTTATGAATATAATAAATTTCAACTAGAAAATAATGGAGCATAAAATAAAAACTATAAGAGAGTTTATTAAAGATGGTCCACCTCAGTTTGATGTAATACTTAGGCGTGATAAAGGAGAGCCTGTGCAATTTTCTGTAAGCTCAGAAAGTAAAGAAATTGATTTAGAGTATATTGAGATGATTTATCCAGAACCAACAAGTGATGGATTAATAAAAATTGTAAAACGAATTTCTGATGATGCTGTTTTTCATACAAATGACATGGTTGAGGTAAAAGGAGTTGGCTCTTGCTTTATAATTAAGTTTGAAGAAGACCTTATTAATTGTTATGTGCTGGATGCGTTTGGAGATATAAATACAGATACAAAGTCTTATAATAAAGTTCTGGTTCAGGTTAATAATATTAAATCTAATGAAGAAGATTATCCTATAAAATTCCAAGGTATTGAAGGTGATGGTGAAGACCATGAGGACATTTGGCCTTCAGAAGAAGATATAATTGGAGAATGGTAGATATTAATTCGGGTAAAATATGTCAATATTGCATGGCAAGTTCTGAGTTTGTTGACAGTATTGAAGTATATGGAAAGAGCTATGGCATGATTTACTTATGTAGGCCATGCAAAGCTTGGGTAGGCGTTCATAAAGATACGAATGAGGCTTTGGGTAGGCTGGCAAACGCAGAGCTTAGAGAGGCCAAAAAAGAGGCTCATTTCTATTTTGATAAACTTTGGAGTTATAAAATAAAACAAGGTATAAAAAAGGGTACAGCAAGAAGTAAGGCCTATGCATGGCTGTCGGAAGAAATGGCTGTCCCTATAACAGAAACACATATTGGATATTTTGATTTGCACATGTGTAAAAAAGTCGTAAATTTGTGCAAGCCAATAGTTGAAAAATTAAAGTTATGAAAAAGTTTTTAGAGTGGTTAGATAGTTGTGATGAGTATATAGTAAATGCTTTTAAGATTTTATTGCTTATTGCTGCAATTATATTTGGCGCACATCTAGAGAGAGAAAACGATAAAAGAGTAATAAAAGAGGCAATACAAGAAATTAATAAAAATAAATAAAAATGAAACTTTATACTTTATTATCAGTAAAAGCAATTAGGGACTTTAAATTAAAAAAAATTCCTAGTCCATGGCCAAGTATTGTAATGCTAGCCTTTTTAATAATTGTAGGAATAGTTTGTTGTATTTTTAAAAAATAAATATGGAAAAACCAAAATATCTAGTACGACCAGGAGATTATTCTCTATTCGTACAAACTGAAGAGGGTGAATATACCCATGAAATTAATATAAGACATAATTGGATTGGAAACAAATATAGTTACGAAAGACTTGTGGATTCTTTTAATTTTTTTCCATGTACAGAGAAAGAGCTAAAAGAAATAAAGAAAAAGAATGAGCTTTATAATAAGTGGATATCATGGACAACAAGGTCTGATGGCCACGGAGGAGTTAAAGGTGGAACGTTTGAGGAATTTTTAAAACTACAAAAGAAATGATTGAATTGATATTGTTTTTTTTAAAAGTATGGTCTATATTACAGACTATAAATTTACTTGGAGCTTTTTGGGTTGTTATAAAACAAAGACCAAAAGAATTGAATTTTTCTTTTAATATGAAAACTATACTGGAGTGGTCATTATATATAACTTCAATTTATTCTTGGTTTTATGCAGGTTGATAATAAAATAAAAACAATAAAGGAATTTTTAGAAGACAAAAAAACTCTTATAGAACTCCTGGGAGGTTCTAATTGTGACTGGAATGCTCTTGGATTCATGGAGGGTCTTGATGAAACTTCCGCTACAGCATTAGCCTCTAAATTGAATGAGATTGTTAAGCTTATTCTAGAAAATACAATGGATTTTGATAAAAGACTTGATGTATTAATGATTCCGATAGTATGTAGAGCATTTAGAGTTTATGGTCATTTAGTTAATAATTGTATGGCAGCATTAATATACGTAAATTCAAAAATACATGCTTTGCCAGAAAATTGGCAATATAACAGTATTGATATAGAGGCTGAGTTTTGTGCATTGATGGCAGAAGAAATAGCAAATTTAAAATTATGACAACATACCCTGAAAGAGCAAAACTAGAAAAATTCATGATTATGAATTTTCTTGATATAACTGAGATGGTTGGAGATGAGAATGAGCGCATACTTTCAATTTTCAGAGACCTTAGAAAAGAATTGGATGCTGGACGTATTAGAAACAATATGGTTGTTGCATCCGACAACCAAGATACTCAGTGGATTTTTGAAATCTATAAAAAAGAAGGTGAGTTTTATTTTTTAGAATATATAAATACAGCAAAATGACAACAAAAGACGAATTAATAACTGGGATTCTTAATAAAGAATTGAAGAGTATAAAAAAACTTCTTAAAGAACAAGAAGCACAATTAAATGATATCAGAACAAATGGTTTTGATAAAGAAATTCATAAAAGTAATCATGAAAATATCTTAACTGGGCTGAGCTATACAATTGGATATTGTACTTGTAAGATTGAGGAGACGAAAAAGATTTTAAGTTTAATGAAGTTAGATGTTGGTGGCATCACTAAACTAATTGAAAAAAACAAAGAGATTGAAAAGTTGAATAAAAAAGAAATGGATAAAATATTCAGAGAAATAACTAGGAGGGTTGAAGAAACTTCAGCAAAAAACAAAATAAAGGCAAAAAAATGAAAGATAAAATAGAAAAAGCAATTAGAGAAACATTGGTAATAGAAAATAAACAATCTATACATATAGCTGTCGAGCGTATTATGAAATTAATATCAGAAAATCAAACAAAACAACAGATAGATGGAAACAATATTTAAAGTAGAAGAAGTAATTAATAGCAATATTATTAGAGTTTCTCCGCCATGGGTTGTTGGAGGAAAAACTGGCGATAAAATTTTTATTCGTGGTTATGATTTAGAGTCATATGCTAAAAAAAATAATCATTTTAGAGAAGAGTCTTTATTATTGGGAGAGGAAATAGCTAAAATGAGATTATCTGCTTTAACTTATGATAAAAGGGTTGAGATAAAAAATTTACCCTATCATATCCCAGAATCTATTGATAAAAACGGTGCGCTTAAATGTAATGTCTACATAGACAATAAAAATATATCAACATTTTTTGGTGATTTTAATTAAAAAATGAAAAACAAAATAAAGATTTTTAAAGACCATCGAAGTCTTAGAATATATATAGATGAAATACTTCATGTTGAAATTCTAATAGGAAACTATAATGGACTTCAGTCATGGTTAGAAGGAAGTAAGAAGAAGATGTTTTTTATAGAGTTTTATTTTAAACAAGGAAATTCTATTATTCTTGAATATGATGAATTTGATATGTGGAAAACAATTTTAAGATTAATAGACGAAAATATTTAATGTGAATTTTAAGGAGGCAGTAAAACATGCCAATAGTTTTTCGAGAAATATAAATTTACAATATTTTGTTTGTAAGTGGAATGATGGGTATATTGTCCATTCCTCCTCTCATATAAGGAGACATCCTGATACAAAGTTTGAGTACACTACTGGAGATGGGAATATAAACAAATCATGGTATGTTGCATTTGATAAAAAGGAAAAAAGGTTTAAGCATATAGTTAAATAGCTATATTTACAGCAACCTTTTAAAATTGTTATCGTATAAAAAACAACTAAAAAAAAACTTGCATATAACAATATCAATATGTAATTTCGTAAGATGGAAAAAATAAGAGATAAATTTACAGAGGCTATCAGTACTTCTATGAGCAATGCAGAGCTTGCTACTAAATGTGAGAAAATAGCAAAAGAACACGTACTTCAAGTTTTAGATAGCTTGTCGCATGTTCGAGTTGGCTCGTTTGATGAGTTATATATTAGAATTTCTAAGAAAAGAATGTCTATACAAGCTGGTGAATAATTAACTAAAAAAATACATACAATGGAAGATTGGAAAAATGACAGAGCTGAAGCTGAGATGAGAGCAGGAGAAGCTGAAATGATGCAAAAAGCTGCTGAAAAAAGAAAATTAGAAGAAGACGAAAAGTGGTCCAAAATAAAAGAGTCGTTATATGTGGGCTCGAAGCCAGAAGACGATTCTATTGATTGGGTTCTTGGTGAGCTTAGAAAGAAATATGAACTTCCAATTGAAATAAAAAAATGAAGCACAAAATCTCATTTGTAGACATTATAAGAGAAACTCTTTATGGGCGTGAAATTTATCTTTATGAAACTGAGGCCACAAATGGAAATTTTGTGTACTATCTTCATGATGATATTGTTCTAACGAACAAAAAAAAACCAGTACTTAAAGAAGTGATTGGTACAATAGAAAATTTTGATGGAGAAGAAATTCCATATGAAGGAGATTCTATGATATTGTATGTTAATTTAAATAATAAAATAATTAATATATCAATTGGTTCAGTTTCAGACATAATACTTTTAAAATAAAATTATGATAAAAAAAATTCTTGATGAGATTGCTGCTGAGCCAGGTGATAACATGAAAATTACCATCCTTGGAAAATACAAGGATGATAAATTACTTGAGCGTGTTTTGTATTTAGCTAAATCTAAGCGTGTAAAATTCTACATCAAACAAATTCCTGAATACACAACAGATAATTCCTCTCCAGAATCTTTAGAGTGGGGCTTGGATGGTTTAAATCCACTATCTAGCAGAGAATTTACTGGACACAAAGCTATAGAGTGGCTCAAAACAATTTTAAGCGGACTTTCTTCGGACGATGCATATGTTATTGAGCGCATCATAGAAAAAGATTTAAAAATTGGAATGGGAACAACCAACATCAATAAAGTGTTTGATGGATTGGTCGAAAAAACTCCTTATATGGGAGCTAAGCCTTACGACCAAAAGCTTGTAGAAAAAATACTAGTAAAAGGTAAAGCAAAAAGTCAGCTCAAGATGGACGGACGCTATCAAAATGCCATTATACGTGATGGGGAGGTTTTTGTTGAGACTAGAGCAGGAGAAGAAACAATTTTGACTGGCGCTAAGTTTTTAAAAGAGCTATCTACCCTTACAGATGAAAGAGTTCTTAATGGAGAGCTTACAATCACTGGAGTGGCAGTCAGAAGTATTGCCAACGGAATCATAAGCTCACTTGATGATATCTTATCAAAAAAAGAAGAAAGAACTACTGCAGAAACAGATAAGAAAATAAGTGAATTTTTCAAAAAGCATGCTGAAGACCTAGGTGGTTCACATGTTACAATGCAAGATGTATTGGACAGAATTATATATACTTGCTGGGATATCATTACAGTTGATGAATATTATGCAAAAGAATCAAAAACCCCTTACGATGAAAGATTTGATAATCTTGAAAAAATATTAAAAGATAAAAGCCCATCCAATATACATTTGGTTGAAAGTGTTGATGTAGAAACTATGGAAGAAGTAATTAACCACTTCCATACAGTTCTTAAAAAAGGATTAGAAGGGACCATCTTAAAAGAAATGAAAGGGGTTTGGAAAAACGGAAAACCAAATTCACAAGTTAAATTTAAACTTGAAATTAATCTGGACCTTAAAATTGTCGGCTTTCAATATGGTGAAAAAGGCACTAAAAACGAGCATGTGATATCTACTTTAATGCTCGAATCTTCATGTGGTAAACTCAAGACAAACCCATCTGGAATGAACGAAAAAATGATGGCTGATGTAACTGCTAGACAAAAAGAATTGTTGGGCACAGTTGTTGAAATTAGATGTTGTGGCTTATCTCAATCAAAAGGAGAGTGGTCAACAGCACACCCTTCGGTTGAGGAGTTGAGAACAGATAAAAAAACATTTGACTCATTGGAGTCTGCAATGAATATTGAAAATGCTGCAAAAGGTTTAAAAATAGTTTAATTATGGAAAAAATAGAAAAAGGGGTTGTTGTTGAATATGCTGGTAAATATTGGGGATTAGCATATGATGATGGCAACAATAAATCTTATGGATGGGTTGATATTGATAATGCCCAAATATCAGACCCAAGATTTTTAAATAAGCCAGAGGATTTGACATATAGCACTGATTCTATAGGTATACAAGAATTACAAAAAGGTAAATTAATTAACGTAACCAGAGTAACAACCGTAACTCATATATTTTAAAAAACAATATGAAAAATATATTAATAATACTTATTTCTCTGCTAATTATCTCTTGTTCTAAAAACGCATCAGATGTTAGACAAATAAAGGCAGGAATTTCAACAAATGAATTAAAGTATATAATGGGAGAACCACGTGAAATTAGAGTTCAGAATGGACATGAGAAGTGGTATTTCCATTATAACACAAATGGCATTATGAGCGTACAAGAAACGCTTGTAGTTACTATTTCAGATGATAAAATAATCACATTTGAAAGTTATTAATTATGGAATATAAAAACAAAATGTCAAACTTTTTATTTAGCGTTATAATATATTTTATAATTATGAGCGCTATTGTAGCGGTATTACATTATATAACAAATTTACATCCTCTTTCAGGCTTTGTTATATTTAGAGGAATTTTAGCAATTTACTTGGCATCTGTAAAGAGAATTAAAATTTTTAAAGAACAATAAATGATACAAAGAACAATTAGTTTTACGGAGTATTGGTTTGTACCTACTGTTAATGGTACAGACTATTTAGAGGGACATCAACGCACTATTGATGAGCTTATTGGAAAAGGAATTGTTCACTTTCACAATAAAAAAGGAGGAGTTCTTAGGTTAATGTTTATAGGAGAACTAAAAGTAATTGAGAAGGCTGCCATAATCTCTAAGGTTGAAGAAATATGTGATTTAGAGTTTATAGACCAAAAGGAGGTTCAGTATATGGCAGAGTATGAAAGAAATTTAAAAAGTATGTACGGAGATAAATTGGTTGTAAAATGAAAAAGTGGTTTGTATATATATTAGAGTGTTCTGACGGTACTTTGTACACAGGTATAACAAATGACATGGAAAAAAGATTTGATGCTCATAATGCAGGAAAAGGGGCAAAATACACAAGGGGACGTACTCCAGTGGAATTGATATTTTTTACAATAAGAGAAAATAGGTCTGAGGCTGCAAAGTTTGAGTATGAGATAAAAAGTTGGAGTAAAGCAAAAAAATTAAAATATATTTTTAACAGATGAACACAACAACAATAATAGGCCTTATAGCTGGTCTTACAACAACATTTGCCTTTTTACCTCAAATAATTAAAACATTTACTACTAAAGATGTTAAAAGTATTTCTGTTATGTATAAATTTATATGATATGGTAGATACAAGAACGCCACAAGAATACATGAGACAAGTAAGTATTGGAGGCCCATATACTCTTGACCAGGCATTAGATATTGTTGACCATATGAATACGATGCCAACAGGTTTTGATACGCAAATACAATGGGTAAACTCTAGGACTGGAAATCCAGTATCAATAGGAAGATGTGGCGGAACTGGTAAAAGACCAAATAAAAGAGATAAGCCAGTAAAAATAATCAACCCATTTAATCAAATTACACAAAAGCAAACTTTTAGAAATTTAAGTAAAATACATTCAAGAAAATGGTAGATGATAGTTTTATATTTCCACGTGGTAAATATGAAGGAAAGTCATATGGTCTTGTAAAAAAGATGAATCCACAATACATTGAATGGTGTAAAGAAAATTCTCCAAACATCTTTAAAGTAAAAAAGAAACCAGAAGCGCCAAAAGAACCTGCAGTTAGGAAAGAGCCTCCTAGCGATGAAGATGCGCCACCAAGCGGTAGACTCCCAGAGAACAATAATTTTTTAAATGAAGGACCTAACGGAAAATTAACTCATGACTAATATTAGTAAAAAAGAAATGGAATTAGCTAAGAAGTCCTGCTTTGGAAAGGTAGGACATGGTTCTCGGCTGTCTGCTCAATTTATATTAGATAGAATGGGCGGAAAGGATGGGCATTTATTAGGAATTTACGAATGTAAATTTTGTAGCAAGTATCATATTGGACACGACTGGAAAACAAGTGATGACTCCAAAAAAAGAGTTCAATATAAATCAACAAATGCTATTCCAAGAAAGCCAAAGAAAGTTTCTAGAAAAATGTTGAAAAAAGATTTTGATGAGATGTTTTTTTTGAATAACTTTATTGAATAAGTTTTAAAAATGGGAATATTAAAAATAAAAGAATTTAAGTCATCTGATTTATTTCTAAAGAACTCAATTAAATCAGTTGAGCAAATGAGTGGATATGATTCTTTTTTA
>Ga0307376_10003071_pt1 | contig 15792 bp, 16 predicted proteins | sample TR2MG_FD_202536 | JGI IMG/M metagenome (GOLD analysis project Ga0307376, IMG submission 202536) | Soil microbial communities from Risofladan, Vaasa, Finland - TR-2 | ecosystem: Environmental > Terrestrial > Soil > Coastal area > Acid sulfate soil | place: Finland: Risofladan, Vaasa | collected...
ACACTATTTAACCTGGATGATTATATTTTAGATTTCGATAAATTTAAAGAAATAGTGAAAGGACGTAAAAATGATTGATATCAGTCTTGAGACACATCCTGAATTATATACGAACTACGAAAAAGCTCTGGAATTTCTCAGGAATATCAAAGAAGAACAATATACTTACCCTCAGCATACTGTCAACTTTCACTTATATACTGAAGTCCAGAATGAAAAAGAACTATTATCGGTAAAATCTTTCTTCGCTACCCAAAATCTGGAACATACTAAACTAATCCTGTGGTCCGACTGGGATATCAGAAATAATGAATTATTAGCACCCTTCAAAGACTATATTGATTTCAGAAGTTACGACCCTGTTAGACTGGCCAGAGATACAATACTCGAGGGAAATATAAAACAATTACTGGCAATAGACAGCCTCCACTACATGATGAGTGGAATGCTCCGATTCCTTGCACTGTATAAAATGGGTGGTATCTGGTTCGATATGGACATGGTTCTACTGCGTGATCTTGTCCCTATTTTAGATCAAGAATTCGCATATATGTGGGGGTCCGAAACAGACTTTGACGGATTTGGCCCGTGCGCTGCTTTTATGAACATCCATGAAAGGAGTGTGCACGCACGTATCTGTATAGAAGAAATAATTAAGGCACCTATATTACCTAACACGGTATGCCGGGATCATGAATTGTTAGCCAAGGTCTACCGGCTCCGTCCTTTCACTGTATTTCCCTCAGCATTTCTCAATACAGAATGGCAAATAAACGTAAAACATCTGGGAAAAGGTACTAAAATAGAACAGGGCTGGTTTAATAAAAATGAATACAGTGATACTCTTTTTCTTGAAGCTTTCTCATGGCATTGGCATAACAGCAGCCATAAAAGAGATGTAATAAAGCCTGGATGTAAATTTGATAACTTAAATAAACTTATGGATGAAAAACTGAAGGAAAAAGGTTTTTGATGCCAATAACAAAAGGAATGGATATATGCTCCCAATAGAACTTAAAGCTACAGAGTGGGTTGAAAAACACATTAAACCTGATATGAAAATATTTGAATACGGGTCTGGATCTTCAACAGCATACTTCGCCAGTAAAGTCAGCCAGGTGGTATCAGTAGAATGTTATCCTGAGAGATACAATAAAAATCAAAACATGATCAATTCTTCCGTCCATTATAAGCTCATTGAACCTATTAAAGATTCAAAGCCGTTCCCCTATAGCCATGAGAGCTATGGATCTGTTGACGATGAATTTGCTCACTTCAGTTTTGAAAATTATGTCAATTATATAAAGGAGTACAGTGATAGATTCTTTGATATAATTTTGATAAATGGAAGAGCAAGAGCTTCCTGTATTCGTGCAGCAGTTCCTAAAACAAAACTTGGCGGTTATATAATACTGAATGATTCAGAACGATATGTGTATCAGAATGCTATAGAACTCTTCCTAAAAGAATACCCCCACCAGGAGTTTGGTGAGGGTGTACGAAAAACAGGAATTTGGGAAATAAAACAATTATGAAAATTGTATAGGTTTTTTTGTCTTAAAGGCCTGTACCAGAGCTTTTGTCTTCTTTGCCAGCGCTGTTTTATCTTCAGCAGTCTGTACAGCCTTTGCCATATCATTTACCAATTTACTGAGAGCTGCAAGGGCCTTCACCTCTTCAGGGCTGTTAGGCATCAATTTCTCTCCTCCAATGGTAACAGGAGCTGAACTAAAATTTTCTGGAATCTCTGCTCCTTTAGCCGTTTCTATCAATTTGTTAAGATTTTTCAAAGTGGCTGCACCCGGCTCAAGGCCTGTTTTTGGAAGATCCTTCTTGAAATTATCCAAATCCTGGAAAGTAACTTGTCCTTTTAGTTTCAGAAGTTCATCTGCAACGTCCTTTTTGATATCAACATCAGCAAAGGCACTACCCAAAAGCGTTGTCAGAATAAGGAGTAAAGCAGCTACACCGGGGGCTCTTCCTGCGTTCTTCATGATTTTCTCAGAGGGGCTCTTGAGAATCCGGATTACTTCAGCAACATCATCTGGACCAACTAAACTCAGTTTTTCCTCAATGATTTTCCGGGACATCCCCGCAACTGCGACCTCAGTAGCAAAACGTTCAATTGTATCAGATAATTTAACGTACATAAGAAAATCCTTTCAAAGAATTTTTATTTTGACATTCACTTTGATACGTGTATAGAATATTAAAACATTATTACAAAGTAGCTGTCAAGCACAGGTGCCAGCCAATTTTCTTCTCTAACCAGTTAAAAACCTTTTTTGAAAGCCATCTAAAGTACCAGACCTTTTTGTAAATATTATCTTTGTATTCAGGAAATTTATAAGGAAAAATATGTTCTATCTGGATGTTTTTAATTTTTAACCCACGCAGCAATAATCTTGCTTCCCATTCAGAATAAGCATAAGTAACCGGACAACCAAGCTGCGCTTCAGAGTACTGAGCTATCAATTCATCGAGTTTCCAGAAAGCTCCTTTACCAAATTTCATCAGGATCCAGAAAACTTTCCAGCTGTATTTATGATAGAGCATTACTCGAAGTTCTGTCTGAGGACCCATAAATTTCTTAATGCATCGGACTATTTCTTCTGGATGCGGGCTATGATGAATCACACCGAAAGACCAGATCAAGTCAAATATCTGAGGACCCAAGATCTTATCCAGTTCCTCAGCATTCCCCAGATGAAATTTTATCTTATCTGATACACCAAAAACTCTCGCTCTCTTCCTGGCAAGCATTAGAGACTCTTCACTCAATTCAACAACAGTAACAAAAGCGCCTGCCTTGGCAAAATTTATAGTCTCACCGCCAAGCCCGCAGCCGATCTCTAGGACTTTTTTATCTTGCCATTTATTAAAGTCGGCAAAAACGGGAAGATGAGGTTCCACTAAATATTTCTTTTTCTCCACTTCATAAAAATACTCCTGAGAACCTAAAGGCTTCTTTGAGTGTTTAATATTACACGGCCTTTCGTTCCAATATGACTTTACTTCTTCAATTTTTTTCATATAGTTCGATCCTTGGCCATTTTAATATATTCGGCGCTACCCTTTTACCAAAAAGTTCAACATTATACTGCGTTGAGGCCGCATCACCCTCCCCAGCATTTTCCTGTATTTCAATATGCCTATAACCATGCTCACAATGCAAGAGAAGCAAAGCGTTTGAGCAATTATATTTTCTTAAATTATTTTCCATGGCATATAGATGTAACCAATTATCCCAACAAAACCTCCCTAAAAGAAATGGAGGCATCTCGTTTGCAATGCGTAACCAAATAGCTTTTGAAGCTATAAAGATATCTGAAGACGTTGAAGGGTTATGTATCTCCCTTTCCTGACTTAGTACTTGCAGATAAGTCTCGCGCGTATTTATAAAGATTTTTAAATCAATATCCTTGCGAGCGCCTACCATAAAGATATCCTGACCATACTTATTAAAAATCTCTTTTACTTTAACAGAAAAATCCTGATCAATAATTATGTCCGAATTAATTAAAGCAACCGTTTCAGTTTCTATAAGAGGAAGGGCTTTTAAAATCAGATCCTTTACTACGGGACACCTGTTATTAAAACCCAAATCTCTACCCGTTTGAACACCGCCCACTAAAGTGATGTCTTCCCCGCATTTCTCTTTTATGCCCTCCTCATTTATTGGAACAAAAACTTTTATTCCATTAGCTTTCCATGAATACATACAGGATTGTTGTATCCTATCCTGTTCACCCTCAAATTCTCTAAAAGCCGAAATAAATGATAGACTCATTTTCCCACCTAATCTTGTAAAGAGATAAATTTTCCATCTTTCTTTTTGTAATAGATACCCGAGGGAAGGGTATCACCTATCTCGACTTTTCTTTCATTTACCCATGATATGATTTTTTCGCATTCTGTATACCCTAAATAGTGCCGACCGTCGAAGGAGGTGCCTACACTCATATTGCTTGGATGATCAGAGCCAGGAGATTCTATACGATTAAAATCATGGTACATTATGACTGCATTCTTCAGCAGGGGTTCCCACTCCGCAAGAAACTTAGAAGAAGAGTCTATATTAATTTCATCATGAATATCATAAAAAATCACATATTTTTTATCAGGATCAATTAAAGAGAGGGGATCGATATAACGAAAATCCCCTCTTACTAAGTTTATCTCTGCTGGGTTTATTTCGTATTCATTAAGAAGATCCTTTTGAATAATAGAGCCACTCCTGTGCCAGTTCTGATGATCTCTATCTATGGTGGTAAGCGCAGATAAAGGTTTCTTTAAACCCTTTAAAGCATACATCAATGACAAAGTGGAACTTCCAAAATTAGTACCAACCTCTATTACACCGTCAGGGTCTTCCTTAACACATAAATCGTAAATTGTTTCACAAGAAGACTCTCTTTGATCCGTAAAGTCATTACCATTTTCTCTTCGACAATAAGCATCAAAATTCTGAATCATCCTATTGATAAAGTCCATGAGCTATCCTTCCAGTTCTACTCTTGGCCAGGATTTTATCCGAGTCGTCCCATACATTCCCCGGGTCTTTTCCCACAGCGCCAAATTATACTGACTGCTCGGAGCATCCTTTTCATGTTTCTTCTCTTGAGCAAATATATGGTGAAAAGTATGTTTACAGTGTAATATAGGTAAAACATCAGAACAGTTATGTTTCTTCAGTTTATAAACTTCAGCCATCATATGCAAATAATTATCCCAGCCCCAGCGTCCCAGAATATAATCAGGCATTTCACTGATAACTTTTCGCCAGGTAAACTTTGAAGCTATAAAGATATCACTGGATGTTGAATCATCATAAGCTTCCCGTTTCTGTTCCAGAACTTTTTTATAAGTCTCAGGAGTATTTATATATTCCTTTAAGTCAATTTCATTTCGTGAACCAACCGCATAGATGTCATAGCCATATTTATCAACCATTTGCTGAATACGCTCAGAGAAATTCTCTGTAATAATTATGTCAGAATTGATATATGCAACCGTAGTAGTCTTTGCGAGAGGGAGAGCTTTAGCAATCAGATCTGGTACGATCGGTGACTGAGTACTGAATCCTATTTCACGGCCCCGTTTCACCCCATCGATTAAAGTAATATTTTCATACCCGGTGCACGCTTCTTTGATACCTATTTCATTCATGGGAGCTATAACCGGTATACCGTTAACCTTCCATGAATACAGAGCTGAATGTTGTATCATGTTAAAAGGAGGCCGAAATTTCCGGAATGCTGTAATGAAAGTGATATTATTCATGAATAATGGCCTTTAATTTTTCTAAAGGCCCCTGTTCAAACTCTTGGTTTAATCTTTTATTCTGATATTCTAAAATTTCTTTCTGAAAAATAGTAGATTCTTGAATTCTTTTTAATTCTTTTAGAGCCTCTGATAAAGAAGAATACAAACAATCGGGGTGACAGACTCTTTGATGATAAATTCTGTTTTTAGAACCTAAACAAATGCAATCCATAGAAACTGCATCTAAAAGACCCTGTCCCGCGCCACTATTTCTTCCAATACTTATAAAATATTTTGATATAGCTAACGCCTGATAATATTTACGAGCACTATTCCATTCTGGGGGATCACTTATCCCAAAGAAAGCCTTCCCAAAAAAAGAATTACAAAAGCTATTTTTAATTAATCCTTTTATTTCAGTATAATAATTTTCAGCATCAACACTCCACAGGTCTTGTTTAGTTAGGGCTGTAATAGAACGCCAGTCTAAAAAAACCGCTTCTTTTTCCTCTCTTCTAAAATAGGGCCTAATTATAGAGGGGCAATAAAGATAAGGAAAAGAAATTACTTTAGTATTATCACTTAAAGATAACAAGTGAGCGAAAAAGTAATCATATAAATTTAAAGGGCCTTTAATAGAATTAGTATAAGGGGTATCCCAATGTTCATTAGCGTAATAGGCAAAAATAGTACGCCCTTTTTTAGGGATACCTAAAATAGGATCCATTGATATTATTAAGTCGTATTCCTCTACTGGAATGTCTTTTATAGAGGTACATTGAACATATCTATCTATAATTTTATTTATACCCCGATTAAATAGCTCCTTTGTATATCCAGACTCGTAGCTCTGGGGTACAATAAACCAGTCTGCCTGGAGTAAGAGAGTTAATTCAAAATAGGATACTTTTCCTGGCCATTTAGATAAAAGTTTATCTATACCTTCTGACCATTTTACGGGCTGCCAAGGACCAAAGCAATCGTATTTTTGTTTTATTATAGCACAATTCATATCTTAATAAAATTATTGACATACTAATCTGATATTTTTATCAACATAAGACTATCAGGATTACTGGTTCCAAAAACCTCACGTAAAACTTTCTCCAGACCATTTTGTTTAAATATCTCTATAGATCCTTCTAACAACTCTTGAGGAAACAAATAATCAACAGTGCCATTTTCTCTTTTTACAGGTTTTTTCAAACACAAAAAAACACTTTTATATTCATCAAACTTTTTCTCTCTGATAAGAAACATTAAATCCTCAAACGAGATAGGTAGTCCTTCTGTATTGACAAAATAACGAGCAAAATAGGGGTCAAAAAAGAGCTTATTTCCTTCAAATTCTACTATAGCTCCTATATGCGTTATATACCCAATGGAGAGCCCATAATTATAAGATTCATTTTTTATAGAATAACTTGTTAATATCTTCCTAAAAAATTTATTATTCAAACCACACCAACCCCCTATCTGAATCTTTTTAAATTTCTTATAAATACCCCTGAGATCAGTGTCACTCTCAAATTTAACATCTATTAAATCAATTTCTCCCAAATAAGGTGTTTCAGTCCAAGGCACTATAGTATAAACAGCTCCCAAGACTTTTAATAAATCTTCAAATTTATTTATAATAGGGACACTTTTCAATTCCTCAATAAATGGGAGGGGATGCTCATACATTTTTATTGTACTCCTTCATTAAATCCATGTATATTTTTTTATTTTTTATATAGATTTCTTCATCTGAACTCTTTTTAGAGTCATCGTAACTCAACCCTGCCAGTTTTCTCCAACTAGCCCAGAAATCAGATGTCTGAGTATGTAATTTCTCTAAAAATAGGCCACAACCGCACAAATCTACTTTACAAGGCTCAGCTGACTCAAAAGGACATTTAATTTCTGTTTTATCATAAAGGCAACGTTGTATATTTCCTGATGGAGTGATATAAAATAAAGACCTACCTGCTCGACAAGGTATGTCTTTAAAATTTCTGCAAAACACATCCATCTTCAATCTTTGATACCAATTATTTGCCTCCTTTACAAGTTCTCTCTCTTTTTCTGTATAGGATATAGGGTATTCCTTTCCATTAAAAGTGCCTGTAAATGGAGCCAGAGTTAAAGAGATATCAAATTTTTTAAATAGGTCTTTGTATAATTTAGCTTTTTCAATTCTTTTGGGATGCATAACAAAAAGGGTAGTAATGGTAGCACCTTTTTCTCTTGCATAAAGCAATCTATCAATAAAACTATTTATATCCAACTCTGATTGCGGGTGTAGTGCTGCTCTAATGTATACTTTTCGAGGGTCTGAAGGGAGCCATTTTTGAGGGTCTAAACTGTTATTTGTAGGAATAGATACCAGCCCTTTTTTAATACATATCTCTAATAAATCTTGGAATTGAGGGTGCAATAGAGGCTCCCCTGAACCGCACTCAAAACTTGTAAGACTGAAACCTTCAAAAGTACTATAAAATGATTCTATTTTTCTCAAGTCAATGGGAATATAAAGCTGAGAATCATGACTTCCTTGAGCAACACAATAATAACAGTGGTAGTTACACGGATTTCTTATAGCTATTTGAATTTCAATATTATCCATTTATAATACCTCCAGAATATCCGATGATAAAGAATATTTTTGATAGAACAGGTTTTTTACTGTTTGAAATCTCTCCCTTTCTTCCGCAGATAAAACAGCACTGTTAGAAAAATTTTTTACAAAATCATAAATAATAGAATATTGATAATAAAAATCTTTAGATTTCCCTGCCTTCTCCTTTAAATCACATGCATAACAATAGACATCAATAAATTGCTCGTAGGAACTCTTTCCAATAATATATTCAAAAGATCTTTTATTTAGAGCATAAGCAAGATATTGGTATCTATTATAAATATCTAATCTATTATTAATAAAATCATTTATATTCCTGTCAACAGAATCTCTCATATCCCAGAAATGAAAAAATTTATATTTTCTTTCATTCAAAGGAAACCAAGAATCGATACAGACAGAGCTATTTAAATAATGCATAATAAGAAACAGAAATTGCATATTATCAAACATATAATATTTTAATGGCCAGTTATGAGAAAAAATATTCCATAATTTTTTCTCAGGCACGAGTTCTACAGCATAATCTTTATCTAAAAGCATAAAAGGGGTCGAAGGTACTCTTTTCAAAAGTTGCCATTTTCTAGATATAGACACTAATTTTTTTTTATCTAATAATTTCAAGCAATCGCCCCAAAAAACATTGTCAGTGCAAAAAAAATCTGCATCCATAATTAGGGCGTATTTTGTCGGAATTGTTTTTAATATATTATAGATACTTTCTCCATGACATAAAGAATGAGAAAATTTTTTATTTACAAATTCTAAACCGTTATAGAGGCAATTATACCCATTTAAATAAATTTTAGTACCTTTAAAAATCTCAAGTGATTTAACGGTTCTTAAACAATAATCCGTATACGAATTATCTGCTACATGATTCATTATTATTGTTATATCTTCTGATACAATCATAACTATCATCTTTTTAGAATAAAACATATGTCATTATAAAAACAAATCCCATCAATATGTTCTTCATAATAATTCATTGAAACAGAGTCTTTTTTTAAAATATCTATTTTAAATCTTCCTGAAAGATGTGCATTATTAACTCTTTTCCCATTTAATTCTATGTCTTCTATTCTATTTTTTAAAAATTCAATTGTAGTCAAATCTTTATATTTTTTATTATAACCCTGAATATAAGAGGTTTGTAAGTCTTCAATGACATAAATACCTTTATTTGATAATAGAGGAAACATATGTTCAAAAGTAGCTATTTGTTGCTCCATTAAATGGCCACCGTCGTCTATTATAATTGTAAATTCATTCACATCTTTAATTAATTGATCAAGAAATTTAAAATCTAATTGATCCCCGAAAAGAACCTTTATCCTATCCTTATCTGACCTAATCCATTTTAAATCATTATCTATACCATAAATCGTAGCTTTTTTAAAATACTTTTCCCACATTAACAATGATCTTCCAGTAGATACACCTATTTCTAACAAATTGAAACTTTCATCCTTGAGATGAGAGAAATGTTGATCGTAAAATCTTGCATAATCATGCATATTTTCTCTTTTATCAGTTCCAAATTGAGAAGCCAGTTCATTCAAAGTCATTTTTTTTGCTCCACAGAAAACACCTCATAATTAGACAGGTCATGTTTCTGAAAATTTAAAGGTTTTTTAACCTTGATAAAAACTCCCGCCACTGAACATAAATCTTTTTCAATTTTATAAATCACACAATCTGAAAAAATATTTGCCATATCTGCTACTTCAAATCTCCAGTAGTCCTCAGGATAGCCGTGTATTGGAAAACCTTTAGATCTTGTAGTTATTATAACAATTCCCTGTGGCTTCAATATATCTTTAAAATTATTTATGACTTTTTTCCAATCTTTAACATGCTCCAACATTTCAGTTGAAACCACAATATCAAAACTCTCCTCACCAAACTCATTGAGAATATCCTCAGCAGCACATATCTGATCCACTTTAGGCCCCTCAATTATATCTACTCCTATATATTTCAAAGGATTCAATGTTTCTATAAAAGGTCTTACTGAACCATTAACATCCCGAGAACCTACCTCAAGTACTGATTTCCCTACTACTTCTTCTTTATATAAATTTTGCTCAGCAAACATAATACAACATTTATCACACATAAAACCTTTTCCCTTTCTTATCCATTCTCTAATTGTTCACTGATCCATTCATATAATTTTTCTATTCCATACCGGAGAGGTTTCTCAGGCGCCCACCCCGTTTTTAATTCGACCAAGGACAATCCTCTTTCCCTGATTTTATTTGTTCTTCTATCCAAGGATATGTCTTTTTCAGCCCCTCTATAAGAGGATAATTTGGTGCCCATCCTAATTTCTCCTTAATAAGGCAGTTATCTGAGTTCCTCCCCCGAACACCCAAAGGTCCCTCAATATGTTTTATTTTTATATCAGGCTTATTAGCAATACCTTTAACCATCTCAACAAGCTTATTAATTGAAACCATCTCATCAGAACCTATATTAATAGGACCTGAAAAGTCAGAAGCCATTAAACGCCGTACAGCTTCAAGACATTCATCTATATAAAGAAAAGATCTTGTCTGTTCACCATCTCCCCATACCTCAATCACATCCCCATTATTTACTTCAGCCACTTTACGACACATAGCAGCTGGAGACTTCTCCCGCCCATTACCCCAAGCTCCTTCTGGTCCAGCAATATTATGGAATCGAGCTATCTTAACATTTAATCCATGATTTCGAGCATAAGACTGCCAAAGAATTTCTGCAAAAATTTTTTCCCACCCATAGGGCGAATCGGGATAAGCAGGATAAGCGGAAGATTCAACAGTAATAGGGTTGTCCACAACTTCTTGGTTTAACTGATTATACACGCAAGCCGAACTACTGAAGAATATCTTTCCCGGCTTTACTTTAGAGCAAACTTCTGCAATATTAATATTCAAAAGAGCAGAGTCATGCATTATACGGGCATCATTATCTCCAGAAAACACGATCCCAGCTCCTCCCATAAATGCAGAGAACTGATATACTTCATTAAAAGTCTCACCAATATCTTCAGGTGGCCGTATAACTCTTTCACAAACATTTATGTCTCTCAAATCTCCTATAACATAATCATCAACATCGGGCTTTAAATCCCCATAAGGGTACTCTTTAATATCAACAGTACGCACCCAATAACCTTCCTTTTTCAATCTTCTTGCCATATGATGGCCTATAAAACCGTGCCCACCGCATACTAAAGCAGAATTCATATTGCACACCCTTTCTAAGTTATATTAACCAGATTATTCCGTCTTCATTTATTTCCTCAGCGAACGTAAGCCCCCAAGTGTCTTTATTCTTTTTATACTCACATTTCTGAAAATTCCAATAGACGTCGCCAACCTTTGCCCTGCAATGTCCATTAGACCAAGAACTGGGATGTCGCCAATGTGTCATTGAACCTGCATCTTCAACTTTATGGCCTTTCCTTGTGAGAAGATATACGATAAAAGCATCCTTATGGAGCCTCTGCCAGGGATACTCTTCACAATAAGCTGTAGAATCAAACCATAGATTTCGATGCAACAAAAGAAAATCTCCAGCGGCGTTCATTGGCCCGTAGTTCTCCTCAAGTATAAACTTATGATGTAAAGGAAAGGCTACATAGAGGTAATCTTGACGGATGTCTATTCGGGTAGCCCTGTAAAGAATATTAGGGCTCAGATCTTTAGTTCTTAAATTATGAACTAAATCAGGGCAGAAAATGATATCAGAATTGGTACAACAGATATACTCTCCGGTAGCCCGGCGTACGCCCACATTTTTGGCGGGGTATTCAAGGAAGCCGTCAATATTACAATAATATTTATGATATTTAGGGTGGACTACATAATATTTTATGCGATCCCCAAAAAGATTCTTAAGTTTCGTACTTACAAGGGGACGGTCCAGGTAGGAGTTCCACTCTACAAAAATGAATTCTGCATCAGGGAAACTTTTAATATTTCTCCTAAAAGCAATCGATAATCTCTCATTAAAATTCCCATCATAGGCATCATTTCTACCTGTTACAATAAAACTGAATTTTGACACTATTTTATTCCTATTTGTTATTTTAATTCTTTCCGATTCTTCTTACTTCAATTGTTTTCTTTTTATCCGGGCTGGATATTTTATTGAATGGCAATATTCTCCAAGCATCCAAAATGATAGAATCATCCCCCATAACTTCAAGAAGTTCCTTGGATTCCAAATCTAAAAACTGTTTCCAGGGAGTTGCTATAAAACAGACAGACTTCCCTTTAACACACTCATAAGCAGTAGCAGCAAAAGTAATATTAAGGGGATATGAAAATTTCCCCTCGTGATTCATTTGAGCCAAATAGTCTTCTGTGCTTTCCATAGCAGCAGGATCATAAAGACTGAGTTTAATACCTTTTTTAGAAAGTGTCTCAATTACAGCTATTGAAACTGATTCTTCAATAACCGGCGTGTCCTCTTTATAAGAAAGGCCAAGTACGGCCATTTCGTTCGTACCCTTCTCCTTCAGGTACCCCGTCAAGAGGTTGCAGATTCTTTCCGTTTTATGGAACTCATTGATCTCATCCGTAGTATCACAAAAAGTTTTGGTAACCCCGTAACCTTTGGCAGTATGCGAAAGAGCACAATTATCTCTTGGCAGGCAGGGCCCAGAAAAAGCAAGACCACCCCGGAAATACTTATGCCCTACACGGGTATCAGATCCAACAGCTTGTAATACAACGTCAGAATCTCCTCCTGGCATTTTCTCACATATCTCTGCAATAGTGTTAGCAAAAGTAATTTTTAATGTGAGATATGCATTTAAAGAAATTTTTGACAATTCCGCATTATAGAAATTCATCCGATAGATAGGAGGATTATTATCAGCAAGTCTCTTGTGTATACCTTCTACCACTGAGCCTGCCCTTTCGTCAGATTCTCCGATAAGGATCATGTCAGGATTGAGAAAATCATGTACAATTTTTCCCAGAGCTATGAAATCCGGATTATAACAGACACCAAAATCCTTACCTAACTCCTTTCCGGATAACTCAGCAATCATGCCCGCTATCCTGGCTGTGTCCCCTGGCAGCACTGTTGAAGTAATGACAATAACATGGTAGCTGTCCTTCTTCTGTAAAGCTTTAGCTATCTCTAAAGCTGCTTCCTCTACATACTGAGTAGAGAATGACCCGTCCTTCATGCTCGGTGTCGGGACAATAATAAAACTGACATCTGAATGCAGGACAGCAAATTCTGTTTCAACAGTTGCTTCTATCCGTTTTTTATTGAGATTGATTAGTTCTTCGACATGAGGTTCATATATGGGGGAATGACCTCGATTTATGGTGTCCACAAAGTTCTGATTAATGTCTACACCTATGACTTCCCACTTTTTATGGGCAAAACAGGCAAGCATAGTACTTCCTAACTTACCTAACCCTATAACGGATAATCTCTCTTTTTGGTTCATATTCTCCTCTTCAATTAAATTTGTCAAAGAGTGTAAACAGAGTATTAAAAGATAATCACACGACGATCAAGAATCTCTTCAAAGCACCTGTTATCATTAGATATATACATACAATAGGAAAGGATATTTAAAGATTATTAAAAATTAAACCAATTTGGGGCACATAAATACTAGGAAGGTTATTTTTTAAATAGCTCTTGCCACATCAAAGCTACTTTTTGCCAAGAATATCTCTCAGTATTAAGAAAACCTTTTTCAGACCAGTGCTGCCACTTATCACGGTCTTTTAAAATAGATACAGTTTCTTCTAAAAATTTATCTCTACCTTCTTTTGAATAAGGCCACCAAGCATCACCGTTACCTAAAAGAATAGCGGAATCTTCCAAGGTACTATTTAAACCCGCATATTTATTAGCAATAACGGGGACATGCGCTCTCTGGCCTTCAATAGCAGTTATGCAAAAAGTTTCAGAAAACCAACTAGGATAAAGCCATAACGAAGCTTTACACCATTCCTCCGCCAGTTTTCTCTGATCTACACGACCATAACAAAAAATACCAGATTGAGTTGTATCTTTTTCAAGTTTAGAGATTTCTTCTAAACCTTTCTTATCATTTTTTGATATACAACTCTGTTTCCAATTATGCACACCATAAAAAATATGTAATTCAACTTCAGGTATCTCTTTCTTAATAAATGGAAACAGGTATAGAACATTATTCAAACCTCTATCCCAGCTGCTACTCCAATGCAAACGGTAGGGGTGGCGCTCAACTTTCACATCATCAAATCTATTAAAATCAATACCATTAGCCATAACAACCATCTGGTCTTTAGGAATCTTATGATAGTCAGAAGCAAAATCAAGATGCCACTGACTTAAGACACAGAATTTATTTACTTTATCGAGAAGAATCTGTTCCTTCGGACTGAGCATCCATATATCATGTAATTGTACAAAAGTCTTCCCTGCTCTTAAAGGGTATTTAAAAGGATCAGTAGTTCTTGAACTGATAAAATAATCAATAAAATTCTGCTCTATAAAGGAGGTATATTGAGTATAAGGGGCCCATTTAATATCACCCTCCCATATTTCTTTTTCACAATCACAAAAATTTATTACTCTATAATTTAATTTTGCTATTTCTCGGCTCAGATTAATCTGCCATACTTCACTACCCCCGATACCGCCCTGTTCAAGATTACGAAAATCCCACCGTTCCCATGAAGGCCCTGAATACAGCACTATCGTTTCCTTCTCGTATTTGGTCTTTAAATAGGCCTGAGTGCTCTTATCCGCTTCGTGGTAAGATCCATGGTCCTCACTCTCCAGAATTTTCCGGCTCACAGCACCAATATGAAAAATGAAACTTTTATAGGTCTGAACAATGTTATAACCCTGTTTTCGGATCCTTTTACAATAATCAACATCTTCCCCACTGTTCGTAAAATTTTCATCCAGATAACCTACTTCTTCGATTACTTTCCGGGGAATCAGAGTTGCATAAAATGCGACCCACTCCTGCTCCTTAATTTCTGTCTTGTCAGATTTATACTCATAGATCTGCGGAATGATGGGTTCTATTTCTTCATAAGTATTTGAACCGGGAAGTAGCTCAACACCTCCTATATTTACATCGTAGTTATGGAGCCAGCCCTTATTACAATTACTGAATAGACCTACAGCCCCTATTTTTTCAGTGCACGCTTCAACCATGTTCCAGAGCCAGCCACGGCTCACAATGACATCATCGTTAAGAATCATGACATATTTTGAAGTACCTGACCTTATACCAAGATTTACTGCTTGAGCGAAATTGAGTCCTTCTTTCTTGATATATTTAATATTCATGACCTCATTAAAAAGATAATTATGCATATCTTCATCATCGCCGTTATTAACAATGATTAAATTATATCTGACAGCCGTGCACTCCCAGATACTCTCCAGGCACAGTTTCAGGCCCCTCAGGTTCTTATAAGTCGGTATGACGATATCTACGGTATCTACGGCATCATTGCTCACAGACAGTACCTTCTCCCACTTCTTCCCCATGGCATCAATAGAGTAGTCCTTAGCAGCCTCCAGAGCTCTTTTAGATAGTTGTTCCCGGAATGAAGGAGTGTTCTTTAGAAGAGTCAGCCTCTCCTTCCATTCCTCGGGAGTATCAGCTATTAAAAAAGAGCCTGGATGTTTCTTAGCTACCTCTAAATAGGCAGGTAAAGGCGAACATATGACAGATTTGCCGAGAGACAGCGCTTGGGTGACCCGATTTGCGCTTTTAGCAGGCTGTTTTTTATAGTTCGCCGGGGCAATAATAATGTCTGCTTTTTTTAAGTGATCGAGCCACGTATGCCTATCCCATTTAATATCAGCATTATCATGTTCATGGAGGGTAAACAACTCCATGCCCAGCTCCTCAATAATTGGACGTAGCT
>Ga0307376_10003072_pt1 | contig 15791 bp, 15 predicted proteins | sample TR2MG_FD_202536 | JGI IMG/M metagenome (GOLD analysis project Ga0307376, IMG submission 202536) | Soil microbial communities from Risofladan, Vaasa, Finland - TR-2 | ecosystem: Environmental > Terrestrial > Soil > Coastal area > Acid sulfate soil | place: Finland: Risofladan, Vaasa | collected...
TTGCGAACAGCCTCGAACGACTCATGACAACTTCGGCTTCAGACCCTTCTCCTGGCTCGTCTCGAATATCCTATTCAAAACGAGTTGGCGCAAGCATAGGATGACAAATTAATCAGCGGTTCCTTAGCGTTTTTTTAGCGCCGATGCGGTTGCTCGCCCGCGCGAAAATGCCGCCGCGGCCGCTTGGGATATTCCTGCTTCTGGCAAGCGCGGCGAAATGCCAGCAGGGTGTCCTGCGCGTATCCCAGCACGCTGCCGCGGGGGTAGTGCCCCGCCGCGTTCAGTTCGCCCGCCGCCACGCCGGCCAGCAGCGCGATGCCTTCGGTCACGTGATCCGCGACATGAATGTGGAAACGCCCTGCGCCGACGGCTTCGACCAGCCGCGGCGCCAGCATCAGGTGGCGAAGGTTGCGGGCGGGGATCAGCACGCCCTGGCTGCCGTCGAAGCCGGCAGCCTCGCACACGCGGAACCAGCCCTCGATCTTTTCGTTGATGCCGCCCACCGGCAGCACCTCGCCGTGCTGGTTGAGCGCACCGGTGACGGCGATGCCCTGTTTGAGGGGCAGGCCCGACAGCGCCGACAGCAGGGCATAGAGCTCGGCGCACGAGGCGGAATCGCCTTCCACGCCGTGGTACTGCTGCTCGAAAACGATGGATGCATTGAGCGAGAGCGGTGCCAGGTGGGCGAACAGCGCCGCCAGGTAGTTCTCCAGGATGAATACGCCCTTGTCGTGAATCGGACCGGACAGTTCGACCTCGCGCTCGATGTTGAGCAGGCCGTCCTCGCCCGCGTAGGTACGGGCGGACAGCCGTACCGGCAGGCCAAAACGATAATCGCCGAGGTCGATCTGGGTGAGGCCGTTGAGCTGACCCAGCCGCTCGCCGGCAAGCGCGATCAGCACGTCGCCCTCGGCGATCTCCTCGCGCAGGCGCTGCTCGGGATAATCGTGGCGCGCGGTGTGCGCCGCCAGCGCCGCCTCGACGTCGGCCACCGAAACCAGACCTGGTCCGCGTGCGCGGCAGGTCGCCGCACTTTCCACGACCAGTGCCTCGGCGCGGGCAAAAATCGCGCTCTCGCGCGCCTGGTCGCCCGCCTCGCGGTGCGATTCCTCGATCAGGCGCGCCACTGCCGCCGCCGAAAAATGCGGCAGGCCGAACTCGCGGCAGGCATGGGCGACGAAAATCGCCGAAGCGCGGCGGCTGTCGGCCGTGGCGACGAAGCTGTCGGCGAAATCGACCTTGGCGCGGAAATGGCGGACGAATTCCGGCGCCGCCTCCTGCAGTTCGTAGTACTGCTCGCGCGAGCCGATCAGCACCAGCTTGACCTCGACGTCGACTGCTTCCGGCACCAGCGACACTGCGGCAATCGGCGAGAACGACACGCCAGGCTCCTCGATCTGCAGCCGCCCGCTGCGCAGAAAGCGCCGCAGCTGCTCCCACACCAGAGGATCGGCCAGCACATCGCGCAAATGCAGCATCAGAAAACCGCCATGCGCCTGCAGCAGGCTGCCGGCACGGATGCGCGAAAAATCGGTGACCAGCACGTCGTTTTCGGACTGGTACTCGATGCTGCCGAACAGCGCGCGGAACAGCGGGTTGTCCTCGACGATCACCGGCGCACCGTCGAGGCCGCCATTGTCGACCACCAGGTTGACGCGGTAGCGCGCCAGTATGGAATTCAGCGCTTCCAGCCGGTCCTCGTCGTCCTCGCCGCCGCTGAACAGTTCCAGATTGTCGAACACGTCCTGTTCCAGCGCGTCGAGCCAGGCGTTGAGCTTGGCGGCGTCCTTGATCTGCTTCTTCAGCCCGTCGCGGATTGCCTGCAGTTCGCGCTCGACCAGCGGCTTCACGGTCTGCCGCCGCAGCGCCGCCAGCGCCCCGTTCATCGCGCGCTCCAGCGGCTGGGTCTTCTCGATGTAGCGGGTGATCTCGGCGCGCAGTTCCTGCTCGGCCTGCTCCACTTCGGCCCGGCGCGTCTTCGGCAGTGCCAGCACCTCGTCCTCGGTGAGCGCCTGCCCCTTCTTGCCGACCAGCGTGAACAGCATGCGTCCGGCCTCGCGGTGCAGCGAAAAGCTGCGCGCCTCGGCAAACGCCGACAGTTCGGCGTAATGCCGCTCCATGTCGGCCTTCCAGGCCTTCTCGATGCGTTCGCTCTCGGCCTTGTGGTCCTGGCCATTCAGTCGCTGCGGGATTTCATCCTGCAGATTTTTCACCGCCTGCGCCAGCGACTGGCGCAGCTGCCGCCCCTCGCCGGCCGGCAGGCGCAGCGCCAGCGGCCGCTCCGGCGCGTCGAAGTTGTACAGATAACAGAAATCGGGCGGCACCCGCTTGCCCGCCGCCACCTCGCGCATCGCTTGCTTAAGCAGCGAGGAGCGGCCGCTGCCAACCTCGCCGAGCACGAACAGGTTGTAGTTGGGCTGGTCCATGCCAAGGCCGAAACGCGCGGCCGCCTCGGCGCGCGCCTGACCGATCCACGGCAGCGGTTCCTGCAGCAATTCGGAGGTGTCGGCAAATCCCAGCGTGGCGGGGTCGAGGGTCAGGCGAAGGTCGGCGGGAGACAGGGCGGCAATCGGCATGGCGTGGGTTTTGGATTTTGTGGGTTCTGGATTATTGCGCAAGACCGGCCCACAGCGATTTCGTAGGGTGCGCTTTGCGCACCAACAATATTAACGGTGCGCAAAGCGCACCCTACGATATAAACCCCGTGCTTTGTCATTACCAGCGATACGGGGCAATCCTTGCTGTGGTTCGCACGTGCCTGGATTACCCTAAAAGACTCCGATCCACTACATTCGCAAAAACTCTCTCGCACGCCACCCGATGAAACCCGCGCAGCCTTCCTTCTTCGTCCTGATCGCCCTGATCGGGGGCCTCGCCATCTTCAGCTCCACCCTGTCGAAAACCCCGGTGCTGCCGCTGTTCGCCGCGTCGCTCAACGCCACCCCGGCGGAAATCGGCTGGATCGTCATGGCGTCTACGATCCCCGGCGTGCTCATCAGCTACCCCGCCGGCGCGCTGTCGGACTATCTGGGCAAGCGGCGCATGCTGCTGGCGTCCCTCATTGTGTTTGCCAGCGCGCCCTTCCTCTATCTGCTGATCGAAACCGCCTGGCAGCTGATGGCGGTGCGCTTCTATCACGGCTTCGCCACCGCGATCTTCGGCACCGTGGCGAGCGCGGCGATCGCCGAACGCTACAGCGCCGACCGCGCGGCGCGGCTGTCCACCTATTCCTCGGTCACCATCGTGGGCCGCTCCATCGCGCCCTTCCTCGGCGGCGCGCTGATCTCGCTGGCGAGCTTCGGCGCGGTGTACGTCGCCTGCGCGATCGCCGGCGTGCTGGCGCTGGCGGCCGGGCTGCTGCTCAAAGACTACGAGCCGCGCCCGACGACGAAGCTGGAGCTGCCGCATTTCTGGTCGAGTCTGAGAACGGTGCTGCGCGACCGCGGCATCATGCTGGTGAGCCTGGTGGAGGCGGCGCAGTACCTGGTGTTCGGCGCCGTCGAAGCCTTCATCGCCCTGTTCGCTGCCTCGCACGGCATCCCGGCGTGGCAGATCGGCGTCATCCTCGGGGTGCAGCTTCTCAGCATCGTGTTCGCCAAGCCGCTGATGGGCCGGGTGTCCGACCGCATCGGCCGCCGTCGCGTCATCCTGCCGGGCTTGCTGATCGGCGCGGCGAGCGTGGTACTGCTGCCTTACTTCCCGAACTTCATCGGCCTGTCGGCGCTGAGCCTCGCGTTCGGCCTCGGCTTCGCCACGGTCACCTCGTCCACCGTCGCCCTCGTCGCCGACCTCACCAAAGACGGCCGCTACGGCTCGTCGATGGGCGTGCTGCGCACCGTGATGGACGTCGGCCAGTCGATCGGCCCGGTACTCACCGGCTTCATGGTCGGCGTCGCCGGCTACACCAGCGCCTTCACCCTGCTGGCAGCAATTCTGGTGGCGGCCGCGCTGATGTTGGGGCTGCTGCTGCGCGACGGGTAAGGTCGCGTTTGATCGGCTATAGTGAGCCGATCCGCTTCTCCCAAGGAGATTTCCATGCGCATCCGTACCCTGCTCACCTTGCTGGCCTTTGTCCCGGCCTGCTTCATTCTCCCGGCCGCTGCCGATTCAGGCGTGGACCTCACGCCCGCCACGCAGCAGACATCGATTTCAACCGAGGCCTGCCTCGCCAATGCCAAGGGCACGCATCTCGCCCAGCTCGATTGCTGCAAGGGGCACAAAGGCATCTGTGGCTGCCGCGCCGGCAAGCTCGTGTGCTGCGATAGCTCCATCAGCACCGAGCCGGGGTGTACGTGTCACGGGGATGAAGGAATCGTTGAATAAGGCCGTTCAAATCATTCTTGACACATGTAGCCCATAGGATACACTTCGGCTACGCGCGTATCGATGACCGAGGTCTATCGGGATTGGATCAATGACCTGAAGGATCGAGCCGGCCGCGCCCGCATTCAAGTGCGCGTGGACCGGTTGGCTCACGGCAACCCCGGGCAGCATCGCAATCTCACGCACGGCATATCGGAACTGAAGATCGACGTCGGCCCCGGCTACCGTGTGTATTACACGGAGCGAAATGGGGAATTGATCATCCTGCTCGCCGGCGGTGACAAATCGACCCAGCAGCAGGACATTAAAACAGCCGCCGTGCTTGCCAGAAATTCGCAGGAGTAACCCAAATGCCCAAGACTGCCACCAAACTGACCGCCAAGACGAAGACCGTGCCTTATGACGTGGCCGAGCAGCTGCGCACCCCCGAGGAAATGGCCGCTTATCTCGACGCCTGGCTGGAAGAAGCCCCGGACGATGCCGCAGGCATTGCCCGCGCGCTGGGCGACATCGCCCGCGCCAAGGGCATGTCGCAAGTTGCGCGCGATGCCGGACTCAGCCGGGAAAGTCTCTACAAGGCGCTCAGTGAGAACGGCAATCCAAGCTTTGCGACTGTACTCAAAGTCGCGCGTGCACTTGGCGTGCGACTGCATGCGGAAGCCGCTTGAAAACCAGGTTGCCGGCTGGCGCTTCGCCAGCCGGCCGTGTTATTTGCTCAGCGCCACCCAGACCCCGTCCCACCCAGCTTCCGGCGGCACCTGCCTGAAAGCCGCAATCCGTTCCAGCATGACCCGACTGGGCTGATCCTTCGGTTCGATCGCAAGGCATTCGCGGAAGGCTGTCTCGGCCGCATCCCAGTCCTGCGCGCGGTAGCGCGCCAGCCCAGCCTCATACGCCTGCACGCGCCGTTTGTCGCTGTCGCTCAGCTCCGCCGCCAGCCCCAGCAACTCGTACACCCTGACCGGCTCCAGTTTGCCGACGACGCGCAGGCTGTCGATTTCGCGGAAGGCCAGGGTGTCGCCGGCCAGCGTGTGCGTCGGCTCGCTCACCAGGATGCGGGTGCCGTAAAACTTGTTGGCCTGTTCCAGGCGCGAGGCGAGGTTCACAATGTCGCCGATGACGGTGTAGCCGCGTGAGGTTTCGGAGCCGATGTTGCCGACCGTCACTTCGCCGCTGGCGATGCCCATGCGGACGTTGACCGCGGGCAGGTTGTCGCGGACGCCGAACATCTCGGGCAGCCAGGCGCGAAAAGCTTCCAGCTGCGCCATCTGCTCGAGCGCGGCGAGGCAGCCCAGCCGCGCGTGGTCGGCGGGATCGGTGAAGGGCGGTCCCCAGAAGGCCATAACCGAGTCGCCGATGTATTTGTCGACGATGCCCTGCCGGCTGCGGATCACCTCGGACATCATCGAAAAGTAGCGGTTGAGGAAGCGCACCGAGGCGTCCGGCGTGAAGCCTTCGCATAGACGGGTGAAGCCTTCGAGGTCGGAAAAGAACACGGTCATCACCTGGCGCCCGCCCTTGTCCGCGCCGATGCGGTTTTCCAGCAGGCTCTTCACGATGCGCGGATCGACATACTGGCCGAAGGTTTCGCGGATGCGTTCCTTCTCGCGCAGCCCGACCACCATGTGGTTGAAGGAGGTGGCGAGTGTGGCGAGTTCGTCGTGAGTGTGTACCAGAATTTCGACATCGAGGTCGCCCGCCTCGACCGCGCGCGTGCCGCCCACCAGGCGCTTGACCGGATCGACCAGCGAGCGCGTGACGAAGGCCGCAAAAATCAGCCCGAGCATGGTGGCGAGCGCGGTGATGATCCAGTTGAGGGTAGTGGCGCGCGCCTCCTCCACCTTGGCCTGCAGTGCGGTGTCCTGGGTCAGCTTGTTAAGCAGGTCGATGGTCTTCTGGATTTCGACGTCGATCGTGTCCTTCTCGCGCAGCAGGTTTTCGCGGACGATTTTCTGCGAACGCGGGGTGCCTTCTTCCGCCTCGATCTGGAACAGGCGGAAAGTCATGTGAAAGTGCTGGCGTGCGGTCTGGATCGCGGGCAACTGCTCACCCAGCCTGGCGAGGGTCGGGCGGTCGAGTTCGATGCGCTTTTCCGCCTCCGCCTCGGCGAGGAATCGCAGCGAGGAATCGACGATCTGGTCGGCGTTGACTCCGCGCATGTCGAAGCCGTTCGATTCCTTGGCGAGAAATTCAGGGTCGGGGCGCGCCACGTCCATGCCCGCCAGCACGCGCTCCATGTGCACCATCTGGTCACGAATGAGGATTTCCACGCTGGCCACTTGCTGCTGCAACGGCAGGTAGTAATCGGAAAGCGCCCGCACCTGGTTGTTGAGGTTGCGGAAATTGAGCACCGACAGCCAGGTGACGACCACCATCAACGCCAGCAGGGCGGTGGTGATGCTGAAGATTTTCAGGCTGATGGGCAGTCGCATGGGGTCAGGTACGGAAGGCGCAGGAATTTAAACATAGCAGCCTGGCCGCCAAAATTCAGGGGAGACGCGCCCTACTGGAACTTTAGGGAACCGCTGATTAATTTGTCATTGCGAGGCGCGCAGCGACGTGGCATACGATTCCATATGGGCTTCAGCCCATAGTGGATCGGAGTCCTTTAGGGCAATCCAGAAATACCCGCTTAATCGATACGCTGGATTGCTTCGCTGCGCTCGCAATGACGGATTAATTTAATCCGCGTCATCCTGGATCGCAGCCGGAACCACCATCGTGCCAGGCGCCACGTCGCCGCACTGCGCGCGGTGGCGCAGCGCGTGGTCCATCAGCACGATCGCCATCAGCGCCTCGGCGATGGGGGTGGCGCGGATGCCGACGCAGGGATCGTGGCGGCCATGGGTGACGACTTCGACCGGCTGGCCATCGAGGTCGATCGAACGGCCGGGCAGGCGCATCGACGAGGTGGGCTTGATCGCGATGTGGGCGACGACGGGCTGGCCGCTTGAGATGCCGCCGAGCACGCCGCCGGCGTGGTTGCTCAAGAATCCTTCGGGGGTAATTTCGTCGCGGTGCTCGGTGCCCAATTGCCGGGCGGCCTGCATGCCGTCGCCGATTTCCACGCCCTTGACGGCGTTCAGCCCCATCAGTGCATGGGCGAGGTCGGCGTCGAGCTTGTCGTACAGCGGCTCGCCCCAGCCGGGCGGCACGTTCTTTGCCACCACGCTGATTTTCGCCCCGACCGAATCGCCGGATTTGCGCAGCGCGTCCATGTAGGTCTCAAGCTCGGGCACGATGGCGGCGTTGGGCGAGAAAAAGGCGTTGTTGCCGATTGCGTCCCACGACTCGAAGGGGATGTCGATCGGCCCCAGTGCGCTCATGTAACCACGGATGACGATGCCGTATTTTTCGGCCAGCCATTTTTTGGCAATGGCGCCGGCGCCGACGATGGGCGCGGTCAGCCGTGCCGACGAGCGCCCGCCGCCGCGCGGGTCGCGGAAACCGTATTTCTGCGTGTAGGTGTAGTCGGCGTGGCCGGGGCGGAAGGTCTCGCCGATGTTGCCGTAGTCCTTGCTGTGCTGATCCTCGTTGCGGATCAAAAGCGCGATCGGCGTGCCGGTGGTCTTGCCCTGGTACAAGCCGGAGAGGATTTCGGCGGTGTCGGACTCGCGGCGCTGGGTAACATGGCGCGAGGTGCCGGGCTTGCGGCGGTCGAGGTCGTGCTGGATATCGGCCTCGGCGAGCACCATGCCGGGAGGGCAGCCGTCGATCACGCAACCGATGGCGGGGCCGTGCGATTCGCCGAAGACGGTGACACGGAACAGTTTGCCGAGTGTGCTGCCAGACATGGGAATAAGCCGGAAAATGAGCCGAAATAATGCGCCGAAGTCTAGCACAGGCGCGGCTTGCGCCGCTGGTGCGGCACTGGCCGAACTTACGGTCACAAGACGGCTCTATATTTGGCTGCTACCCTTTAAGCTTGAAACCGCAGTTGAATCACAGAGGAACTGAGCGCACAGAGGAAAAACAACACCTTGCATGGGTTGAGTGCGCCCACCCGATGGGTGAAGGCCGGGTTGATCGACAAGCCATTGATTTCCTGCCGTTCTCCGTGCCTCTGTGTCCCAAGGGATACCGTCCCTGCGGGACATATCTCTGTGGTGGGGCTTTAAGACAAATCAGCATTTTCTGAACTTCATCCAACCGAAAGGACCGCCCATGAACGCCGCCCAGCACATCGCCACCCTCGGCCAAAGCCTGTGGCTCGACAACCTGTCGCGCAGCCTGCTCCGCGACGGCACGTTGGCCACATTGATTGCCGAGGACGGCGTGTCGGGCGTGACCGCGAACCCGTCGATTCTCCAGAAGGCGCTCGCTACCAGCCCGTACTACGCCGACGATCTGGCGCGGCTGAAAGCCGGCGAGCCGGATGCCGAGCGACGCTACGAAGCGCTGATGATCCCGGACATCCAGGCTGCCTGCGACCTGCTGCTGCCGACCTACGAGGCCAGCGGCGGCAACGACGGCTACGTCAGCCTGGAAGTCGCACCGCGCTGGGCCTACGATACCGCGCGCTCGGTGGAAGAAGCGCAGCGCCTGTCGGCCGCGGTCGATCGCCGCAACCTGCTGGTCAAGGTGCCGGGCACCCCCGAAGGCGTGCGCGCGTTCGAGGCGCTGACGGTGCTCGGCGTCAACGTCAACGTGACCCTGCTGTTCTCGATCGCGCAGGTCAAGGCCGTGTTCGACGCTTACCTGCGCGGGCTCGCCGCACGCGTCGCGGCCGGCGCCGACGTGCGCCGCAGCAAGACGGTGGCGAGCCTGTTCCTGTCGCGCGTCGACACCCTGGTCGACACGCAGCTGGCCGCCATCGGCACCGATGAGGCCTTGTCGCTGCGCGGCCGCGCGGCGGTGGCGATGGCCAAAATCGCCTATCGGGACTATATGCAAACTTTTCACGGCGCGCCCTTCGCTGCGCTGGCGCAACAAGGCGCGACGCCGCAGTACCTGCTGTGGGCAAGCACCGGCACGAAAAATCCGGACTATTCCGACCTGCTCTACGTCGAACCGCTGATCGGCCGCGAGACCATCAACACCCTGCCCGAGAAGACGCTCGCCGCGCTGCTTGATCATGGCAAGCCTGCGCTCACCCTGGAAACCGGGACGGACGAGGCCGCCGCGCAGCTTGCCGCACTCGCGCACCTGGGGGTGAGCATGGACGCGGTCGGCGAACGCCTGCAGATCGACGGGGTGAACAGCTTTGAGGCGTCGTTTACCAAATTGCTCGAACAGACCGCGTAGGGCAGCGCGCGCGTTGTCGCCGCGCGGCCGATGCGGCCTCATCGAAACCGGGTCTTCGCACCCACTACCGTTCACACATCAAAAATAGGAAACACCATGAAAGCTCGCGCCGCTGTTGCCTGGGAACCCAAAAAGCCGCTGTCGATCGAGGAAGTCGACGTCGAAGGCCCGCGTGAGGGCGAGGTGCTGCTGCAGGTCGTCGCCAGCGGCGTCTGCCACACCGACGCCTTCACCCTGTCGGGCGACGATCCGGAAGGAGCGTTCCCCTGCATCCTCGGCCACGAAGGCGGCTGCATCGTGGTGGAGTGCGGGCCGGGGGTGAAAACGCTGAAGCCCGGCGACCATGTCATTCCACTCTACATCCCCGAATGCGGCCACTGCGAATACTGCGCCTCGCCCAAGACCAACCTGTGCCAGTCGATTGCCGCCACCGTGTGGACCGGCTACATGCCCGACGGCAGCCGCCGCTTCTCCAGGAACGGCAAGCCGATCTTCCACTACATGGGCTGCTCGACCTTTTCCGAATACACCGTGGTGCCGGAAATCGCGCTCGCCAAGATCAACCCCGCAGCGCCGCTGGACAAGGTCTGCCTGCTCGGCTGCGGCGTCACCACCGGCATCGGTGCGGTATTGAACACCGCCAAGGTCGAAGCCGGCTCGACCGTCGCCGTGTTCGGCCTCGGCGGCATCGGCCTGTCCTGCATCCAGGGCGCGGTGATGGCCAAGGCCGGGCGCATCCTCGCCATCGATCTCAACCCCGACAAATTCGAGATGGCGAAGGCGCTCGGCGCAACCGACTTCATCAACCCGCGCGAGGTCAACGGCTCGCTCCCGGAATACATCCGTGATCTGACTAAAGGCGGCGTCGACTATTCGTTCGAGTGCATCGGCAACGTCAACGTGATGCGTGACGCGCTCGAATGCACGCACATGGGCTGGGGCGTATCGACCGTGATTGGCGTTGCCGGATCGGGGCAGGAAATCCGCACCCGGCCGTTCAACCTGGTGGTCGGCCGCACCTGGAAAGGCAGCGCGTTCGGCGGCGTCAAGGGCCGCTCGCAGCTGCCGGGCTACGTCGACAACTACCTGGCCGGCAAGATTGAACTGGACAAGCTGGTCACCCACACCATGCCGCTCGAAGACATCAACCGCGCATTCGACCTGATGCACGAAGGCAAAAGCATCCGCTCGGTCATCATTTTCTGAGGTCGACGATGAAACACGTTGAACGCGCCAAGAAAATCGAGTCCATCAAGGAGTTCGGCGGCTGGCTCGAACGCTGGCAGCACGAATCCGAAACCTGTCACTGCACGATGAACTTCTCGGTCTACCTGCCGCCGCAGGCGGCCACGCAAAAGCTGCCGGTGGTGTATTGGCTATCAGGGCTGACCTGTACCGACGACAACGTGCGGGTGAAGGCCGGCGCGCAGCGCTACTGCGCCGAACTGGGGCTGATTCTGGTCATGCCCGATACCAGCCCGCGCGGCGACGCCGTGCCCGACGTGCCCGAGCGCTACGACCTCGGCCAGGGCGCCGGCTTCTACGTCAACGCCACCCAGGCGCCGTGGTCGACGCACTATCACATGTACGACTACATCACCCGCGAACTGCCCGCGCTGGTCGAAGCGAGCTTCCCCGCCCTTCCCGGCAAACGCGCCATCAGCGGCCATTCGATGGGCGGCCACGGCGCGCTGATCTGCGCACTGAAAAATCCCGGCATGTATGCCTCGGTCTCGGCCTTCGCGCCTATCTGCAACCCGGTGATCGGCCCCTGGGGGCAGGGCTGCTTCGCGGCCTATCTCGGCGATGACCGAAAATCCTGGGAAGCCTGGGACGCCACCTGCCTGGTCAACGCCGATGCACCGCTGCCCCCCGCGCTGATCGATCACGGCACCGCCGACGAATTTCTGGCCGAACAGCTGTTTCCGCAGAATCTGCAAGCCGCCTGTGCCGCGCGCGGCATCCCGCTCACGCTGCGGATGCAGGACGGCTACGATCACAGCTATCACTTCATCGCCACCTTCATCGGCGAGCATCTGGCGTTTCACGCGCGGACGCTGGCGGCGTGAAAGCGGATCGACAGCGCTACGCCTGGCACCGCTGCGGATCAAGCAAGCACAATTTATATCCCGCAAAAGAATCTTGAATAGACAGGCGAGCCTGTCGGGGACACGATCACACTTTCCCCGTCTACTTTTAATCAGCTGGGGTGTATTCCGCAACCATGACAAGGAGACCCGCCATGACCACAACGTATACCCGCCTGCCTTCCCGCAATCTCGACAAGGTCGCCGGTCTGCTGCGCCCCGCCTGTGTGTTGCCGGAGCGGGTCGGCCTGGACAATCCGGCGCTCGACGCGATGACCGATTTCCGCCGCCTGACCGCTTTCATCGCCACCCCCGGCGACACCATCAAGCAGGCTGAGGAGCGCATGATCCGCCGCAAGGTGCGCCTGCTGTTCGTGATGGACAACGAGGATCGCGTCGCCGGCCTGATCACCAGTACCGACATCCACGGCGAAAAACCCATGCAGGTGGTGCAAAGCCGCGGCATTCTCCGCCACGAAGTGCTGGTGGCCGACATCATGACCCCGGTGGAACGTCTGGAAGCAGTCGACTTCGACGACATCGCCCACGCCCGCGTCGGCCACGTGCTGGAAACGCTCAAGACACGCGGCCGCCAGCACGCGCTGGTGATCGAAAACGTGAAAGGCAAACAAATGGTGCGCGGCCTGCTGTCGCTGTCGCAGCTGTCCACGCAGCTGGGCGTCACCATCGAGACCACCGAGGTGGCGCACACCTTCACCGAGATCGGGCAACACCTCACGCAGGACTGATCCGCGCAGCTGCGACCGGGCAGGTCGATAGGCGTGGATTGTGGCCAAAAATGCCGCCAATCCACGCGGGCTGCGCACCCGTTTCGGGCTTCACGCACCCCCTGAGGTTTTCCCGCGCGGCGTCTTGTGCTCAAATCCGGGATTTTCTGTCGCGTCATCCGCGCGCACCGGCAGAACACGAGACCCCGTACAGCACATGAATATTTCCGTCAGCGAACTGATCGTCCGGTATCTGGAGCGCCTGGGGATCGACCACATCTTCGGCATGCCGGGCGCGCACGTGCTGCCGATCTACGACCGCCTGCACGACTCCGGCGTGAAGAGCGTGCTGGTCAAGCACGAGCAGGGCGCGGCCTTCATGGCGGGTGGCTACGCACGGGTGTCGCTCCGGCCGTCCGCCTGCATCGCCACGGCGGGGCCGGGGGCGACCAACCTCATCACCGGAATCGCCAACGCCTATGCCGAGCGGCTGCCGGTGCTGGCGATCACCGGCGAGACCTCCACCTACATCTTCGGCAAGGGCGGGCTGCAGGAAAGCACGGGCGAAGGCGGCGCCATCGACCAGGGCGCGCTGTTTGCCAGCATCACCCGCTACCACAAGCTGGTCGAGCGCACCGACTATCTCGGCCAGGTGCTGAACCAGACCACCCAGGCGCTGCTCGGGCGCGAGCAGGGGCCGGTGCTGCTGTCGATTCCCTACAACGTGCAGAAGGAGCTGGTCGACGACGGCGTGCTCGAGCAGATCCATTTTCCCGGCAAGTCGGCGATCCGGCACACGACGCCCACCGCCGAACTCACCGCGCTTTTGCACGCCGCGCACAGCCCGGTGATTGTCGCCGGGCACGGCTGCATCCAGGCCGGCGCGCGCGACGTCGTCGCTGCGTTCTCCGAACGCTTCAACATCCCGGTCGCCACCAGCCTCAAGGCCAAGGGCGTGGTGGCCGAGGGCACCCCGCTGTCGCTGGGCTGCCTCGGCGTAACGTCCAACGGCGAGGCGTATCGCTATATCGCCGAGCACGCCGACCTGCTGATATTCCTTGGCGCCGGCTTCAACGAACGCACCAGCTACCTGTGGGATGCCAGGCTGCTGGCCAACAAGAAAATCGCCCAGGTCGACCGCGACGCCGCGCAGCTCGGCCGCGTGTTCCAGCCGGACGTGGCGATTTGCGGCGACATCCGCGCGACAATGGAAGACGTGTTCGACGTGCTGGAAGCCGACGGCATGCCGCCCAAATCCCGCGATCTACTCGATAGCCACCAGGCCGCCTCCGCGCAGCCGACGGGCGCGGACGTCGCTGCACAAGCGGAACCCTTCCGCCTGATGCAGGCATTTTTCGGCGGACTCGCCCGACGCTTCCCGCACAACGCGCTGGTGTTCGACGACAACATCGTCTTTGCGCAAAGCTATTTCGACGTCTCCGACCGCAACCACTACTTCCCGAATTCCGGCATCTCGTCGCTCGGCCACGCGATCCCGGCCGCCATCGGCGCGCGCTGCTTTGCGAAAGACAGCCCCACCTTCGCCATCCTCGGCGACGGCGGCTTCCAGATGTGCTGCATGGAAATGATGACGGCGGTGAACTACGGCATCCCGCTTAACGTAGTGGTGATCAACAACGGCACCCTTTCCCTCATCCGCAAGAACCAGTTCCAGCTCTACGGCGAGCGCTACATCGACTGCGACTTCACCAACCCCGACTTCGGCCTGCTCGCGCAGTCGTTCGGGGTCAATCATTACCGCATCGAGAGCGAGGCCGAGCTCGACGCCCTGTTCGCCAACGCCGACCTCACCGGCACAATCAACCTCATCGAAATCCTGCTCGACAAACATGTCTTCCCCCGCTACCTGTCGGCTCGCTAGCAGCCTGTCGGACTTGAACTCCGCACGGCGGCGATTTCCCCAACCGGGGCTGTGTTTGCACAATATTTAGGCATCTTTAGCCGCTCATAGCCTCACGGATGTCGGGTTTGAACGGATTTCTGTACATTTCAGAGGCATGGGGCGGATTTCTTGCGCAACACGGCCATGCGTTTCAAATTCCACGCCAGACAAACCAGCGTCCACTCGCCCTTCGCCTTCTCCAAACCGCGCAACAAGAACTGCCTGAACCCCATCACCGATTTGATGATGCCGAACACCGGTTCCACGGTCTGCTTCCTGAGCGCATACTGAACCGCCCCGGATTTTGTGGAGGCTCCAACTCTTGAGAAGATGGAGCCATGAAGAAACCCGTAAAGTATTCTCCCGAAGTCCGCGAACGTGCCGTGCGCCTGGTCACCGAATGCCGCAAGGATCATCCATCGCAGTGGGCTGCCATTGAATCGATCGCAGTCAAGATCGGCTGCTCGGCAGCCACCCTGCACACCTGGGTGCGCCGGCATGAGACCGACACCGGCCAGCGTCCTGGCGTGACCACGACTGAAGCGCAACGCGAAACCTTCGGGGTCGAGCCGATCTGCCAGGTGCTGCAGATCGCCCCGTCAGGCTACCGGCGTCATGCAGCGCAGCAGCGCAATCCATCCCTACGTTGCGCACGCGCCCGGCGCGATGAATCGCTGATACCGCAGATTGAACGCGTCTGGCAGGTCAACCTGCAGGTCTACGGCGCCAGACAAGGTCTGGAAGCAGATGAACCGCGAAGGCATTGAAGTCGCCCGCTGCACGGTCGAGAGGCTGATGCGACGTCTGGGCTTGCGTGGCGTCATCCGTGGCAAGGTCGTGCGCACCACGATTTCTGATGCCAGGACAGCGTGCCCGCTGGACCAGGTCAACCGCCAGTTCAAGGCGGATCGGCCCAACCAGCTCTGGGTATCGGACTTCACCTACGTCTCGACCTGGCAAGGCTGGCTGTACGTGGCCTTCGTCATCGACGTCTTTGCCCGGCGCATCGTCGGTTGGCGGGTGAGCAGCTCAATGCATACGGACTTCGTGCTGGATGCACTGGAGCAGGCGTTGTACGCCCGGCAACCCGAGCGCGACCGCAGCCTGATCCATCATTCCGACCGCGGCTCGCAGGGCGGATTCAACCGGTCGTCGCAACCCCCCACAATTTGAAGGGGGAGTAAAGGCGACAGCTACGACAACGCCCTGGCCGAGACGGTCAACGGGCTGTACAAGGCTGAACTGATCCACCGCAGAGCGCCCTGGAAGACCAAGGAGGCGGTGGAGCTGGCCACGCTGGAATGGGTAGCCGTCGTTCGTGCCGACTTTCAGGATTGCCGGGACGAGTGTCTGCTTTCCAAAACCGCGAACGCGAATTTCCGACCCCTATGCACAGTTTGAAACTATGTGCAGTCAATTTGGGATTGTCAGCGCCGGCCCTGGTTTAGGCCGGCGCAGGTGCACATAGTTACAGCGTCTGAAGAAATCGCATCAGAGAATCTGGTG
>Ga0307376_10003075_pt1 | contig 15783 bp, 9 predicted proteins | sample TR2MG_FD_202536 | JGI IMG/M metagenome (GOLD analysis project Ga0307376, IMG submission 202536) | Soil microbial communities from Risofladan, Vaasa, Finland - TR-2 | ecosystem: Environmental > Terrestrial > Soil > Coastal area > Acid sulfate soil | place: Finland: Risofladan, Vaasa | collected...
GGGTGATTTTGCGCTTCGAGAAACAGCCAGAGAACCCCTCCCGCCAGCACCGCCAAGCTGCCCAAAATGATTCAGAACGGTTTTGACGTTGGTACTATCACGCATGGGATGAACACCAGCAGACCCAAGCAGCGGCAAGCGTCCCGCGATTGATCGCCCAGGTTGTCGGTCCGGATTTTTCAATATTCACAACCAGCCCGTTCCGATGTTCCGCCGTAATGAGATTAGCCTACCCATGCATTACTTGGACTGTCCATTCATGCTATACTTGGACTGTCCATTTATTATGAGAGAAATAATCAACGCCAAAAAAATATTTATTATCCATAGGTAGTTATTGATAATATCTATAACAAAAATCACTTGACATGGACTGTCCATCTATTATAATTCAGACAGTCCAATCAATAAGAGTCTGTATAAATCATGTTGACGAGCTTTGAAGTGATGCAAGCCGCGAATATCTCCCGGGCAACCTTGAACAACTATATCTCGCTCGGACTACTGCCTCGCCCGCTGGTAAAAATGCCGGAACCCGGGGCTCCAACTAGTGCACGACAAATAGGCTATTTCCCAAAGGAAGTTCTGGCGCGTCTGGATCGCATCAACCAATTGAAGAAGGAAGGTTATGCGATGGCAGACATTTCCGCTCAACTAAAACAGGATGGTTTTCCGGCTCCTGAAAAATTAACCAGGGAAATATCAGCGCAAGCAAAAGCACCATCGCCAGCGCACGTATTGGAACAGTCTGTACAGTCTAAATCCACCCAACACTTGCCTACCGTGATGACTTCAAAATCGAATGTGTTGCGGCTAACGATAGACCATATCCCCTACCCGGCCTACATGGTCAACTACAACTTCGAGATCACCTGGTTCAACGAAGAAGCGCGTACCGATTTGCTCGGTGCATTCGATCATCTGCCAGCGGACATCAAGGATCGCAATGCCCTGTCCTACTTGCTCAATGGTCGGCTGGGCCGGGACGGCGCCAACCGCGAAGAATTGCTGCAGTTTTACCTTTTGCTGGGCAAGGGCCGTTACTCGCGGAATGATCTGATGAACATACTGACCGGCCAAGTGGATGCCTCAACCATGCAAAAGGATATGCCCCTGGGCGAAATTCGCCCCAACGGCACCCTGATGCAACTGCCACTTACGTTAACTCTGGAAAATGGCGAGATAACCAACTACAACGTCTATGCATCCTATTACCGAGAAGGGATACTGTTCATCCATCTTCCAAGTCACGCCGAAAGTGACAGTCTGCTGGGACTCCTGGAACGCCGCGATGAAGTGATCCGCAACCTGCTGAAAAAACATCTGCCAGTGCTGACCGATGTCGCGGTGCTGGTGGCTGACCTGCAAAGTTCGGTACGCATCTGCACCGAGCTGCCGCCCGAGGAATATTTCGAGCTGATAAACCAGATTTGGGCAGCCATGGAGCCGATATTTCGCAAGTATTACGGCACCCACGGCAAGCACGTTGGCGACGGCATGGTCTACTACTTTTTCCCGCAGCCGGACTGCAACTACATCTTCAATGCACTGATGTGCGCGCAGGAAATGAAAGCCACGATGCGCAAGATCAGCAAACAATGGCAGTTGCGCAAGAACTGGATGAACGAGCTATACCTGAATACCGGCCTGAATGAAGGGCATGAATGGCTGGGCATCTTTCACATCGAGACCAAGGTCGAATTCACCGTGCTGGGCGACACCATCAACCATGCTGCGCGACTGTCAGATTTCGCACGCGGCGGCGCCATCTGGGCTACCAAGAGCCTGCTTGGCAAGCTGGCCGCAAAGGACCGACAACGGGTGAAGTTCGGCATACGCCGACGGGATGCCGAGGGACGCGAAGTGTTCGTCAACACATTCTATTCGCGCGTCTCGGAACTGACCCATCTCAATGATGCAGCACGCAACGAAAAATTGAACGATATCGCGGCGCTGCCGGTAACCGAAATCATCGATGTGGAGGCATGATGATGGAACCAACTGAAAAAGACACAATGGAAATGGCCGATCAAATCGAACAGGCACTGCGCATATCTGAAGTTGCTTTTGAAACCAGCGATGCAATCATGATCACCGATGCCGATTGTTATATCGTCCGGGTCAATCAGGCTTTTATGGATATCACAGGCTACAGCTCAGGCGAGGTAGTCGGCAAGAATGCGCGTATGTTGAATTCTGGACAGCATGACAAGATTTTCTATGCGGAAATCGAAATGTGGCAAAAATTATTCCAGGACGGATCATGGACGGGCGAGATATCCGACAAGCGCAAGAACGGTGAGGTTTATCCGAAGTGGATGAAGATATCTGCCGTCAAAAACAGGCAGCAACAGAACACCCATTACGTAGCCATTTTCAATGACCTCAGCGAGCGAGAAAGCAGAGAGGAAGAAATACGCAATCTGGCCTCCTATGACAAGCTCACCCGTTTGCCAAACCGGAATTTGTTTCTTGACCTATTCAGTGAAAAGTTGGCCAATTCGACCCGTCCGAATAATTTTGGCGCGTTATTGCTGATCGACCTTGATCGATTCAAGATACTCAACGATACACTGGGACATGATTGCGGAGATCTGCTGCTCATCGAAGTAGCCGCTCGACTTAAGGATTGTGTTCGTGGAATGGATACGTTGGCCAGATTAGGTGCCGATGAATTCATCATGCTGATCGAGGATGTCGGGGACAACGCGGATGAAACTTCGCGCAGGGTCGGTATGGTTGCCGAAAAAATCCGCGAGTGTCTGTCCCGTCCCTACTTTTGTAACGGGCTACCGTTGAGCAGTTCATCCAGTATCGGAATTAGCCTATATTGCGGCGACGAAATACCGGGCAATATTTTGGTTCAGCATGCCGAAATGGCGATGTATCAAGCCAAGGACGCGGGACGCAATTCGATCCGTTTTTTCGATCCCATCATGCAGGACAAAGTGGCCGCACATGCAAAGCTTGAGAATGATCTGCGCCAGGCTATCAGCCGTAGCCAGTTTCATTTGCATTACCAGATGCAGGTTGACAATAGTCATCGCCCAGTCGGCGCGGAAGCCCTACTGCGCTGGGACCATCCTGAACGGGGGGTGGTGCTGCCCGGCGTGTTTATTCCGATCGCTGAAGAAAGCAGGCTGATACTAGAGATTGGCGACTGGGTGATGGATAACGCCTGCAAACAATTGGCGTTATGGTCGCAAAGCGAACAAACGCGAAAATTGACGCTGGCAGTGAATGTCAGCGCAAAACAATTTGCCATTGACGGTTTTGTGGATAGCGTGGCAAATGTGCTGAAAGCGCATCAGGTTGACCCGACTCGCCTGAAACTGGAATTGACCGAGAGCGTGATGCTGGAAGACATGGATGGTACCGTCGAAAAAATGCACGCACTTAAAGCATTGGGTGTAGGGCTGTCGATCGATGATTTCGGCATCGGCTATTCGTCGCTGTCCTATTTGAAACAGCTGCCGCTGGACCAACTCAAGATCGACCAGAGTTTTGTGCAAGGCATCACCAAGGATGGCAGCGATGCGATGCTGGTGCAGACCATCATCGATCTGGCAGCCAATTTCCACATGAATGTCATTGCCGAAGGTGTCGAGACAGAGGCGCAGCTTACTTTTCTGAAACACCACGAATGCATGGTATTTCAGGGTTTCCTGTTTGGAATGGCATTGCCTGTGTATGAATTCGAAAAGTCGCTGCATCGAATCGTGAAAGAGTTAACCGGTAGCTTTCGTGCATTCAAACCTGCGTGTTGAAGTAACTTCATTTCCCCAGCGACCGGCTCAATGTAACGCCGACACACTTCCGCGAATGTCGCTGGCGCGACAAAATCAAACCACAAGTCGTTGTTGAATCATTTAACTTTTCCGCTTGCCATGTGATCGACTCCCATTTCGCCGATCAGCCAGTCGGCCAGTTCATCACCTTCCGAAAAGTCACGATTTTCTGCGCGATAATAAGCCGCAACAGAGATCAGTTCCTGGCGATTTATCCCTGCAAAAGCCTTACTTTTCTTATTCTTGAATGGATGGAAAGATCATTCATCAGATCGATAACGTTGACGTGCCTATACCGCAAAGATGATGGAAGCTGGCGTTTTGCCTGAGGAATACATCTGTATGACATATATTCAAAATATTCAAAACGCCACCAGCAATTTCGCCGTTTTCCGGCAAAGCGGACAATGGCAGTCCTAGTATCTTCCTGTTGCATGATTAACGTGGCTGTAATATGGGTGACATAAGCTCACCTGCATGGCACTTTATAAAAACATGGATCGCCTTGTGATCTTTGACGCGGATGGTACGACCATCGACGCGTTTCACGCCATTCAGCTTACCTTTTTGAGGCACGGGATGGACATCGGCGACCTGGAGCGATTCCAGAAGCGCCGCAAGTTGTTCAAATATCTGGGCGGCCTGCGCGAGTTCCCGATGAACCTGCGCCGCCAGTTTGGCAAGCAAAGCCGCAAGCGCCTGTTGACTACGCTGACCGAAGTCTACCGCAACGAGGCGCGCTTGTATCCGGGCATTGAGTCAATGCTGCGCAAGCTGATCGAGATCCCGGATATCAGGGTGGGCTTTGTGACCCGGAATATCACGATGGAACCGAAGAAAACCCTTAAACTGCTTTTTCAGCGCCATGGCATCGATACGGCCGAGTTTGACTACTTCGCTTGCATTCCGCTGCAGGAGAGCAAGGTGGATTACCTCAAGCTGGCACGGCAGACCTTCGAAATCAATCCGGCACGCAGCTTTGCCTGCGGCGACGAATACAACGACTATCTCGGTGCAATCGGCGCAGGGATGCATCCCTTCATGGTGGCCTACGGCTTCGAGGACAATATACGCCTGATCCAGAAATTCGGCGTGCCGCCGGAGCTGATCTCAACCTCTCCCGAAGAATTTACCGGCCGATTGCTGCATGCACTGAATCTTTCCGTTGCGGATGTTGTCTTATGATTGTTCAACAAACAAGAATCTATCGGATCACCCACCCCTGATCACCACAAACCATAGCCCAGCTCATGACCCAAAATTACGCACAACAAAAAAATGTCCGAATTTCCTGCATTATCTGCGCCTACAACGAGGCACCGAGAATTGCCGCGGTGCTTGCAGTGACCTCGATCCATCCGCTGTTGAACGAGGTGATCGTGGTTGACGACGGATCGACCGACCAGACTGCGGACATCGTCAGGCAATTTCCCACGGTCAAGCTGATCTCGCTGCCGGTAAACCAGGGCAAAAGCATCGCGATGGCAACCGGCGTGATAGCCGCGCAGAATGAACTGCTGATGCTGCTGGACGCAGACCTGACCGGCTTGGCCGCCGAACATGTCAATGCCCTCGCCTTTCCGGTACTGTCTGGCAAGGCGGATGTCAGCCTCAGTCTGCGCAAGAACAGCCTGCTGATATTCCGCGCGATCGGGTTGGACTTCGTTTCCGGGGAACGGGTTATCCGCAAGGATCTGTTGAGCGAGGTGCTGGAGGAAATGCACGGACTGCCGCGGTTCGGTATTGAGGTGTTCATGAATCGCCAGATCATCGCGCGGCAATATTCGATCGCCGTGACGCACTGGCTGAGCGTCGCGCAATCGAGAAAAACCGAAAAACTCGGGTATTGGAAAGGCATACGCGCGGAATGGCGCATGTTATCTGACCTGTTCCAGATGGAATATCCGCTTGCACTGATTTCGCAGACATATCAACTGCTGTTGTTGCGCATCAATCGCCCCGTCCCGGTGGCATTTGCGGTTTGGATCAGCAAACTGCGCAACAGCGTGCTGTAGTTTCGAGCGCCGGCCTGTTGCAGAACCGTGATGACAGCCGGACAGTATGCCCATTATTCTTTCGCGGCCGTATTCCCCAGCAGTTGCCACAGCGCCTTGCCCACGAACAGGAAGAATACCGGGGCACCAGCGATCAGATAAAAGTAGTAGGTGGTGAAGCGCCACATCAGCAGCACCGCACCCAGCGTCGCGTGATCCAGCACCGGCGCGAGCAGTGCGGTGAAGCTCAATTCGACCCCGCCGCTACCCCCGGGCAGCATGGTGAAGTGCCCTGCGGTAAACGCCAGCATCTGGATGAGATAGGTGTATGCCCAGTAAACATCACGGTCCATACCGACAATAATCACATAGAGCACGCTGTATCGCAGTACCCAGTGACCAAGGCAGCACAAGAATATCCCGAACAGCCTCAAACGGGAAAATCCCAGAATCAGATGCAGCGCCTGGCGAAAGCGCAGCACGGCTCGGGTCAGTTTGCGCCTGTTCGCCGCGGATACACGCCGGTTCAGGATGTGCCGGCCGATCCACAACAGCACTGTGCGATAGTGCTGCACCGCAATCCAGACCAGTGACAGCATGCCCAATATTAATCCCGCAAGCATCGCGATCTCCCAGCCGATATGCGGCTGCGCGGGATGCACGAAGATCGCGGTCGTGGCGACCAACAGGACGGTGCTGAACACCAGCATGTCGATCAGGATGTCGGTGGCATACATCGCCGCGGCTGCGGTGGCCGGTGCGCCATGGCGTTTTAGCAGGTACACATAGGTGAGCAGCCCGCCGCTGCCGGCAGGGGTCGCGCTGATGGCGAATTCGGTGGCCATCACCGTGGCCAATGAACGGCCATGTCCCATGGGTTTGCCGATCCCGCTCAGCATTAACCGCATACGCCCGGCATTGAAGTTCCAGCCGACGAAGATCATCGCCAGCACCGCGCACAGCAGAGATAACGGAAAGGTCTCCAAGCGCTGGAACAGCCCGCTACCGCCGTATACAAGGGCGACGCTCAGACCCAGCACCAGCCCGACTGCGACGAGGGTAAGAGATCGCTTCATCGGATGGTGCTATCCACGGCCTGCCAACCGTTTTCGGCATGATTATTCGGCTTCATCGGTCGGAGCAGGATTGGTTGATAAGGGCAGGATTAATAATTTCGGTGGGGTACTTCGGCTGCGGGCAATTGCGGGATATCACAGTCAAGTACAAAAAATCCCGCCATAGGCGGGCCTTTGAACTGGACACTGATTCAAAAAAGTTTTATCGATAAATCAATTATAGCAATTGTTGATCGCATCGATCAGACAAACTCCCGGCACCATTTGACACAAGGTTGCTGCCATGCTGCTGCGATGAAAAAGTTTTACTGATCAATTTACAAAAATATCCAAAAACGTGATTGACAATTTTAAATAGTTATCAACCTAAGTGAATTTACGGGTTTGCAGCCCTACATTCAGTAATAAAACTGTTAACTTACGATAACTTATTGATATATATAATTATATTTATATTTAAAATATAGGCAATGTAAGGAAAATCCTTGAATTACGCCACTTTGGAACAGTTGCTTACCTATTTACCCACAAAGTTATCCACAGTATCTGTTGATAAAAATAATACTCTTTATTAATTGGTGCGTTAGAAATAATATATTAAGGAAACAGCAATTAATCCGAAATAAATACAGCAATAACATGCAACAAATTTAATTTGTTTACGGATAGAGAGTAGCTATAAATACCCGTGACAATATAATTGAATTGATGTTTGGAAGTGACGGTAGCGATCCCGATTTTGCAGAACTTTAACGTCCTCCCCAACGGCAATCTTGCCGAAGAACTTCCTCACACTTTGTTCTTCCTCCCGATTAATTTCAATTTTGATATTTATTATTTCAATATCTGGCGTTCATTGTAATGAAACTGCAATATTCCTGAGTGAGAATGCGAACTCCTCACTAACTGAATTCAGGAGAACCAGAGATGTTGTTAAACATGAAAAAAGTAAAAGCCATGGGATTGGGTGCATGTGCACTACTGTTTTGTGCAAGCGCTATGGCGGTTGAAATTACCGGTGCTGGCAGCACGGCTATATACCCAGTACTGTCACAATGGGCTGCGACGTACAAGGAAAAAACCGGCATATCGGTTAACTACCAGTCTATTGGTTCCGGTGGTGGTATCAAGCAAATCAAAGCAAAGACCGTAAATTTTGGCGACAGCGATATGCCTTTGACTCCTGATCAGCTCAAAGAAGCCAATCTGGTCCAGTTTCCTGCCGTAATTATCGGCATCACCCCTATCGTCAATATTCCTGGAGTGAAATCCGGTGAAATGGTTCTGGATGGCAAAACTCTGGCTGATATCTACCTCGGCAAGATCACCAACTGGAACGACAATGCAATCAAGAGCCTGAATCCGAAACTGCACCTTCCAGATTTGGCAATCACTGTTGTGCATCGTGCTGACGGTTCAGGAACCACCTTTTATTTCACCGACTATCTGTCCAAAGTGAGCCCAGAATGGAAGAAAAATATTGGCTCCAACACTTCTGTTTCTTGGCCACTGGGTGTGGGCGGCAAAGGAAGTGAAGGCGTTGCATCCTATGTTAAACAAGTCAAAGGTGCTATTGGTTATGACGAGTATGCCTATGCCATGCAAGCGCATCTGACCTGGACACGCATGATCAACAGCGATGGCAAGATTGTTTCCCCGAAACCAAAGAACTTCCAGGCAGCTTCGGCCAAGACAGACTTTGCACACGCCAGCGACTTTTATGTGATCATGACAGATGCGCCCGGTGCTCAAAGCTGGCCGCTGACAGCAACAACTTATTTCTTGTTGCGGACGGATGCTGCCAAGGCTGACAATGAGGAAGTAGTTAAGTTCGCAAAATGGTTCCTTCACCACGGCCAGTCACAGGCTGCAAAGCTTGACTATGTGCCGCTTCCAGAGGCAACCGTAAAGCTGATCGAAAGTTACACCAAGAGCAAACTCGGCGTCTGAATTACCGAGAGCTGACAACAAAGGGCCGCATAGCGGCCCTTTTTTATTGTGCGCCAAGCATGGCGCGTTGCGTGTAAGCGCAACTTGATTGACTGTAGCGGGTCGTAGAGAGACACCGAGGTGAAGTCCAAACCGCCCTACCCTCCAATTGGAATATTCTTCGAGTAAATCAGAAAATTGCTCTGCAAGCTGCTCTTATACTCACCTTTGAATTGTTAAAGAGTATGCTATCCGGACACGACAGGTAGTATATTAGCATTTAATTATATATTGCTGTATAGTGGGCGTATGGAAAATTGCACGATGAATTGGAGATGTACTGATGGATTTATTGAGTAACGCGCAATTACGCAAGCTGGCAGGCGGGATACTATTGTGGTGTGTGGCAGGGCTTGCATTTGGTGCAGACCTGCAACAATGTGTGGACATTGCCCTCAAGCAGAACCCTGACATTCTGGTCAGCCAGTCACAATTGGCACAGGCGGAATCGGCATTGAGCCAGGCTCAGGGTCAGCGCTTGCCCAAACTCACCGCTTCAGTGACCGGCACTCGCACCAATGATGCCCTGAATGCATTTGGTCTCAAACTTTCGCAACGAAATGCCACCTTCAATGACTTCGGGGCAGGTGAATTTAACCCAACTCCCAGTGGCTTGTTGGTTGCACCCACGGCACTCAATTACCCGGACCCTGTGAACAATTACAACCCCCGCCTGGAGTTGCAGATACCGCTGTATAACGGAGGAATGGTCTCGGGCTATGTTGATCAGGCGCATGCCTATGTCAAAGCGGCTCAGGAGGGGAATCTGGCCGCGCGCCAACAGGTGATCTTCCATGTCATACAAGCCTATCAAGGTGTTCATACCGCGCAAGCTTACGTCAACGTGGCACAACAGGCAGAAGCGGCTGCCGAGGCTTACGTCAAAACCACACAGAATCTGCTGAACGAGGGAGTGGTGGTCAGGAGCGATTTGTTGTTCGCGCAAGTGAATCTCGCCAACGTCAAGGTCAATTTGGAAGAAGCACAGCGCAGTGAAGCCGCCTCGCTCGATCAATTGCATCTGTTAATGGGCATGCCACTGGATGAAAAGCTGGAGGTCGGCCCCGATTTTACGCCGACAGCATTGCGCGGGAATATCGCCAAGCTACAGGACGAGGCAGTCGCAACCAACCCCGGCCTGTTGGCAATGCGCAATCAACTGGACGCGGCGGGTGCCGGCGTGAAAGTGGCAAGCGCCGATTACTACCCGCATTTCAATGCAATTGTCAGAAAAGACTGGAATGCACCGGCATTCCATCAGATGGCCTCCTCGTACACCATTGCTGGGGTTCTCTCCTGGAATATATTCGACATGGGCGTGACGCGCGGCGCCGTGGGGCGTGCCAAGGCATCGCGTGAGGAATTACAGGCAAGGCTCAAACAGGCTGAAGAGGGCTTGCGCGCACAGGTGGCAGACGCCTGGCGCGGGTCGGCCGAAGCAGAATCAAGAGTCAGTGCTCGGACCGCAGCGGTCGCGCAGGCAGAGGAAGCACAACGACTGGTGGCAAAGCGTTATGAGAACGGCGTCACCACCATGGTCGAAGTGCTGGCTGCACAGGCACAACTCGATAAGGCGCGAGCAGAAGAAGTGGCTGCGCATTATCAGCTGACTGTACAACGCTCCGCACTGCGTCTTGCAGTGGGGAAACTCGATAGCGATCAATTGTTATACGCGCAGGATCAGGGAGAGAAATGATGAAAGTGCAAGAAAAATCGATGCTGATAATAGCCGCAATTCTGTTCTTTTCGCTGGCCGGTTGCCAGCCTCACGACCAGACGGCGGCGGCTCAGATCAAAACAGTGAACGCCCAGGCAATTACACTGAACTTCACGGCAATTCCGGTCACGGATGCCACCCCCGGCGCAGTTATTTCGGAACAGCAGGTGCAGGTTGCATCAAGGCTGATGGGCTACATTCACGATATCCCGGTGCATGAAGGCGATACGGTCAAAGCTGGTCAATTACTTTTTTCCATTGATCCGACAGATATCAAGGGACAAGTTGATCAAGCACGTGCCGGACTCGCCCAGGCAAATGCGGCACTCAGTGATGCCAAAGCAGACTTTGAGCGTTTTTCCAACCTGTACAAGGAAGAATCCATTCCGAAGGTGCAATACGACAAAATCAAATTGCAGTACAACATCGCGCAAAGTCAGGCAAATGCTGCCCAGGCAGGTTTGAATACAGCCGAGTCACAATTGCGCTATGCAGAAGTGCGATCCCCTATCAATGGTGTCGTGACGCAAAAGATGGCCAACAAAGGTGACCTTGCCGCGCCGGGCAGACCGGTACTGGTAGTGGAAAATCCCACCAAACTGATGATCCAGACCTCGGTCAGCGATGAAACCTACGCGCATCTGAAAATGGGCGGCAGCGCAACGGTTGAAATCGCGGGCAATGCAATGCCGGGCAAGATCGTACGGCTGGTATCAGCCGCGGACGCGATGTCACATACTCATCTGGTGAAGCTTGATGTGCCCGGCATCAAGGGATTCAGTAGCGGCACTTTTGCCCGGGTGCGCTTCATTGTAGGCAGCAGGCAGGGTATCAGCGTGCCGAAGGCAGCACTGCTTGAACGCGCAGGCATAGCCGGCGTGTTCGTTGTGGATGCTGACGGCATCGCCCACTATCGCATGGTCAGGGTCGGTAGCGAGCAGGATGGCATGATCGAAATCGAAGCCGGACTCAATCCCGGAGAAAAAATCGTGGTAAGCAACGCTGCCGAATTCGATTCGGGTGACCGGATCAATCTGACTGGAAGCAACCAGCCATGAGCCCAGAATCAATGAGCGGGGCCAATCAGCCCATGAACATCGCGGGGCGACTCGCGAAGACCTTCCTGACATCAAAAATCACAGTGATGATCATGTTGGCCATCACGCTGGTCGGACTGGTGGCAGTGTTCGTGACCCCGCGTGAATACAACCCGCAGATCGTCGTGCCTGCCGCCAATATCATCGTTGCCAAGCCCGGTGCAACAGCTGGCGAGGTCGAGAACACCATCGTCAAGCCGCTCGAGGCAATCATGAACGCGCAGGCTGGTGTGAAACATACCTTTGGCTACGCGGTCAACGATTATGGCGTCGTGACAGTACAGTTTGATGTCGGCCAGGACCAGGAAAAAAGCCTGGTCAAGTTATACAACCAGTTGATGCAAAACATGGATCGCATGCCCCCCGGTGCAATGCAGCCCATGGTCAAGCCCATCAATGTGGACGATGTGCCCATCATGACGTTGACGTTCGCTTCAACCAAGCACAGCGACTACGATTTGCGTTATGTGGCGCAGCATGTTCTGGAGCAATTGCGCAACATTCCGGGGGTTTCTTTCACCGAGATCGTCGGTGGGCGTCCTCGCGCGGTCAACATCTACATCGACGCACAGAAGCTCGCCGCCGCAGGCCTTGCGCTTGACCAGGTCGATCGCATGTTGAATGCCACCAATATTTCGATGCCTGCGGGCGACTTGGTCGACAACAACAAGGATACCCCGCTACGCTTCAATGGCTTCCTCAAAAATGCACGCGAAGTGGGTGACATCGTGCTCGGTGCCCCCAGAGGTCGACCGGTATTCCTCAAGGATGTTGCGCGTATCGTGGATGGGCCCGCCGAAGTGGATTCATCATCACACTTCGCCTTCGGACCGGCCAAACAGCATCCTGCTTTCAAGGGCGATGCACCGGCAGTTACCATCGCCATAGCGAAAAAAGCCGGCACCAACGCTGTGGTCGTTGCCAACGCAGTACTCGCCAAACTTGAGACACTAAAACGTGAAGCCATCCCGCAAGGCATCAGCGTAACGGTCACCCGCGATGACGGTGCGAAGGCGAACGCTGCGGTGAATACACTGGTCGAGCATCTGGGAATTGCCATCGCCTCGGTTGTTGTCGTATTGCTGTTTTTCCTGGGCTGGCGTGAAGCCGCCATTGTGACCCTCACTGTGCCGCTGATCCTGTTCGTCGTGCTGACCGTAGGCCTGGTTGCCGGCCAGACCATGAACCGCATCACGCTGTTCGCATTGATTTTGTCACTGGGCCTTTTGGTAGATGCCGCGATTGTGGTCATTGAAAACATCCATCGCCATCTGCATCATGGCGGTGCCGCGAATTTCAAGGAAGCGCTTGTGCTCGCCACCAATGAGATCGGCAACCCCACCAACGTAGCCACCATCGCCGTCATTCTGGCTTTCATCCCGATGGCTTTCGTCACCGGCATGATGGGGCCTTTCATGCAACCCATCCCGTTCAACGTACCGGTCGCGATGATTGCATCGTTGCTGATCGCCTATATGGTTGTGCCATGGGCCGCATACCACATGCTCAAGGGCAAGGCTTTGGCGGAGCTTGAGAAAACACCCACGCTGGAAGAACGAGACGCGCAACCGCAAGACCCTTTGCACCGCGCCTATGTCAGGGTGATCACACCATTTCTCAACAGTAGCAAACGGCGCAATTGGCTTTTCCTGATCGTGGCGGTACTCCTGACGCTCGCGATGTTGCAGCCGTTATGGCAGTTCATTCGCCCTTCAGGCATGAACGGGCCGCTTAGTGTGCTGGGCGTGGAACTGAAAATGCTGCCTAACGACAACACCAACACTTTCCTGCTAGAAGTTGACACTCCCGCGGGGACTGCGCTTGCACGAACGGACGAAGTTGCCCGGGCTGTTGGCGATGTACTCGCGCATACGCAATATGTCGTCAATTACCAGACTTTTCTCGGCGTTACCGCTACCGTGGATTTTGCAGCGCTGGTACGCGGTGACATCCTCAAGCGCGGGTCAAACCTTGCCCAGATCCGTGTAAATCTCATCGACAAACATGACCGCTCGACAAGCTCGCACGAAATCGTATCTGCCCTGAATGAAGCACTGATACCGGTCAGAAAGCTTTTTCCGGATACCCAGATCAAGCTGTATGAAACACCGCCAGGACCACCGGTACAATCGCAAATCCTTGCGGAATTATACGGCCCCGATTACAACAAGCTGCGTGCGGCTGCAACAGTCGTCAAGGAAGACTTCAACAACATCTACGGCATCATCAATGTTGACGATTCGGTAACGGCATCCTTGGAAAGTTATGAGATCCGCGTTGACCCGGAAAAGGCTGCGCTTGCAGGTGTTGCACCGGCACAGGTAGCCAAGTTGATACATGATTATGTAAGCGGCTTTTCGCTTGGCGCACTGCATATCGAGGATGCCAGGGAGCCGATCAACCTGACTGTGCGTCTGCCCCGCTCCGAGCGCCAATCGCCAGGACAGATATTATCGCTCACGGTAGTCAATGCCATGGGCCAACAAGTTCCCTTGTCGTCAATCGCCACCATGAGCCGTGTGGTGGCAGCCAAACCAATCTATGACCGTGATCAGCATCAAGTCGTCACGGTTAGCGGCGAATTGCTACGTTCCAGCCCGGTTTATGCAGTGCTCGCGCTCGACAAAATGCTGGATAATAAAACTGTGGCTGGTGAACATTTCACGACCGCCAATCTGGGCTTTAACGAGGCCCAGCCTAAAGATATAAGCAATTACCAGGTACTCTGGGGTGGCGAAATGCGGCTCACATTGGACGTATTTCGCGACCTTGGCAGCGCGTTCATCGTTGCGCTGGTGCTGATTTATCTGGTGCTGGTCGGCTATTACAAATCATTCATGATCCCGATGATCGTGATGGGTGCGATACCGTTGACCCTGATCGGAGTCTTTCCCGGTCATTTGCTTACACACCAGGCTTTCACGGCAACATCGATGATCGGCGTTATCGCGCTGGCAGGGATCGTGGTGCGAAATTCATTGCTCCTGATCGATTTCATTATTGAGCATGAAGCGCGAGGTTGCAGCGTGAAAGAAGCAGTGATCGAGGCTGGAGCGATCCGTTTCAGACCCATACTGTTGACGGCACTGGCAATTATCCTGGGCTCTGCGATCATGGTGACCGATCCGGTTTTCGGCGGTCTGGCCGTGTCGCTTATTTTCGGGACATTCGCCTCCACCGCACTGACCCTGCTGGTAATCCCGTTGCTTTACTTCCTCTGGCGTCGTCGAACCAGCCCGGCATAGGTGACATATCGTCGTATGGAACGACTCGAATGCCCGCCTCCAGTGGTTTTTGCTGTAAATCCATCGTTGGTGTTAAATTGCCGGGAACTATTTAAGCATTTTCTTATCTCATTGTTTGTTAGCGAAAGCTATCTCACGTTTCTCCTCCCTGAGCGTGAAGTCTTAACATCCCCCTTTTGTTAAGACATTTTGCCCCTGCTCCTTAAGGTTCAGGGGCATTTTTTTGTAGGCAATCTCAAGCAGAACGCCACATAAATCTGCTAATCATCGATTTCAATTTCGCGGGTAACCACTGAAAATGATTTGCTGGGTACTTTCTGCGACTTTCTGAGCTATGGAAATCAGGATGTAAATTATAATTCTGGCGTGTGGCACCACCCCTTGATATTGCTAAAACAAACTCTAGATTTCTTGATCCTCGATAGGGCGGCAAACAATAATTGCGAATTGTTTGAACTAGACAATATTGAAGCTGAGGCTTTGGAAACAACGGGGACACGCTGATTAAGCCGAATCCTTCCATTTGGCTGCAGCGCCACAAATGAAAAAGAGTTAGATTGCTCTAACTCTTTGAAATGGTGGGGTGACTGATGGGGCTCGAACCCACGACAACCGGAATCACAATCCGGGACTCTACCAACTGAGCTACAGCCACCATTGATCAAACAACTGGTTTTGAAGCATTTGTCGGACGAAAAATTGTCCTTACACCCTACAGGCACTGGTGTGCCCGACAGGAATCGAACCTGTAACCCCCAGCTTAGAAGGCTGGTGCTCTATCCGGTTGAGCTACGGGCACAATTCTTTTCTTGGGCGATTTTGTACTTACTAAACCTGGTCGGGGTGGAGAGATTCGAACTCCCGACATCCTGCTCCC
>Ga0307376_10003076_pt1 | contig 15783 bp, 15 predicted proteins | sample TR2MG_FD_202536 | JGI IMG/M metagenome (GOLD analysis project Ga0307376, IMG submission 202536) | Soil microbial communities from Risofladan, Vaasa, Finland - TR-2 | ecosystem: Environmental > Terrestrial > Soil > Coastal area > Acid sulfate soil | place: Finland: Risofladan, Vaasa | collected...
AGGAAGGGCAGCGTGGCGGTATTTGTTCAACGTCGTACCAATCATCTATAACCTGTCCATCCTGAAAGCACTTTGTGCGGAAGATGTTTCCATGAAGCTCGATAACTGATTTGCTGCCAGCTTGCTGGTGAAGTCCGTCGATATTCTGAGTAATAAGTTTAAAATGATCGACAAGCTGCACCAGCTGGACCAAAGCAGTATGCGCAGGATTTGGTTTGGCTTCGGAGATGAGCCGGCGACGCCATTCATACCATTGCCATACAAGCTTTGGGTTTCTTTTGAATGCCTCCGTCGTGGCTAGCTCTCCGGGATCATACTGAGCCCATAGTCCCTTCTGGGATCCGCGAAAGGTTGGCACTCCACTCTCAGCTGAAATACCCGATCCCGTCAAAGCGACGACATTTTCGCTGTTGAAAGTTGGTCAATAAGTTCTGGGCAGATAAATGTGTTACATCTCGTTGTTAGCATGAATAAATAGCTCTTTGCCTCAATGTATCATTGAAATGACTGGCTTAAACATGAAAAGCCAGTTGGCGAATAGGTTCAACCTGACTTCAGGTAAGGATGGATGTAGCAATTCCAAAATAGATTAATAAGCCTGTAGCATCCAAAATTGTAGTAATCATTGGCGCACTGACCACAGCTGGATCAATCTTCAAGCGTTCCGCAATAAGCGGCACAAGCGTAGCTACCGTATTTGCCCAAATAATCACAAGGGGAAGCGTTAGGGCCAGCACAAGACCGACTCCCGGATCTGCATCAAAAACTTGGGCGCGAATGTAGCCGGCGATGCCAATGGTTATTCCAAGAAACAAACCTACAATTAATTCTCGACTCAGTGCCCTGCCAAGATCATGTAGTTTTACTTCACCAACGGCGATGGCCCGAATGATAGTGGCCACAGTCTGCGACCCGGCATTACCACCGGTGCCTGTTACTACCGGGATGAAGATGGTTAAGGATACAAAAGCAAGGGTCAACCGAGAATTATTGCCGACTACAGCATCAGTTACTATCGAGGCGGCAAATAAGGGTAAAAGCCATATTAGCCTTTTACCGATAACCTGTAAAATGGAAGCTGAAAAATAGGGTTGAGCGAGTGGTTCAGATCCTCCAAGCCTTTGGAAATCTTCCGTCGCTTCTTCCTCAAGCACATCGAGTATGTCATCAACAGTAACAACCCCCAGGAGGTGGTTTTGATTGTCAACGACAGGAATAGCGACAAAATCATACTTGGAAACAAGCTCAGCCAACTCTTCTTGATCTGCCTCAACGCCAGCCGTGATGATATCTGTGACCATGATCGAAGAAATCGTAGCCTCAGCTTGGGCCATTAACAAGGCTCGAATAGGGACAACGCCGATTAATTGCTGTTCCTGATTTACAACGTAGAGATAATGAACCATTTCAGTGGCGTCGGCGCTCTCCAACGAACGAAGGTAGTCAATTGCCTCAGCCGCCGTCCATTGCCGGCGAAGCTTGGCCACATCACGGGTCATCAAACGGCCAGCCGAACCCTCATCATAGCTAAGCAGCTCGCGTACATCTTCGGCTTCTTCAGGTTCCATCAATTTAAGAAGCCTGATCGCTGTGTCGGTCGGCAGCTGGTCTATAAACTCGGCTGCATCGTCCATTGGCAGCTCATCGAGTAAATCGGCCAATCGTTCGTCGTCAACTTTTTCGACCAGTTCCTGCCTCACAAAACTGCCGGATTCATCGAGCACTTCACTGGCAACTTGGTCGGATAGGGCCCTAAATACTAGAGGTATGCTTCCCGGTGGAAGTTGGTCAAGCACCTCAGCGATGTCGGCCGGATGCATTTCCTCCAAGAGATCGCGAAGATCGTCCTCCCGTCCTTGTTCAATGTAGAACTCGATAAGGTACTTCAAATTCTCATCTGGGTTAATCATCCGATCTTCCATGCAAAATACTCCTTATCAGGCGAAAAGACAGTGAAATGATGAGCCTTTGGAGTGGGGTGCTTTCTGCTGTCCGTACACCGAAATCGATATGAAGGGTTTTGCCTTATGCAGAGTGGCCATGCTGTCCGTTCCTGGCTTAGTAAGCGAAAGTTGACAAGATGATATTATAGCGGATGTAGGGCTTCTGATGTAGATTCAGATCAATACCTCAGGTCCGTATCATCAAAATGGCATCGTCAAAATTGTACGGGGATGTCTTGATATTAGAAGGGAGTAAAGTCCATGAGTAGAGAAGCAAATGAATTGTTGATTGCAATATTGATCCTGGTCGCAGCAGTAGCTCTCAGCTGGTTAGCTGGAAAACTGGTTGAATTCACGGTCAGACGTTATACAACTAAAACAGTCACACAGTTGGATGATGTTTTCATTCAATCGATAAGAACACCAATTCGCATAGCCATAATCGTTGCCGGCATCCAAGTGGCTCTGACCGGACTTTCATTCATTTCCGCCGATTGGCTTACCGGTTTTGAGGACATATTCTTTGTTGCCTACTTGTTTCTAATTTACATAGCTCTCTATATGTTGATAGGCGGCTTGGCAGCTTGGTATGGCCAAGAAGTCGTGTACAACACAGATACCACACTCGACGATAAATTCCTGACATTCTTCAGGGCTTTGTCACGAATCGTGATCACGGTCATTGCTTTCGTAATCCTATTGGGCCATTTCGGAATTGAGCCAAGTGCGCTAGTTACAACCCTGGGAATTAGTACGCTGGCAGTTGCCCTGGCTGCACAGGAGACGCTTAGCGATGTCATTTCCGGATTTATGATCCTTTTAGATCAACCTTTCTCAATCGGTGATAGAGTTGAACTTCAGGAAATAAATACCTGGGGTGATGTTGTGGAAGTGGGGTTGAGAAGTACACGCATTCTAACACGCGATAATCGCCTGGTAACAGTTCCTAATTCAGTTATTGGCAAAGGTCTGATTGTAAATTACTCTGATCCGAGCACGGTGTACCGAGTTCAAACCCATGTTGGCGTTGCCTATGGCACGGATTTGGATGAAGCCAGGAGCGTGCTGATTGAAGCTCTGAAACAAGAGAGCTGGGTAATGCTTGAACAACCAATCGAAGCCCTGATGCTTGAATTTGGTGAAAACGCGTTGATCTTCCGAGTGCGGTGCTGGATTGAGGACTATGTGGAAACGAGACGAGCCCTCGACAAAATGAACTCCGCGCTATACCGGGCGCTATACAAAGCTGAAATAAAGCTCCCAGCCCCTCGGCGGGACGTTCACCTATATCAGTCAGGCATCGTCCAAGAATTGCCGCCAGGAAAAGGTTGATAATAGGTGATGAAATATGTGACTAACCCCTTTCACCTAGAAGGTGGGGGTACTGGGAGGTCGGCTTCAGCCGTGTCCTTCCATTTTTCGCCTTCATCAATTAACATAACCGGTATACCATCACGAATAGGGTATTTTAGGCCAGAATCATCACATACGAGCCAGGTATTGTGAACTAATCGAAGTCGCCCCGGATCATCACCATACTTTTCCTTCTCTTGTACGGCTTTTGGGCAGCGAAGTATCTCTAATAGTTCTTCACTAATTGGCAATTCGTTTTCTTGCTGATCTTCCATGAGAAGCGCTCCTTATATAGTGATTGTCCAGCAAATATTACGCATATGCTTCAGGCTCCGCAACTATAACCTTCCTCAATATTAAGATTATCCTTCCCTACTTGGATAGGACAGTTTTTCTTTTTGGTGGAAGATTGGTCTCCTGAAGTCAGCAGGTTTTAATTCGGTTCGCAGGGTTGAAACGACATCGGCTACAGTTACCACACGGAAATTGTAAAGTTGCATTCGCTCGAAAATCGCGTGGCAAAGCCGCTGAATATCAGCCGGGTGACCCCGAGTTAGGGAATAGATGTATGAAGCCAATGATTGCTGAATGCTCAACACGGGGTTTTGGTTAATCAGTTCACCTGTCTGACTTTCGGAAAACTGAGTTATCCGATAATTCAGCGATTGATGAAACGGCGCTAACTCCACGGGATCATACGTTTCTATTCGGCCGGCAAAGGATGTTAAGGCGAGAACATCCTGGCTCTCCTCCAACAACCCACCCAGGTATTGTCGATAGGCACGGGTGGCTTCAGCAGATATTGATTTATTGGCCAGGGTTTCAAAGTTATCAAGAATCAGCAAAATACGTCGCCCACTGTATTCTTTAATTAGCTGCCGCCAAAAGGATTGTTGAAAGGCTTGCCAAGGTCTAAGAATTAACATTCTTTTTTCCAAAGGTGGTGCCGAGAAGCCAATATCTGCCAGCCCCCCCACGATTGTCTTACCAAAGACCCAGAGAAACTCCGAAAAGGAATCAAGTGACATCTGCTTCAAGTTGACATAAACAGGTATGATATCCTGAAGAATTGCTTCCTTCTGGACCTGTCTCAAGAAAGTGGTCCGGCCAATACCCGGAGCCCCATGGATTGTCAATGGCATACTTAATGAGTTACCAAGATTGTCAAAAACCCAGGATAGAGCTTCCTCCCGACTAACAAAGAGGTTGGAATTGTCTACGGGTCGATCAAAAACGAAAGGGTTTTTATCTAACAATCTTTTTGGAGGTAAAGTCTGGGTGCTGTTTTCCATAAATATAACTTCGTACGAGCCAGGTGGTTACTGGTTGAAATCGATTTTCTATCTTCGCCAATGGTGCCGGTAGCTGAACGATTCCGAATCTTATTAGTTCCGGATAAATAAAGTTCAGTCTAAAAAAGCATCGCCCGACAAAGTAATTCATTATATCAGCGGTCTAATCATTCGCTATCTTGTTAATCGAATGCTGGCGAACCCGGAAGAAGTCTGCGTTCAAGTAGTCGGGTCCGCTATAATGGGTTTTGATGCTCAGATCATTGTATATAATTAATGGGATATTGATGATAGCCATGCCGATAGTTTTGGGCTGGTTAATCAGAACACGGCTGGCTGTTGGCTGGCGACTGTTTTTCATTGGAGCTTCCACATTTGTTCTGGTGCAGATAGTTCATATACGTTTTAACTATGTCGTCTTTTCCGCAGCGGCCGAGTGACTGGCGACACTTTCTGGTTCAGCCCGTCTCTTTGTTGCGGCCATATTTGCGGGATTTTCGGCCGGCATATTTGAAGAAAGTGGTCGGTACATCGTTTACCGAAGCTGGGCCCGCGATGCTCGCACCTGGGCTAAAGGTATCATGCTAGGGGCAGGGCATGGGGGCGCTGAAGCGATAATCCTTGGCTTGTTGGCGGGTATCAATATCATATTTTTCATCGGGTACAGAGAGGGTTATTATTCCTCGCTTGTTGCGGATGTAGAGGAAAGGCAGCTGCGTGAATTGATCGACGCCTTGTTTACTGTTCCCTGGTACCGTCCTCTTTTCGGCGCCTTAGAACGATTATCGGCGATGTGTATTCAGATTGCCTTGTCTGTGTTGGTGCTACGAGTGTTTACGCGTGGTAATATTTTATGGCTTTTTGTGGCAATCGGTTGGCATACTGTGATTGATGCGTTGGCAGTTTATTCGGTGGCTACCTGGGGCGTTGAAATCAGTGAACTAATCGTGGGATTATTTGCTCTTCTTGCCATCCTGATTATCTTTTTATTGAGGACCCGGGAACCAGAAGAACCACATACCGAGCCAATACCGCAAGCGGGTCCCTCTGGAAGGACAGAGATTGAGGTTACCAATGATATGTTAGACGACAGCAGGTATATGTCATGATCAAGATGGAAAACCTGACAAAGCAATTTGACGGCCAGCTGGCAGTGGATCGCTTATCGCTCGAAATAGCCGAGGGTGAGGTGTTTGCGTTTCTAGGTCCAAATGGTGCTGGAAAAACAACGACGGTGCGGATGCTGACCAGCCTGATAACGCCGACCTCTGGTAGCGCCGTCGTGCTGAATTATAAAGTTGGTGAGGATGACCAGGAAATCCGGCGAAATGTGGGTATCCTGACAGAGACTCCCGGCATGTATGATCGTCTAAGCGCATATCGTAACTTATATATATACGCCCGTCTTTACGAAGTTCTAGATCCCGATAAACAAGTCGCTAAATACCTTCGCTGGCTGGGACTGTGGGAGCGCCGGAATGATCCAGTCGGTACTTTCAGCAAAGGTATGCGCCAGAAATTGGCCATAGCCCGGGCACTCATCCATGAACCGAAGGTCCTCTTCTTGGATGAACCTACTTCGGGTCTAGATCCGGAATCGGCCAAACTTGTTCGCGATTTCGTCAACGAACTAAAAGGCCAGGGTCGAACGATTTTTATGTGCACCCATAACCTGGATGAGGCCGACAGACTCTGTGATCGGATTGCCGTTTTTGATACACAACTTAGAGTCGTTGACACCCCGAATGGTTTGCGGAGGCAGCTCTACGGCCGGCAGGTTGTTATCCACCTTGTCCAGGTAAGAGAACAGGAGGCTGCTCTGATTCGTTCCATGGAATTTATCGAAAAAGTGGAAGTAGTAAAAAATAAGCTGGTTGTGACCTTGTCTGATCCAGAGATTTATAATCCACAGATTATTCGTCGGTTAGTAGAAGCCGGGGCCGAGATCCAGTTTGTTGGAGAGGTCAAGCATTCGTTAGAGGATATTTACTTACAATTAGTGAAATAGGATTGAAACGTGGATAAGATCCGAACAATCATCAGCAAAGAATGGGCTGAGGTATTTAAGAATCGCCTGGTTCTCTTCTCGGTCATATTTCTACCCTTACTATTGGTAGCGTTGCCCCTGGTCACCCTGGCTATTACCAATGGTCTAGACGGTGGTCAAATAAATGGCGGTGATGAGATCCCGGTAGCGGCAGCGCTGTGCGAGGGGCTGGGGGAAGCAGAATGCATGGAGGTTTACCTGTTGGATCTTTTTGCCTTGCTCTTTATGATTCTGCCGGTAAGCATTCCGGTTAGCATTGCCGCTTACAGCGTCGTCGGTGAGAAATCTACCCACAGCCTCGAACCACTACTCGCGACTCCAATTACAACGACGGAGCTCCTTGCCGGAAAAATGTTGGCTGCAATCATTCCGGCCGTTGTAGCCACCTGGATTGCGTTCCTGATCTATCTGATTGGTGTACGATTCATGGTAAATTCGGCGGTGTTTTCTCGAGTTATAGATCCCCTTTGGTTAGTCGCGATTTTTATCGTTGGTCCGCTTTTAACGGTTCTATCAGTCTGTTCGGCGATGATGATCTCATCACGGGTTTCTGATCCCAGAGCAGCAGAGCAAATTGCTTCCGTCGTTATTTTGCCAATTATCCTGATTGTTGTCGGCCAATCGGCCGGGTTACTGATTATCGATCGCCAATTGGTGATTTTAGGAGCGATCGTCGTATTTCTGATTGATATTTTACTGGTCTTTTTGACCATTAATCTATTTCAACGCGAGACGATTCTTACGAGATGGAAATGAGATATCTGGGACATGATTCCGTATCAGGTAAAGGCGCGCGTTCTCGAGGGTGGTTAAATCGAATTCGTTTGCGAAATCAGTCACATTCGTTATAATCCCCTGCATTGGCTTGAAGGAGTTCGTTTTGGGCTGCTTGCCGAAATAAACACATGTTCTGATTGGTGTGGGTGTGCTCGCGTTAGTCCTCCCGGATTTATGGCGCAGGTCCTGCTCTGAGTCGAAGATCATGGAAGAATAAACAGTTAATATAGGAGAATACCCCCATGTCTGTTGTTTCAATGAAAGCATTGTTGGAGACCGGTGTTCACTTTGGTCATCGTACCCGTCGTTGGGACCCAAAGATGAAGCCGTTTATATTTACCGAACGTAATGGAATTCATATTCTAGATCTCCAGCAGACAATTATTAATATCGATAAGGCGCATAACATGATTCGGGACATCGTTGCCGATGGTGGCGAGATCTTGTTCGTCGGTACCAAGCGCCAGGCCCAAGAAACCATTGCTCGTGAAGCTAGCCGTTCGCGGCAGCCCTATGTAAACGAGCGTTGGTTAGGTGGCACCCTGACGAATTGGCAGACTATCAGCCAACGTATCGACTACTTGGATAAGCTCGAGGAGCGCCATAAAAATGGTGAACTGGAGTTGCTAAAGAAAAAAGAACGCATGCAACTCTTAAGGGAAATAGAAAAGTTGAGTGTTCGCCTAGGTGGTATCCGCAAAATGCGTGGATTACCGGCAATGCTGTTTGTCGTTGATGTGAATCATGAAGAGACGGCGGTGCGAGAGGCCAACAAACTAAATATTCCAATTATTGCAATGGTTGATACCAATTGTAACCCCGATCCGATAGATTATATTATCCCGGCTAATGATGATGCGATCCGGGCTATCAAACTAATCACGAGCAAGATGGCCGACGGAGCGATTGAAGGATTCGCGCAGCGCGAGGAAATGCTCGAGGAAGAGATTGAAGATTTCGACAGATACGACTTTGAAGATCTGGAGGATGCAGGCGACGATCGTCTTCTTGGTGAAGCTACTCTGGCAAAACTACGAGAGGCCGCTGATAAGGAGTCACTTGATGTTCAGCGGTCAGCCGAAGACACAGAATCGTCCGAAATCGCCTCTGGAGATGTAGCCGAGGCAGCAGAAGAGGTAGTTCCAGTGATAGCTGACGAAGGTCCAGTGGTTGTTGAGGCTGATTCAACCGCTGTCGGCGCGGACGAGGAAAACGAATAATCATAGACAAGAAACTTGGCTGACCTGCCGGTTCTGCCGGTAGGCCAGCTTCAGTTAAGGATTTAGGAGAGACTACGCAGAGATGAAAATTACGGTCGAAATGGTTAAAGAATTGCGGAACGAGACCGGCGCTGGTGTTATGGAGGCTAAGAAGGCCCTTGAAGATGCCGGCGGCGATTTTGAGGTGGCGGCTACAGCCCTGCGCGCCAAAGGCGCAAGCGAAGCGGCTGATCGTTCTGATCGGGAGGCTCGAGAAGGCGTTGTAGAAAATTACGCCCACCCGGGTAGCCGGGTGGGCGTAATGGTGGAGCTAAATTGCGAGACAGATTTTGTTGCCCGCAATGAGAACTTCCAGAGCCTGGCTCACAATCTGGCATTGCACGTGGCGGCGATGCAGCCACGTTATCTAGGAATAGATGACATACCCCAGGATGTATTGGATAGAGAAACGGCGATGATTCGGGATCAAGCCTTGACGGAAGGCAAACCCGCGGATATTGTCGAGAAGATTATTTCCGGCCGAATGAGCAAATTTTACGAAGAGTATTGCCTCTTGGAGCAGCCCTTCGTCAAAGATGACGCGGTAAAAGTCCAGGATCTAGTTACCGAGGCCATCCGCATGATGGGAGAAAATATCATCATTCGTCGCTTTGTACGTTATGAACTCGGTGAAGATCTCTAATACCATCCAGTCGGGATTATGCCTTAAACGGGGATAAAATTAGTGTCTGAAGCCAAATACAAACGTGTACTCTTGAAGATGGGCGGAGAAGCGCTTTCTGGTCCAAGCGGGTTTGGTATAGATCCGCATCGGGCTGAAGCAATCGCAAGAATAATCAAAGATGTATACGATTTAGGCATTCAGATCGCGGTCGTTATCGGCGGGGGCAATATTTGGCGAGGCGAGATTGGCGTCGAGCGTGGTATGGAGCAGGCGACGGCCGATCACATGGGTATGATCGGCACAGTGATGAACGCCCTTGCTTTGCAGGATGCCTTGGAGCGGATGCATGTTGTTACCCGGGTGCAGACAGCAATAGAAATGCGTACCATGGCCGAACCTTACATACGGTTACGAGCGATCCGGCATCTTGAAAAGGGGCGTGTGGTCATATTCGGCGGTGGCACTGGTAACCCATATTTCACAACCGATTCGGCCGGGGCGCTCAGAGCAATGGAGGTGGGCGCCGAAGTATTGATCAAAGCAACCAAAGTAGATGGCGTCTATGATGATGACCCAGAAACTAATCCGGATGCCCAACGATTTGAAAAGCTAACTTATATTGAAGCACTCAATTTAAGGCTGCGGTTCATGGATAGCACGGCTATATCACTGTGTATGGAGAACGATTTGCCTATAGTGGTGTTAAGCTTGTGGCAGGATGAAAGTGTTAAGAGATTGGTACTTGGAGAAATGATTGGCACCGAAATACGCAGCAGGTAGATTGCTGTACAAGCCGGTGGGAGGATCTGATGATTAGCGAACTTATGCAGGATGCGGAGAGCCGGATGCGAGGCAGCCTGACTGCTTTAGAGGCCGACTTACAATCGTATCGGACGGGAAGAGCATCACCTCATCTACTTGACCGGCTTGAGGTTGAGGTGTATGGCGCCATGGTGCCTCTAAATCAAATGGCCACTATCTCTGTCCCTGAGCCGCAACAATTGGCTATTCGTCCCTATGACCAAAATTCCGTCCAGGCTGTTGAACGGGCGATCTTGAAATCAGATCTGGGCCTCATGCCCAATAGTGATGGTAAAATCATTCGCCTGAATATTCCAAGATTAACGGAAGAACGCCGTCGGGATCTAACAAAGCTTGTCGGGAAAAGAGTTGAAGAGGCAAAAGTAGCCGTACGCAATGTACGTCGAGATGTTCTGAATGATTTGCGCGAGCTCCTAGATGAAAAGATGATTTCAGAGAATCAATTTTATCTCTCCCAGGACGATCTTCAGGAGTTGACTGATGCCTATACAGAACGGGTAGATGAACTCGGCAAAAAGAAAGAAGCCGAGATCATGGAATTGTAATAATTTATGACCAGGCAGAAAAAACCCCTAGATATTACCGGGATGAGAATCCCCGCCCATGTGGCCATTATTATGGATGGCAATGGACGTTGGGCAAAACAAAGGGGTTTGCCCAGACAGGCAGGACACAGAGCCGGTGTTGAAAACCTGCGCCGAATAATTGACGCATGTGTCGAATTTGGCATACAGATCTTGACGATCTACGCCTTCTCTACTGAGAATTGGGGCAGACCAGAAAGTGAGGTGCGCGGCTTGATGCGCATTTTTAGACGAGTGCTGGACCAGGAACTAGGGGAACTTCACGCACAAGGGGTTTGTCTGCATCATCTTGGCGATTTGGGTGGGATTGATCCATCTCTTCAGAAGAAAGTTCTCCATGCCCTTGAATTGACGAAAGATAACGATCGTCTCATTCTCAACGTCGCGTTTAATTATGGTGGCCGCGCAGAAATTATTCGTGCAGTGCAGCAGATGTTGGCCGATGGTGTGTCGCCAGGTGAACTTAACGAAGAGTTGTTCAGTTCGTATCTTTTTACAAGTGGCTTGCCGGATCCCGATCTCGTTATCAGGACAAGTGGAGAGCTGCGAGTAAGCAACTTCCTGATATGGCAGGCAGCATATGCGGAATTCTATGCGGCACCAGAATATTGGCCCGGTTTTGGACGTGAAGAACTTTATGATGCTCTAGTTGCCTATGATCAGCGCGAAAGGCGCTTCGGGCTCTTGGCGGAAAACTGATTCATGGACCGGCGAGATCTCCTTAAACGCGCAGTTGTCGTTTTCACGCTCGGTCCACTAACCCTCGTGCTGATTTATCTTGGTGGATGGTATTATTTCCTGGCTTTTGGCGCTCTCTTGACCATCGCCACCATTGAATATGGGCACCTTGCACGCAAGTTGGGTTGGTACGCGCCAATTGGTCTGATAATTCCCCTGGTCCTGTTTTTATGGTTTTTCCCTCAGCCGGTCCAGATAATGCTTCTCGGCAATGTGATCAGCGATCTGGATCTTGTGTCGCCAATATTATTGATTGGCCTGTTTGCGGCTCTGATATTTGCCTTATGGTTATATGAGCGCCGACCGGAAGAAGATGCTCCTGGATCTTGGATGGCCATGGTTGGAGCAATTGTCCTAATGGGCTGGTTAGGAAGTCACTTTTTTAAACTTCGAGGATTACCTGAAAATGCCGCAGTATGGACGGCGCTGGCGATGCTGGGAACCTGGATTGCTGATTCTGGCGCTTATGTTTTCGGTAAAACGCTGGGAAAGCACAAACTCGCACCCAGGCTAAGTCCGAACAAGACTATCGAAGGTTATGTTGGTGGCATTTTGGTTGGAACCCTGTTTACGGTATTTATAGGATTTTTGTTTGGCTTACCCCTGTTACTGACATTGATATTAGGACTACTGGTTTCAATCGTGAGTCCGGCAGGTGACTTGGGAGTATCATTACTTAAGCGATCCGCAGGAGTGAAGGATTCTGGTAATTTTCTTCCAGGACACGGAGGTGCTCTTGATCGCATTGATACTCTTCTTTGGTCCGTTGCTTTAGCATATTACCTAGTGATCTTTGCCAGCTAACAAATAATTCTCCGATGGAAAAAATAGTTACAATCGAGCGATTTATCCTGGATAGCCAGCCCGAGGACGCCCTTGGAGATTTTACCAATCTGCTCTACGACATTGCCTTGGCTACAAAAGTAATATCGGCTAAGACCCTTAGGGCAGGGTTGGTTGACATCCTAGGCCGGGCAGGCTCATCGAATATTCAGGGAGAGGATCAACAGATATTAGATATTTTTGCGGATCAGGCCATCCGAAAGTTGTGCGATCACACTGGTCGATTGTGTGTGATGGCTTCAGAAGAGCATGAAGATATTATTCCAATTCCACCATCATATCGAAAGGGTCGATACGTTCTTGTTTTCGATCCCCTGGATGGGTCATCAAACATCGATGTGAACGTCAGCACGGGCACGATTTTTGGGATCTTTCGCTGCCTCGAATGGAAAAATCGAGGCCGATTGGAGGATTGTTTACAGCCGGCAAACAAGCTGGTTGGAGCCGGGTATGTCTTATACGGTACGAGCACGATGCTGGTCTACTCTACTGGTTCGGGCGTACATGCCTTTACTCTTGATCCTGATCTCGGAGAGTTTTTACTCTCCCACGAGGATATCCGGATACCAGAGACCCCGAGTTATTCCAGTGCTAATTTCTCCTATTTTGAGAGATGGTCGGACGGGGTTCGAGCATTTGCCAGGTGGTTGCGGTCAGAAACCGATCAAGAAAAGGTACCCTCGGAACGATATATTGGTTCGCTCGTTGCCGATTTTCATAGAAATCTCCTTATGGGCGGTATCTTCTTTTACCCAGGTCAGGAAGGTACACCTAATGGAAAATTACGCCTACTGTACGAGGCCGGGCCATTAGCCTTTATCGCACACCAGGCTGGCGGATATGCTTCAGACGGCCGGCAGCCGATTCTGGAGATTAACCCTTTAACGCTTCACCAGCGAGTACCATTTTTTATTGGCAATCGTTCTTTAGTCAGGAAGGCAGAAGCCTTTATTCAAGAGCTAGATGTCAGCAATTGACGACGGTCTCTGGGCATGATATACTTTTTCCAGCCCAATATTAGAAGCTTACTAGGATATCCCCATGGCAGTCGGCGAGACGATATGCATTACTCGTTGATGTCCACCCTTTATATTTTTCTAAAAGAATAACAAATTACTGATTTACTGCTGTCTGAAATACAGGGTGACTCTAAGCTAACAGGTTTCCCTCGGAGCTTGCCTGAGTACTCCCTTGAAGATGGATTGAATTGTGCTAACTGTTGCACATTATTGTGGAGATAGTTGATGGATATTAGCGAACTGCAAATAATGAAATTGAACGAGCTGCGAGATGTAGCCAAGGAGATGAATATTCCTGGCTATAGCAGTACAAAAAAACAACAATTGATTTTTGAGATATTGCGAACTAATGCGATGTCTCAAGGGCACGAATTTCGTGGTGGTCTCTTGGAAATCGTGGAGGATGACAAGCAGACGCTGGGATTCTTGCGGTCTGACAATTATCTTCCGGGAGCAGACGATATCTACGTATCGAATTCACAGATTCGGCGACTCGGTATTCGGACTGGGGATATGGTTTACGGCCAGGTCAGGGTACCAAAGGATAATGAAAAATATTATAGTCTGCTTCGGGTCGAGGCGGTTAACGGTATGGACCCCGAGAAGGCCAAAAACCGGCCTCAATTCGGAAAATTGACCCCAATTTTCCCCTTGGAAAAGATTAGACTAGAGAAAGAGCCTCATATCCTTTCAACGCGAATGATTGACCTGGTATCCCCAATCGGCCGGGGTCAGCGCGGGCTCATCGTTTCACCGCCGAAAGCGGGCAAGACGACAGTACTCAAGGATATTGCGAATGGTATTTCGGCGAATTATAATGACATTCACCTCATGGTGGCTCTGATTGGAGAGCGCCCGGAAGAGGTGACCGATATGCAGCGGTCAGTCGAAGGTGAGGTGATTAGCTCAACATTCGATGAGCCGGTCAAGCAACATTGCCGCGTAGCCGAGATGGCCCTATTCAGAGCAAAGCGACTGGTGGAATCTGGATTAGATGTTGTTGTCCTACTTGACTCTATAACGCGTCTGGCGCGGGCCTATAATCTGACGGTTTCACCGAGTGGCCGGACTCTTTCTGGCGGTCTCGATCCTTCAGCGCTGTATCCTCCCAAACGGTTTTTCGGCGCAGCACGCAACATTGAAGAAGGTGGAAGTCTGACAATTATTGCCACATGCCTGGTGGACACCGGTAGTCGGATGGATGATGTCATCTACGAAGAGTTCAAGGGTACGGGCAACATGGAGTTGCTACTCAGTCGCCGTCTCCAAGAGCGGCGGATATTCCCGGCGTATGACATCGAGCGATCGAGCACTCGACGCGAGGAATTGCTACTATCTGGGGATGAACTTCAACGGGTCTATACGATGCGTCGCATGCTCGCCCATCTGATGGATACACCCGGTTACGACATTAGCAGTGCCACAGGCGCTGTCTTGCAGCGTATGCGCGAGACCAACACAAATTATGAGTTCCTGGAAACTCTTACCAGGGATATGATGTAGGCCAGTTCAACACCATTTTCACTAGCTTAAGTGAATCGAAGATTAAAGAGCGGGCTGTTTCGGCAGCCCGTTTTTGTTGTCCACGGCTGTTGTGATAGCATCTCTCCTCCCGTGAGCAGGACGATGATCTATGGATGATAAAGAGTCAATTCTTCGACGGTATGGAGGGCATCTGGCTTTATTGCTGGTAGCCATTTTGCTGTTCTTCGTGTTGCGAAGTGTGCCGAATGGGGACTTGTTCAATCTTGGTCTAGGGATTTCGACAGACCAGCCATCAGTGGTTGAGGTGCCAGACAAGCGTATCGATCCGCTCGCGGCTTTGCCTGAAGTCGATTTTGCTCCGGCCGATCTATCCGATGTCCCACTTCTTATAAGCAATAACCTTTCTCCCCATCTTAATCCGATAACCTTTGAGGGTAAAAGACCGGAACATACAGTGATAACATACACTGTCCAGGCAAACGATACGCCGATAGGTATTGCTCTGGATTTTGGAATAGAACCCGAAACTTTATTAGGTGGTAACGCGTTCTTAAGCGAAGAAGCGAGCGCCCTTCAAACTGGCAACATATTGATAATATTGCCGGTCGACGGTGTGTTGCATGATGTGCGCGATGGAGACACGCTCGAATATCTGGCCAGTTTATATGGCGTTTCTGTTGACGATATTATTGCCTATGAACCGAACAATCTTGAGTTTCCGTTTCGACTTTACCCGGATACGCAGATAATGGTTCCTGGAGGTACCAGGGAAGTCTGGTTCTGGACCGCGCCACAGGCTCCTTCGAGAGCATCAACTTCTGACTCGACCGGGTCAGGCATTGCGCCTTTGGTCCAGGGAACTGGTACATTTATTTGGCCGATAGGATATCGTCGAATCACCCAGGCATATTGGTATGGGCATCCCGCTATTGATATCGGCGTGCCTGAAGGTTCAGCACTTTACGCCTCAGATACAGGTACTGTTACCTGGGCAGG
>Ga0307376_10003078_pt1 | contig 15774 bp, 9 predicted proteins | sample TR2MG_FD_202536 | JGI IMG/M metagenome (GOLD analysis project Ga0307376, IMG submission 202536) | Soil microbial communities from Risofladan, Vaasa, Finland - TR-2 | ecosystem: Environmental > Terrestrial > Soil > Coastal area > Acid sulfate soil | place: Finland: Risofladan, Vaasa | collected...
CCAGATTATACATATTTATTGGAAGGAAAAAAATATTGCTGTGTAGATACGGTGGTTCAAAATCCTGAGCCAGGATATTTCATAGAAACGGATAAAAATCCCATAACAATATCAGTTATAGGATTTGATTGTTTTGGAAACACAAAAATCGTAGAATTTGATTTTGCCACGCTTAAATCTGCATATTAATTTTTTCCTTTCAATTATTATTGTTATATTTACTGCATTAGAATGAACAAGATACCCACATTTGACGAAATATATGATCTTGTACCACAAGAGATACAGGAATACCTAGATCGCTGCAAGGACACACCCCAGAGCCCAGATTGGCATCCGGAAGGTGATGTATATAAGCATATAAAAATAGTTTATAATAGAGCCAGGGAGACCGGTGACATTAATCAAGTAATGGCGGCCCTTTTCCATGATCTCGGAAAAGCAGACACCACTCGACCTTCACGTAACTATCCTGATTCATGGTCAGCTTATGGACACGAAGCTGTTTCTTCAAAACTTGTAAAGAAACACAAAAAATGGATTGGATCCATGGGTGCTCGTTGGTTTTGGGTCTATAACGTCGTAAAAGAGCATATGCGGGTTAAGAGGATAGATGAAATGAGACCGCATAAGCAAAGGGAAATTCGCGAGAATATCCAAGCGGATCGCATTTTTCAATTTTCTGACTTTGATAACATGCAAAACCTTACCGACGAGGAAATGAATTCATAAAACATTCTAAGCTCTCTTGTTTTTAGAATTGGGCCCCCTAATTCTAAAGATAAATAAATAAAATAATCAAGAGAGCTTAGATGATTTTCTCCAACTTTACCAGGTCTGAATCAGGAACTACCATTCTATTTAAAAATGAATTGCCTATAGAAGATGTAGGTAGTATTAAATTTTTTAAAGATAATGCGTCAGGGTCTTTCACAAAGAAAGAATTTAGGTGGTCGTTCAATAAAAACTATTGGGCATCCTGGGAAACTCTTAACCAAGGAAATTTAACAAGGATTGATACATCTGGAAAGGCATATCTTTTTCTTGAGGTTCGCTATGTGGTTTCGGGATCAGGGGCTGTTACAAGTTTCTCTGTAAACTATCAACAAGCTCCAGCAGCTGTTGGTCCAGGCGAAACTTGCGATATTCCAGTTGGAACCACGGTTGATCCTACACCAATTCCTCCAGAATATAACACTGGAGGTGGAGGACAATCGAGCGCTGTGAATGCCACCACTTTATGTGGAGAATCATGTGATTATTATTTATGGAGACCCAATCATAAAGGAGAACAACCAATTTCTTCAATCACAGATCTTCAAAAGGTTCTTAGTAATTTAGCAAGCGGAATTCAAAACTCTATCACTGGAGGGCAAAATATATCTTCTGAAGGCATTGCAGTATTTTATGATAAAGTAGGGCAGGACCTCCTTTTTAGAACAATTGATGTATCTGGTCCCGGCTTAGAAATTACAGAGCAAGATGGGGTTATTTATTTCACAGTTGACGCTTCATTTTCATATGATGATGCAAGTATAAATCAATTATATGATTTCTACTATGCCTTGGAAAGTGATCTGAATGATCTTTCGGTATATGTAGATACTAAATTTTATAGCACTGACGCTTCAATAATTAGAATTGATGGTTCTATAAATGATTTATATTCGAAGCTAGGAGGGGATTCCTCTATTTATGGAATTCAGAATATTGGTGGAGAAGTTAGTATTTACAGCGATACTCAACTAGGAATAGCCAGATTAAGGACTTTACAAGGTACAGGAGGAATAAACGTATACGTAAATGGAGATACTATCATAATTGATGGCTCTATTTCAGGTGGAGATTCTTCTATTAGCGGAGTTAAAAATATTGGAGGCGGAAGTGGTGAGGTCTTCAGCGCAATTGATTCATCTGGAATCATTGAATTAAGAACCATAGATGGATCCGGAGGAACAACTGTTACAACTGATGGTTCTACAATAATTATTTCATCTGAAGATACTTCAGTTAAAAATATTATAAATGTAGGTACCGGAACTGGAGAGATATTATCGGAAATAGATACTTCTGGAATAGCTAAGCTCAGAAAGCTAAAAGGTTCCGGAGACGTAAGTATTGGGGTTCAGGGAGATGACGTTGTAATTTTTATAAATGCAGATGTTTCTATTAGTGCAGATCCCTGGATAGATGCGGATCCCGTTTCTGCAGATGTTGGTGGAATACAAGGTGGAGATTATGTACCATTGGGAAGTAGCCCTAGAGATGTATTAGAAGACATCCTTTATGAGTATTTTCCGCCTGATGTAAGTTTACAAATTTATCCTAACCCAGGACCAACATCCTCAATAGGATATTATCAAAAATGGTTGGATATAACTTCAGGCGGCGCATTTTCGTCAGGAGCTTATTATAGTTACAGTTTTAACAATGATGATTTCACAAAAGTGAAAATACATGATGTTTCAATTTTTGATGGTGGTGGATTTTCAGATTCGTTAGATTGGATTGGAGCGAATAGTGGATATAGACCGCCCGTGCTTTCTGGATCACCACCTATTTCAAATAATGAAGAATTAATACTTAATATGATTATGGATATTAAAATTGACGGTGATTCTAGTGTTTATGACACTTCCACTAATGCTAAATTTGTATTACCTTATTTTTATGGAGTAATTCCAGATGAGAAATCACCTGGGGTTCCATACGATTATACTAATGTAGATGGTGCTGTTATATTATCATATTGTTCTAGTACTAAATTAATTGTCCCAAAACAATCCAATGAGATAGTATTTGATGTGAGTGTAAATTATCAAAAAATAAAATTTGTGTATGCTTATGATGCATCATACGGGCAATTATCCAGTATATTTGATGTCAAAAACGATTTTAATGTAACTACATCTTTTGATATTTCAACTAACGTGTGGATTGACAACGGAGGGGTAACCCCAATAAATGAAAGATGGATAGTTTACGTTAAAAGCCACTGGATCAGCTTCCCTCCGGATGTATCTACATTCAAGATAATTTTTAATATATAAATAAAAGAAAATAAAACCTAAGAGATGGCTATATTTATCATTGACCAATTTTCGTTAAATACTGACTTACCGTTAGATATAAGATACGTTCCAAGCGGTGGTTCGTATAACGATGTATCTGCATATTGGTACCCAGGTATGCAAGTTTATCAAACATCAGATGAAACAATCTGGTACGCTGATAACAGTTTAAATTGGCACCAAATTGGTTCCGGGACTGATGCAAGTTTAAATGCACTCTGGAACTATGTTATTGATATTTCAACGCAAGTACAATTACACGAATCTTCGCTAGGAAATCTTACCATTTGGAATATTTCACAAGATTCCTCCATAGTAGATTTAAGACAATGGAACATTGCACAAGATTCTTCAATCGTTGATTTAAGAACACGCGTAACAAATTTAGAAACTTCTGTTGGGGCACTTGATGTATGTATTGGTCAATTAGATACTCAAATTCAAACCAACGTAACTGATATCACAAACCTTGAGACATCAGTTGGTGCATTAGATTTGCTTACTCAGCAACACGAAACATCTCTAGGAAACTTAACACAGTGGGATATAATTCAGGATTTATCAATTGCCAATATAAATACTGATATCTCTGGTCTTGAAGCTTCTATAGCAAGAATAGATTCATCCATTACGGCCCTTGATTTATTAACCCAACTTCATGAAACTTCTTTAGGTAACATGGAAGTATGGCAGGAATATCAAGATACATCGATAACTAATCTTGATTTACTAACACAACTACATGAAACATCTCTAGGAAACCTCACTATATGGAACATATCACAGGACGCTTCAATTACAAATCTTGATGCTTCTCTTGATCTTTATCTACCGTTAACAGGTGGGACTTTAACAGGCCCAGGAAATTTAACTATTGATGGTTCATTAATAGTAAACGGAACAGCTGTATTCAAAGAAAATGTATTTTTTGATGGGTCAGTATATTTTACTGATGTTGAAACCATAGACGTTTCAAGCGCATTCATTCATTTAAACACAGGATTAACAGGTGCTCCACCAGCAAATCTACAATCCGGTCTTATAATTGGACGTGGTTCGGCTGAACCTTATGTATTCATTTATGACGAAACAGACCAAACATTCCGTATTGGTATTGCCCAAGAAACTTCAACCGGATATCTTGATGCAAGCACACAAGCCGTAGCTACAAGAGAAGATAGTCCAACGGTAAATGGAATAGCTGTATGGAATGATACTTTAAATAGATTCGATACTTCAGTTGGTTTAACATTTGTGTCTTCAACTGGTTTAACCTTAGATTCTAGTTTGATATTGGGATCATATGCTGGAGCTGCTGATCTTGTTCTTGTTGTTGGAACAAACGGAGTTGTTAAAGCTATCCCTACATGGGATGGTTCATTAGCAAATATTTATACTACTTTACAACTTCATGAAACCTCATTAGGTAACTTAGACACATATGTAAATAACTTAGAAGTTTCAGTTGGAAACCTTGATACATTAACCCAACTTCACGAAACCTCATTGGGTAACATGGAAGTTTGGCAAGAATATCAAGATACTTCTATTACAAATCTTGATTTATTAACCCAATTGCATGAGGCTTCATTAGGACAGTTAAATACCTGGAATACAGAACAAGATGCCTCTATAGTTAAACTATTTGAAATATCAACAGACACCTCTGTATTAGGAGCAATTAACATTGGAGACGGATCTGCACAAGTCTATGCCGGAATTTCAAATGATGGTTCACTACAATTTAGAGAATTTGTTGGTGTTGGCAACGCTACGGTTACTGAAAATGGTAATGTTATTGAAATCGGTTTAGATGCTTCAGCAGGCGGAGAAATAAACACAGCTTCAAACATTGGAACAGGAGAAGGCTTATCCGTTACAAAAGAGGGAGTGGATTTGCCATTCAAATCATTAGCTGCTACTAATCCTTCAGAAGTTATTATAACCTCAGATGCTAGTACAATTTATTTTGATGTTTCAATTTATATTCCTTCAGATGCTTCACTTTCTGGATTAACAGATACATCTATCAATGATGTAAATTTAGTCACCCATACAAACATTGAGTATGATGTTTCTGTCGGTAAATGGGTAGAAACTCAAAATGGTTGGTGGGACACTTCATTAGGAACAACAACAGATGATCTCGGCGGAGTTCCTCAGGGTACTGACCTTGAAGGATTAACTCTTAAAGAAATATTATATAAGATATTATATGAATATCAGCCACCTACATTAGTTACTGGATCAGATCCAGCTTCTGGAACTTATGAAAAAGGATTGGTTTCTACGCAATTTGCTACAGTTGACGTAAGTTATTTGGCTACAACTGCTAATTACCCATTAGCAAAACTTAACCAAGTTCACATAACAAAAACTGGGGCTGGAACCTTATTAGACGCTTCATTGGGTCTTGTAAGTTCGGATTCTAGCATATACACTGATTTAACCGGTATAACAAACTGGGGAGGAGCTAACAGAACGATCTCTTATAATGTTACTATCGATGATGATCAATCCGGAGAATCTCAACCAGCAGTTGGTGCTTCTGAAAGCTTTACATTCTATTACAGACAGTTCTGGGGAGAAGTTGACGGAGCACTTAATGCAGGAGATGTTAGTTCTGGATTAATCACAACAGTTGATAGTTCAAGATTAGCAGGTGAAACTACTTTAACTGCAACATTTGATTATGTAAGTGGTCCTAAGATTAAGTACTTATTTGCATATCCAGACACAGTTGCTGCGCCTGATAACTTTGGAATATTATCACAGATAACTGATCAAAATGATTTCGATATAACGAGTTCGTGGGACACTGGAAACGTAGATGTATCCGTTGGAGTTAATAACATAAGATACAGATACTATCTGCTTAAAAATAAAGTAGACACGCCAACATTTGATGTGAATTTTATGTTCTAATAATATTAATTAAGAAATGATATGCCAGTTAACCTTATTGAAAATTTTCAACTTGGCACTAATTTACCATTAGATGCTAGATATGTCGTAGACAGTGTTTACGACGTGTCTATCTATTGGTACCCTGGTATGCAGGTTTTTCAAGAAAGTGATCAACAATTATATTGGTATGACGGTTCTATATGGATTCCTGTAGTCGATACAAGCCTTGCCGGAAATTTTGCTACCATAGAATACGTAGATGGATCATTGGCGGTTCGTGACGCATCAATCGATAAGTTATTTCTTCAAAATACAAACCAAGATTCGTCCATAAATGATTTAGCTGGAAGATTAGATGTAGTTGATGGATCGATCACATACTTAACGTCTTGGAATATTGTACAGGACGGATCTATTTCCTATCTTGCTGGCTGGAATATATCACAGGATTCATCGATAGAAGACCTGAGGGGCAGACTCAACGTTGTTGATGGTTCAATAACATTCTTATATAATTGGAACACAGCCCAAGATGCTTCGATCATCAAAAATTACGATGACATCACAACATTATACGATATCACCGCTTCATTAGATGCTTCTATTGTAAGAATTGATTTAGATATTTCAGGGTTAGAATCATCAGTAGCAAGAATAGATGTTTCACTTGGACAGATAAATACTTGGAATCAAATTCAAGATATTTCCATTTCTAATTTAGATGCCTCTCTCGATCTCTATGTAAAGAAGACCGGGGATACAATGACTGGTGACTTAATAGTTCCAGGAGTTATAGTCCAAAATGATTTGTCCGTAAATGGAAACGGAACGTTTCTAGGTAATGTTGGTATTAAGGGAGATTTATTAGTGGATGGTTCCACAACCTTCATACATTCGGACATTTTAGATATATCCATAAATTGGATCCATCTTAATACAGGCTTAACTGGCCAACCACCATCATGGTTACAATCTGGAATAATTGTAGAAAGGGGCGATGCTTCAGTATTTGCATTCTTGTACGATGAAACACAGCAAGAATTCAGAATAGGTATTGTAAATGAAACAGATGCATCTGGAATTTATGAAGATAGTGATACACAAGCGGTTGCAACTAGAGAAGATACCCCAATTAATACAGGATTAGCATTCTGGAATGGAAGTGAATGGAGATTTGATACATCGACCGGAATAACTGTTGGCACAATAGTAAATCTTAGAACTGATATTGAAATAATTGACAATTCTATAACGTATTTAACTTCTTGGAATAATGCGCAGGATGCTTCAATTGCAAGAATAGATGTTTCTCTGGGCCAGTTAAATACTTGGAACCAAAACCAAGACGCTTCAATTATTCGAATTGATCAAAATTTAGATAACCTTGAGGCTTCAGTAGCAAGAATAGACGTTTCATTGGGTCAACTTAATACTTGGAACCAAAACCAGGATGCCTCAATAGCTCGTATAGACGTTTCTTTGGGTCAACTAAACACCTGGAACCAAAACCAGGATGCCTCCATCGTAAATTTAGATGCTTCTCTAGACCTTTATGTTTTAAAAGGCGGAGATACTATGACTGGAGATTTAATCATTACAACAGATCTTTCTGTTAATGGAAATATCAAAGCCAATGATGTATCGATTGCCGGAGAAGTATGTATTAAGGGAACGGCTCACATAGATACAAAAATTCATTTGCATCCATATACTAATGTCGATGCTTCCTTTGGCGATCTATGGATAGAACCTTCCACGTATAATTTATTTTATAAACACCCCTTATTATCGGGTACAATAGATGCATCTTCTTATGATTTAACCGATAGATTACTAAGAACAGCTGATGACTGGAATGCCTTTCCGGATTCATCAACACTTGATAATGGAGATAGAATATTAATTGAAGACGCCCAGGCTGGATATGCAAAAAAATGGATTTCCGCTCAGGCTTTTGCAGCCTCTGCAACGGCACTTTTATATCCATCCTATGAGGATTTTTTACCAGAACAGACTACCACTTCAACGACTTATATAAATGCTCTTACACTTATTGCTGATCCATCTGCTAAAACCTCTACCTATAGAATTGGTTGGACTTTTCAACTTGCTAATAGCAAGAATGGAAAACCAACTACGTATAGAGTTCAAATAGATGGGTCAACTGTTGGAACAGCAGCCGTTCCAGCTGTTCTAGCAAATGCCTATAGTAACTGGAGTGGTTTTCAATATCTTCCTTTGACTTTAGATCCATCGGGACATACGGTAACCGTAGATTATTTTGCTGATTCAGGATCCACGGCATATATCAGAAACGTACGATTAGAATTTAGAAAAGCAGATACCGCAAATTAAAATAATAACTAATGGCTCAATATAATTACATATTATCGGATTTTCCCAACAATAAGTATGATTCAGATACTTTAAGTGAAGAAATTGTTGATTCTAGTATTTCAAGTAGTACTTTAGATAGAATAGACGGAAATGCTGCAGGATGTAGTATATTTTTTCTGACGGATTTATCGTCTCCAGATGTATCTACATTAGACACTGTGGTTGCAAATCATACAGGTCTTCCCGCCATAGACCCTGTAACTATGGAAGTTTTAGATGCATCCGCAGGAATATTTTCAGGAGACTTGCGTGTTGAAGGCAAACTTTGGGTAGAAACAATACGAAGGGTTAAACAAGAGGCAACCGATATATGGTTGCGTATAGATCAAGACACTCCACTGGGCGGTTCAAATACAAGTGGTCTTGAAATATTTAATGTTGCTACGGTCGGTGATAGTTTTATATTTGGTGTTGATAAAGACGGTATTTTGATGGCTGGATTTAATGATCCATCGATTGCTTTAAAACCAGTTACTACTATTTATGGTAGTGAATTTCAATTGGTAGAAGATAATGGTAGTTCAACAAGTTCTGCCACCACACCACAAACAAAGGTGACAATGGTAACTACTGATTTACCTGCTGGAAAATATAAGGTCTTTGCTAAATGGAGATTTTTACATTCTAATACTAATAACTCTGCTTATTTTGATGTTACGGTAAATGGAAGTACTCTTGGAACGCAAACACCGTTCAGTGTCGAACCTAAAGATGCGACAAACATTTCATCGCTATCAGCAACATTATATGCGGATCTATCCGGTGTAAATACAATATTATTGCGTTATTGGAATGAATCAGCAAGTACCACAATAAGCGATGCTTCTGTAGAGGTAATAAGAGTGAGCTAAAAATAAAAAATAAAAATGGATTATCAATACGCATATTCAATAACCGACTTCCCAAATAATAAAGTGGATGTTGATACATTAGTCGATCAAATTAGAGCAAGTGCAATAAGTGTAGCTTTAGATTTTGTAAATAAGGATGAAGCACAGGAGGTTAATTATTTCAAAGCTGAATTATCTCCTGCTGATGTGTCAATACTTTCAGAGGTTATTGCAGCTCACAAGGGAATTCCGGGTCCGGCTGCAATACCCATAATTCGCGCAGAAACCCTAACTGAACACATTAAATTTGTTGAGACGGGAGATGTAACTCAGGGTATGTATGCAGCTCAGTCTATTATTATAGACGTTTCAGCAGGAGAATCAGAAAAGATTGTTGATTTCACGTGGCCATTTGATATTGCTCTTATGAGCGGAACGCTTGGAGTTTCAGAAGATATGGTAGGAGATGATTTTATGGTAGATGTTGGACCAAACACCCTTGTTGGTGCCTTGATACAACCATTGAATGTTGGAGATACTTCCATTTATGTTTCTCCCACAGTTCTTCAAAACATTAAAAAGGGATTTTATATTGGACTTTATGGCGGTCCCGGGAATGACGGTGTAGAAATTTCTCAAGTTATAGACAGGGACGACGCAAATTACGCTTTAACGCTTCGATATCCATCAGACGTTTCAGCAAATGCTGGCTCATATGTTGCGATGTGTGCTAAGATAATTCCAAACCTTTATCTTCACTCCATAGATAAAATTGAAATAGGAAAACAAATTCCTACGGGGCAGAGAATTCCTAAGAACGTTCCAGTTAGAGTTCACTATCATAGCAACAATGCGGTTGCCAAAAAGATCTCATTCTTTGTTGAGTATCTTTATTAAGCTCATGTTAAAACGCATTTTAAAAAGGGCCACAAGGCCCTTTTTCTTTTAGATAAATAATAAAATAATCATCGGCAAATGCAGTATCAATTCAATGAAAGATTTGAATATGTAAAAACCATAGAATTTCTGAATTCGAATCCGCTTGTAAATGTCACCAGAATAAGATACTACAGAGAAGAAGGAGTCACTGGTGCATTTGTAAAGAAAGAGTTCAGATATTCGTTTGATAATGCAACCTGGACAAATTGGAACACTCTTTCCCAGGCAAATCTTGCTAACATACAGTTTAGAGACAACCCTAGTTTTTACCTTCAACTAAAATATACTCGTGTTGGAATTGGATCTGGAAACATTCAAAGATTTTATGTTTTTTATGATTCTTCGACGCCAACACCACCGGCCCCAACACCGGATGCATCAATAGATGCTACCACTTTACAAGGGGAAGGGCCAGCGTATTATCTCGATAGAGCAAATCATGAAGGTCCATACACAGATTTAATCTTTTCAAACGTTGTGGATGGATCAACTATCGGAGTTTGGCATCAAACTGTAGATACTTCCTTTAATACTGAAGTTTTCTTTAAAAGAATTGAAGGGATTGGAGGGGTAACCGTTACTGAATCTTCTTCAGGAATAATTAGTATTGATGTTGACACTTCTACAATTATAGGAGATGTTACTTATCAAAACCCGGATCCTACAATAGAAGCGGTTGGAGGAATACCGGATGGGTCTACATATTTTGCATCCGAAAAAACATTTGCTCAAGTAATGGAAGATATGTTTTATCCATTGGCCTTTCCTAATTTAACAAATCCTTATAATACTTTAACAGATAATGTAGCACCACCTGATCTTGTAATAATTGGAACTCCCATATCATTAAATTTAATATCCACCCTTTATAGAGGAACTATAAACCCTGCTTATGGAACTGATGGATATAGATCGGGAACAGGAATATCAGTTCATTTTAATGGTCCTGATGTATCTGCGGGAATATCTAGTTCCGGCCCTTCACACACTTATAATATTCCATCTTATGAGGTATCAATAGGTTATCAGACTTGGTATAGCAATTGGGATGTTTCAGATGGGCAACAACCATTAGATAGTAAGGGAAATGATTATTTAAGTCCTTATCCAGCACAATTTTTAACTCCGTATTCAACTAGATTTGAAGGAGTTTATCCGATATATGCTACAACTAATAATATTACCACCCCCACCAAACAAGATTTAGTGTCTATGATAGTGGGAGATAATATTGAAATGCAGATGGTTGCTGAACCTCCATTTGGAACAGATAGACAAAAATTTGATATTCCTGATGTTTGGTTATCATCAAGACCTTTAATGGGAGTACAATTTTATAGCGATTTAGAGTCGGCTTGGAAATATGAGGGTGACAGTTCAACAAGTTCATTAACATATTGGACTGATTCTTCCGTTTCATATTTTACACCGGCAACAGGAAACGTTCCTTATACAAGATATTCATATAATTCTCCGGACAAACAAGGAGCAGTATTATATAGATTAAATTTTAGTTAAAATAGATGGCAAGAACAAGAGGATCATATAATTTTTCGCAAAACTTTGAAGTTTTTAGAACTGCGCCATTAGATGCTAGACAAAAAGTTCAGTATTATACTGATCTTGTCAACCAATCTACATGGGAAGATTCTAATGGTTATGTGTGGTTGTATAAGGGTGCTATAGTAGTTGTTACAGAAGATCCATCTTCTGGCCTTTATTGGCTAACGGATGCTGCAAATTATGGCAATTATGATAACTGGAGAAAAATTGTATCTAGTATTTCTGGTGAAGGGGCAGATGGAATAAACATTGGCGATGGTTCAGCGGGTGTGTATGCAGGAAATGATGCTTCTGGAAACCTTCAATTTAGAACATTTAAAGGATCAGGCGGGACTGTCGTTACGCAATCTGGAAATGAGATTATAATAGCTGTTGACGCTTCCTATTCTGGACAAGCCAATTATGGAGAAAATGTCGGAGACGGAGATGCCAGTCTTTATGTGCAGAATGTTGGAGATGCTCTTCAATTTAGGGAATTAAAAGCTGGACAAAGTATTTCGTTAGATGTTTCAGGGAATCTGATAATCATCGATGTCAGTGGAGGAGGAACTCCTACCTATGATACTTCTTTAGATCCTTCTTTGGCAATGCCAGCTACTGTAGGAGGAATACAAATAGGAACTACGGTTGATGAGTTAAGGGGAGATACTCTTATTAAAATGTGGGATGACTTATTATTTCCTACAGTAAATCCAACTTATATAGTACCTTATAATTCATTTAGCGATGATCAAGGTCCATATGAAGAAATTGGTGATTCTATTGATATTGTATTTACGGCTGGATTTAATAGGGGTCAAATATTGGTAAGCGGAAACTTTCAGAATTACAGATCTGGATTGCCAAACACTTATACATATACAGGAACAGGAATTGCGGGCGCTGTTTCTTCAACTTCATTAAGCGATTCAAGTACATTAACCGGATATACAGTTCTAATTGGACCACAAACATGGACGAATACAGTATCTTTTGATGAAGGAACCCAGCCTTTTGATAATAAGGGAAATCCTTATGACTCATCATTGGCTGCAGGAACTACAAGTAGCAAGAGCGTCTCATTTGAAGGAATTTATCCAATATATGCAACTATTTCAGATATTGCAGATCCTGATGAGAAATTAACCCCATTGAATTATTCAATGCTTAGCGGAAATAATATAAATATTTCATTCCCGGCAGAATCTGGAGGAAATAAGCAAAGTTTTGATGTAGCACAAGCATGGGAAGGGGCACCAACAAATAGACCTTTATTAGGAGTGGAACAATACGATTCAAATTTTGATGTTTGGAATGCTTTATCATTCTTATCTTTTACAAAAACATCTACAACTCATGGACCCGTTTCATATTGGAGATATACATATAATGGAGCTCCAATAGGTGCTCGACTTATAAGATTAAAATTTAATTAAAAAATGGCAAGAGATAGAGGTACATTTAATTTATCAGCAAATTTTGAACCTATCATTCAAGTTCCTTTGGATTCTAGACAGATGGTTCAAAATTATGTGGATCTTGTAGACCCATCCACTTGGAAAGACGGAGATGGATTATTATGGCTTTTTGACGGTGCCCTTGTAGTGGTTGCAAATGATCCATCAGCTGGTATTTATTGGTTGAAGGATTCAGCAAATTATACAGATTACGTTAGTTGGGAAAAAGCGGGAACTTCTGGAAGCGATACAAGTGTAGGTATTATTAACATAGGTGATGGTTCCGCTGGCGTATTTGCCGGCTATGACTCTTCTGGAAACATACAATTAAGAACTATTTCAGGAGCTTCAGGAACCACTGTTGAGGTTGTTGGCGACCAAATTATAATTGCAATAGATTCTTCGTATTCGGGACAATCTAACTATGGTGAAAATGTTGGAGAAGGAGATGCGAGTATCTATAAACAAAAAGTCGGGGATGCACTTCAATTCAGAGAACTTAAAGCTGGATCATCACAGATTTCTATAGATGTTTCAGAGAACGTTATAATATTGGACGTAAGTGTTGGATCTATTCCATCAAGTGACGGCTTAGATGGAGGAGTATGGATTTCAGACATAGATCCAACTGCCACAGGAAACGTCGGTGACAAAGTATTTTCATCAGATGGAAACGTACTCAATTATTGCCTAACCGATACAAGTTCGTTAACTGTTTCAGTTTTGGCCCTTCCTGGCCATACAAACTACAGCCCGGTTGTAACTATAAACGACGTTTCAGTTTCCCTTTCCGAAGGAGCAAACCAACCATTATGGGTTGGAACATATAACATAGAATATGATTTTGCCGATGCTAGTATTACAGTTATTCATGAAGATGGAGCAAGATGGTCAACCGTTGTTGATGCTGATAACCCAGCAGTTATATCAAGCGCAACGTTTGTTAATGGATATCCTTCAGGACAAACAGAATTAAAAGCCGGCGACACATTTGACGTAAGTGTAATGACAGATGTTTCTATTTCCTCAGTGATTGTAGATAATTTTGGTGCTGCAACAGGAGGAACTTATCCAGTAAACGGAAACAACGTAGGATTTACCATAACAATTGCAGATAGAGGAGATGTAAGTACGGCTTATGGATTACGATTAAGAGTTGTTAAATCAACAGGATCAACAAGTGCAAATTATTTAACCACTTCACAGGGTTTAGTTGATGGAAAAGATAAAGTTAATTTGAACAATATTTATCCGGGCATTACATTTAATAATATTTACTACCCAGTAGGACAACAAGCCATAAAAAGTGCTGAAGATGCCAGTGTATACCATACCGTAACTAATTATGATACAATACAATATACTACTAATGGAACGGGACAATTAACAATTTTAAATAGCACAACATATGAAACATATAAAGAAGCAGATTATCTAGCTGGCACATATAACATTTCATCGCCAAACTTTAGGGTTTCTGCAAATAGAGCAGCCAATGATGCAACAACAGTTAACACAACAACAGTATGGATTGCTGCAGTGGCACCAACATTAAGTGTTTCTCACGGTACTAAATTTAGATCTGGAGGAAATGATGGAACAGCTGCTCAAAATCATACGATAACTATTAATTCTAATCAGAGATTACAGGCCGCCCCAACATTAGTTAAGGATACTGGAGGAACTTGGCAAGGCGGAGGATTTACGTGGTCTGCTGGGGCAACTTCATTTACAAGAAGTTTACAGGTTGATGATGATATGACTAAAGCAACTTATAATTGGGGAGCAATCTCGGGAACAGGATTAGCAGGATTAGTTCAGACATCAAACAGCGGTACAACACAATACATTTTACAGGGATTTGTAGTTAGAACTGTTCCCATGGATCCATTTGCTTGGCAAACCAGCATAAATGTTGCAGTAATCGATTATTCAAGATTATCTGCTACTGGAGTATCTGGAGGAACCGGCCCATTACAATGGGATGGGTGGGCTACTTGGACGGATTCAAGCAGAGGGGCTCTTGGAGATACAACTAGACCTAATCCTAAAGTATGGACAGCGAGCGCAACAGGAGCAAATCCAACAACAATAAGTATATTAGATCAATCAGCAACTGATGCAAAAACAGAAGAGAGCTACATTACTATACAAGAAGGAATATAAAAAGAATATTAATTTAGATGGCAACATTAGATAGTCTACAATTTGAAATGGAAAGAAGAGTGATCCTCTTCAAACCAACGACGACGATGCCGGATTTATCCCAATTAGGATTTAATGCGGATCCTAATACCATTGTGTCGCCTTCTACAGCTGGTGAGCAGTTAATATATTTTTCTCCTAACGGAACAAGATACTTAAATACTGATGCGTCAGGTAACACAATAACAGAGTGGTGGAAAAAGGCACAACCAAACGGTTGGCTTCCTTTCGGTAGTGGAGATGCATCAGTTGGAACTGGAACTGATTCCTCAACTTGGCAACTTGATCAATCAAATGAAGGAGTAGTTCTCAGAGACGCCAGCGGAAATTTAAGAATCACCACAAATGACGATGTATTAAGCACCGTTTACGTTGGTGGATTAGTGATAGATAATTTAACTGGTCCTTTATATGCCCAAGATGGTT
>Ga0307376_10003080_pt1 | contig 15765 bp, 17 predicted proteins | sample TR2MG_FD_202536 | JGI IMG/M metagenome (GOLD analysis project Ga0307376, IMG submission 202536) | Soil microbial communities from Risofladan, Vaasa, Finland - TR-2 | ecosystem: Environmental > Terrestrial > Soil > Coastal area > Acid sulfate soil | place: Finland: Risofladan, Vaasa | collected...
AAACTGTTGATGCACCTTTTCGATGAATTCCCATCTTTCACGAACACTTGGAATTGATAACGGTTGGGAAGAAGCGGTAATGTATGTTCCCAGATGCTTATTCAATTCAAAATTATGAAGTATATCCTTTATCATTCCTTTATCAGTCAATCCCATCACATAATCGAAATATAAGCAGGCATCCTCAGGGTAACATCTGGCATGAGGGCCTCCAAGAACCGTTACAATCCCTTGGGAGCGGAAATAATTGCTTAGGGCATAAGCAAGCTGAGCTGTATAGGTGAATGAACTTATAAAAACTAGGTTAGCCCTATCCGCTAATAGATTCCTCAATTCTTGTGATCCGGTAAAGATATGATAGTGTATCTCATGACCTTCCTCCCTACACCACACCGCGATAATCTGAGGCATGATACTGATATAATTGGAAAACATAACATGCCTGTATAAAGATCTTGAAGGACTGTTATGAATAAGATCTATTATACAGATTTTCAGTTTCTTCATATATAGTGTATTGGTATAAAGTTCTTATTTTTTTAGAGGAAGCAAAATATTCATTGCATAACCCCTAATAGTGTATTAAACCCAGTTTTATACATATGTTTACCATATACTACTATCAAAATTAATCTATATCCTAATTAAAAACAATATTATCTACCTCTCCCAAAAGGCCAAATATACTGGTTCTATATTTAATGTATTGATATAGAGATGGTTAACTAATAGTAAAATTTCAACTAATGCCTTAATTTGCTGTTATTAAACTATTTAAGACGTAAAATCGACGATAAAGGAAAACAGAAATATAAGGTAAATATTTTTCAGCTTTATTTTTCATCCATCTTGCAGCGGACAGCCAATGCTGATTTTTTGTTATAAGATCCCTCAGAATTGCTGTGAAAGTCATAGCTCAAACCTACGTTATTGGCATTAGAAGCAGGTTCTCCTGGATTGAGGTCAAGACGGTCTTCCTTGGAGGTCCACCACGATGTCTTTGTTCCGGCATTTTTATCTGAATAAGCAAAGGAGACCTCTCCTGCAGGCAGGGCTGTAAAGAATATCTCATTTGTGGCGCCTTCGTTTGGTGCCTTCCAGTGAACAGTACCTACCTCTTTAAGCTTGGCAGCATTATCTCTTGTTCGTTGGCCGCTTCCCGCATTTTCCATAAGATCCAGCCATTCCTCCTCAGTTGGAACATGCCATCCTTTGGGACAAAGCTTACCGTTTTCCACTGCATACCAGTTATAAATAGCTCCATAGGTCTCAGCATATTCTACAGTGCTTTTATACCAGCCATATGCTGCAGTCTTTGTATTATCCCACTCACTGTTGTCCTTGATAAGAGTTAGTGGAGTGCCATCATTGAGTTTAGATGTCTTCAAATTTTCAGCCATCCACACTCCTGACTCTGTCATGATTATTCTATAAACATTGCCATCGAGGTCTCTGATAGGCATTCCCTCATTAGGATACTTTTCCTGTGCACTAAGAGTACCAGTAATAAATAGTAAAAGCGGAATTAATAACCGGAACAAATGAGATCTTTTCATATTGTATAATTTTAAATTAATACTTATAATATTATTTTATTAAAGTTACAAAAGACAATAATATAAGTCAAATAAAAACTATCCTCCCAAATCAATCAAGACTGGATGGATGGTATTAGCACTGTCGATTTTCAGTGGTTCTTGAGATTTTTAAATTGAGCGAAACCATCTCAGAATAACATCGGATTCCACCTTCGCCTGCCATAGCTTTCTGTGACTTCCTTAGCTCTAGCGAATGAGGTAGCGTCGATGGGCTTTTTTTGATTATCTGAAAGATCTTGAAAAGGTCAAACCTGTAATTGTTTGCAGTGACTTAAACGTAGCTCATAAATAGATTGATCTGTCACACCCGAAAGACAATTACAATAAATCAGCTGGTTATATGCAGGAGGAGATAGATGGAATGGACAGGTTAACGGGTGGAGGACTGGCAGATACATTCCGTCACCTATACCCTGACGAGACTGAGAGATACACCTGGTAGAGATACTGAGCCGGAGGGAGATCAAACAACATTGGCTGGAGAATCGATTATTTTCTGGTCAGCGAGTCCTTCCTGCCATCAGTAAAAAATGTTCTTATTCCCGAAGAGATAACTGGCTCCGATCATTGCCCTGTAGGAATTGTACTTTAGCTGCAAAATATCCGGTTTCTGCTGATGTTCAAATACACTGTATAATTTCGGAAAAATGCAAAACAGTTACCTTCCCTGCAGGGTTTTTACTTAAACTAACCATTGCTTTTGCCAGCTTATCCGCTGGCATACTCCTGTATTTTTTGGAAGCTCCGAATAAAACCGGGTCAATTAATTTCATTACTCCAAAAGCAATTTTCTCAACTAATCTAAATTCTTTCCGATTTCCGACTAGTAACCCTGGCCTGAAATTAAAAACCTCTTTGGGAAAAAATTCTTTGGTTCCATCTTCCATCTCAGCTTTCGTTTTTAAATAAAATCCGCCATTTCTGTTTGCCCCGACACTTGAAACATTCAGCATAATTTTAACTCCGTTCTCTGAAGAAATTCTAGCGAATGCTACAGGTAGATCTCTGTCAATACGTTGTTGTTCTTTCTTGCTGCCTGCTTGCTTTATCGTTGTTCCCAAAGCATTAAAAATAACATCCCCTTGAATTTCAGAACTCAAAGCGCTAATCTCTTTCATATCACTAACAAATTCTCTCAGCTTGTGATTTTTTATTCCTGTAGTATTACGTACAAAAATTCTCACTTCCGAAAAATCGTTATCATTTAAAAGTTCTTGCAAAATCAGATTTCCAACTAATCCCGTTGCGCCTATTACTATTGCTCTCATTTATAATTGTTTTTTAATCATCTACAGCCTGTCCAACCAGCTGTTGAAATCTCCAACCGGTATTATCTGCTGAAATATCTTGCGTTTGTTTCATCAGTATACCAATTATATTCTCTTTGGGATCTGCAAAATATTGGGTATTAAAGTAACCTCCCCAGCTGAATGTACCAGAACTACCCTGACCACCCAAATTTTCTCCCATCTGATCAAGAACTCCAAAAGCTAAACCATAATATTCCCCGGAATTTCCAAAAAGATCCCCAACCTGATTTGCCATCATAAATTGAATCGTTGTCCTGCTTAAAAGTCGGATTCCGTTTAATTCTCCATTATTCAGATACATCTGCAGGAAAGTGGCATAGTCTTTTGCTGTACTTGAAAGGCCTCCTCCTCCTGAAAAGAACTTTTGTGCTCCTTTTTTAGGATAATCAGGATCGTAAGCCGGTATAGGAGGGTATTTAACCCAATTCCCATCCTTTTTAGTCTGCACAGGCACTAATCTGCCATATTTGGATTCCGGTAAATAAAACCATGTGTCATCCATACCCAGGGGATCGAATATCCGTTCCCGAAAAAACTCATCCAGGGGTTTTCCTGATACTATCTCTATTAAATAACCCAGCACATCAAGACCTTCACTATAGGTATATTTTTCACCAGGATTATGATGAAGAGGGAGTTTTGCGAGTTTCTTAATATTTTCTTTAATGGTCACCGGCTCTGTAGTAAATGCATCAATTATCCCGGCTTTCTGGTATATTTTTCTAAACCGTTCATCTCCATCAATAAAACCATATCCTATTCCTGAAGTATGAGTTAACAAATGGCGGATAGTAATTTGTTTATCAGCTGGCTTTGTTGTGAATGAAGAATCTTTTTCAAAAAAGGTATCGAGTAACTGTGCTTTCCCGAATTCAGGAATATATTTTGAAATAGGATCGTCCAGTCTGAATTTTCCCTCCTCCCATAGCATCATTACAGCCGTGGAGGTAATCGCTTTGCTTTGAGATGCTATTCTGAAAATATCGTCACACTTAAAAGCTCTTTTTGATTCATTATCTGCCAATCCAACTGCTTTATAATATACAATTTTACCATTTCTTGCTACCAGGGCAACAGCTCCGGGAATTTCATTTTGTTCAATAGCCCTGTTTAACATGACATCGATGCGTGCCAACCGTTCTTCAGACATTCCTTCACTCCCAGGTAGTGCTTCAGAAAGTGGGGGTGATATTATAATTGACTTGGTCTGAGATCCTGCAGTAAGTGTAAGAATTGTAAAAAGAAAAATAAAAAAGTATTTCATTGCTTCGTATTTCTGGAATTTATTAATAATAGCCTCCTCATTAGATGTAACCAAAATTAAAGCTTTGTCTTACTAAAAACAATTTTATTTCCTGATGCACCTGACAGAAAGACCTCTGCGTGAATCGACATTAGTAGGTTGAATTATTTCACTGCCGGGGTTAAATCTTAATCTGTAAATCTGATTCTGGAGTGGATTAAATGTATCCATTTTGGAAAAGTAATATGTATTATTGTCTGTTTCTATTACTTCTATTCCATAATAATATCCTGTTGGTTTTGCAGAAAATTCAATATCACGATCGTATATTAGTTTTACCGCTGCTTCGTTTGGTCCACCTAAATAATCAATTAATAAATCCCAGTCTTCAGAATTTGGAACACGCCAACCATGAGGACAGATTCCTCGTTCGTCATTAACCACATATGGAGTATAGAGCCTGCCATAATATTCATCATATCCCACATTATATCCTCCTCCTCCAATAGGATTTGGCAAACCTATTGAGTCCCCGACAAACCAATATAATTTATTCTCCATTTTCTCTATCGCTCTTGAATCAATTCCCGTACCATCAGGAATAATATCTCCATTAGTAAATTTGGTAGTTCGAAGATTCTCCTTCAGCCAGTACTGATCCCCGATTTTGATCATATTGTAAAAATTACCATCTAAATCCATTGGGTTTATCTTACTTTGAGTTACCAGGTACTCCTCTATTGCATTAATCTTTTCTTTGAGTGCATCTACATACTCTTTATTCACTGCATCATCAAAATTAACAGGTTTTGCAACATTTGTAATAGTACTATTATTCGCATTTAAAACCCCGGTTACTGATTTTGTATGCATTGCATAGGGTACGCTCAATAACTGAGTTGTTCCCATATCGGCATATGCAGTTCCTCCGGCATAGTCAATTTCTATTTTTAAGAAATAACTGTCCGATCCCCAATTAATGGATAAAAACTCTCCTGTTTTATCACTCCCCTTACCAATTGCAAGATTAACCATTCCAAACTGGTTTGTTGTAATATTGTGTTTTTCAGTATATACAACCTCTCCCGGAGGTGTTCCTTTAATAATACTGAATTGATAAGAAACAGGTTGTTCTCTAAGTACCTCACCTCCATTCCTGACTATTGCCTGATAATTAAATGATTCAGGTACTTGTGCAATGGTAATGATACACATTAAACCCATAGTAATTGAAAATATAATTCTTTTCATATTTCAGATCTTAAATTTTTAAAATGGAAATAACTCTGTTAAAGTTATGAAAGACAATAATACAAGTCAAATAAAAACCATCCTCCCAAATCAATGCAGTCTCCTCATTGGTGTTTTCAGCAAATCAAAAAGTCAGGTTTCTATTTTATATATTTCCCTGGCATTTGCCGGGTTGTTTTATTCCCTGTTCGGATCGTCGGCAAATATTGTTTTTATTATCGTGGCCGGATTCCTTTTCTTCTGTACGCTTCCATTCATTAATACATCGCTGGAAGTATTGATCCGTAAAAATGTAGACAATTCGATTCAGGGACGGGTCTTGTCGATTGTATCACTGATCTCACAACTGGGAATGATAATTGCTTTCTCAATTGCCGGTATACTTGCTGATAAAGTATTCAATCCTCTATTTATGAATGATGGCATATTAGCATCGACCATTGGAAGAGTTCTAGGAATTGGGCCGGGCCGGGGAATAGGTTTTATGTTTGTTCTGTCCGGAATAATGGTAATCATTATTGCATTCATTGTATCCGAAAACAGGATCATCAAATCATTGGAAATGAAAGCAGTATCATGAAAACAAGATCATTAAGAATCCTGGCAATGACTTTTTTTTTAAGTGGTATTTGGGATACCATAGCCGGGATACTTTATTTTTTCATAATCGGGAGAGCGTTCTATATCATTCAACTTTACATTTATATGGGGTTTGTAAAAGATTTCCCTTCAACATACTGGTTCACCGGTATGATCGATGGTATTTTTACGATTCTATATGTCGTTTTTGCTTTGAAGGGCGGGTTAAGGAGCCGTGATCTATTCCTTCCGAAAAAAGGAAGCAATTTTTACGATCTAATTTAAACAACAGCTCAGTACTGCTTGACAATTTGTACTACAGGTGCAATTGAAATTCAGGGAAAATCACAAAATATTATAACCAAGCCACGAGGATTTATTTGTTATATTTGGCTACCCTGTTGTGAAATACTCAAAAGGTATTAAGAGAACCTTTGCGTCGGATCAACATTAAATTGATATAAGAACATAGCTCCATGAATATAAAGGATCTGAATCAAATGCTCATTGAAGCTTATTCAATAAACAACCTGAATAGTATATCTCATGTATTGATTAACCTGTACAGAAGCAAACAGTATTCAGTGTTGCAGAAAATTTCAGAAATCATTATGGAATATGCTGATATTTCAATTACAGATGATGGGAGAGGATTTTCTAAGTTCATGATGTTGTATCATCCCGATAGAGCTGTTTACCATATGAACGAAATCAACAGACTCACTGTGCAGAATAATATCGAAGGGCTACTGAAGTATTCGCATATTTTGAAACTCGAAGGGATCGAAGAAATCGCTTCTGCAATAAATAGTTACGATGATATAGATTACTCACCTGTTTACGAATGGGATATAGAAACTGAAGGTTTTTCAATTATCAGTGATAACCAGCCTATAGATTTTGGCTATACAAAAACAAAGACAAGATTGGTTGGATACAATTTTTATGATGCCGTGAAGATAAGAGAATATGGACATACAGATATAGAGTATCCATCTTTTTACCTTGAAGATATTGAAGAGTTCGAATTATCTTCTTCAGATATCAGCAACCTTGATGGTATTCAATTTTGCCTTCATGCAAAAATAATTGATCTGTCGAATAACAGGATTTCGGACCTGTCTCCTCTTACCGGACTTACCAATCTTGAAGAACTGGACCTCTCTGATAATGAGGTTGGATTCATCGATGATTTAAGCACTCTGAAAAGTCTTAAAAATCTGAATATATCCAATAATTATGTAAATGATATATCACCGCTTTTCGAACTGGGAAACCTGGAATATGCAGACTTGTCAGGTAATACAATTGACAGCGATCAGATTATGAAACTCACCGAATCCGGAGTTGTGGTAGAGTTTAAATAACAGATCCTCTATTGTATAACTTTATCCCTATCATACCCCACACCTGTTGAAGTTGGTGTATTCTCCTTCAATTTGGTCAACAGCCAAAATAACACCTCTGTCTTTCATTTTTACACCCTCATCATCTTAACTTTTTTTGATTATGCCATGAACAATATTTTTGTTCCATGTAATTTATTAATAACATCTTAAATCTAAATGAAATGAAAACAAAAGTGTTATTCACATTAGCTCTTTCAGCATTATTATCTCTGACATCTTTTAGCCAGGAGAATGAAAAAAGATTTGGTTTTGAGTTAAGCGGAGGACCTTCTTTGGCCACCCGCGAACTGGATGGAAACAAACTTGAGAAAGGCTTTGGCTTCGAAGGAATATTTCATTATCGCTTTATGCCTCACACAGGAGTCTATGCAGGATGGGGATGGAACAGGTTCTCTGCAGAAAGTTCATTTGCAGGTAACTCCACTGACTTTGAAGAAACAGGTTATGTGTTTGGTATTCAATTTAATCATTCAATTTATGGGTTACTTTCATCCTACTTTCTGCGTGCCGGAGCGCTTTACAACCACATTGAGGTTGAAAATGATAATGGTGATATTATTGGGGATACAGGCCATGGATTGGGCTTTCAGCTTGCCGCAGGTGTTGACATACCACTGGGTACGAAATGGAGCTTAACTCCAGGAGTGAAATATAATGCCATATCGGCTGAAACAACATTAGAAGGAGTCCCTTTTCAGATGGATTATCACTACATGTCAGTTCGTATTGGAATTTTAAAAAGGTTTTAATTTATATAATATTGAGAAAGATTCATTGAATAACCTGGAATGAATCTTTCTTTATTTGTAAAGAAACACGTTTATAGATTGTGGCTATTTTAGATTATTTTAAGATATTTCGTCATGAAAAATACTTTTCAAAGGATAAATAAATTCTTCCCCCTTCAGAAATTGCTTGTCTTATTTCTGACTATGGCAATTGTTGTCCAGTTTTTTGTAATTTCATATAACCATCCCAGCGGTTTTTATACCCTTGATAATATTACTCATTTCATTGTCCGACTTATTAGAGGAGTAACCCTTAGTCTGATTGCCGGGTTTTTTATTGCTATTCCTGATCTGATAGTAATCGACTTTCTGAATCATGCTTTCCAATGGAATAAAAAAGTATTCGCGCGGATTCTGATCCAGTTCCTAACAACAATTATCATCGCATTTATCGTCTCTTTAGGTATTACTTTATTTGCTAACTGGATAAGTGCATACACCGAAAACCTGAACGCTGTTCTTCTTTACAACACACTTATTTATGCAGTTGTGAATATTATTCTGGTGGTCATATTTGAAGGCTGGCTTTTTTATATTGAAAGTGATAAGGCAAAAACAAAGGATCCCCTCTCTGGTTATTAATCCTTAATGCATGTAGCTATGAAATATATTCTTTTAATCATTGTAATTATAATTATTCTCGCAATAGGGATTGTATGTTTTGGGACTTATGCTTTCCACAAGAAGTATGAAAATGATGTAAAAACCGGTCTTGAAAAAATAGCTTCAGTCGAGGAATCAATATTAACTGAAGAAGATATTGAACAATTACCTGATCCAGTGAAAAAATATATCCACTATTCAGGATCTGTTGGGAAACAGAAGGTGAATAATTTCAGACTGGAATTCACCGGACAAATCAGAAAGGATGAAAAATCTGAATGGATGCCTTTCACAACAGTTCAATATAATTTTTTGGAAGCTTCCACGCGCTTGTTCTTCATGAAAGCTGTAATGAAGAAATTACCGGTTGCCGGATATCATTACTTTAATAATGGCGAGGCTTTTATGGATATCCGCCTGCTCTCGCTCATTAAGGTGCAGTATCAGACAGGTAAAGAGATGGGAATATCAGAAACAGTGACCTTCTTTAATGATATGTGTTGCATGGCTCCGGCCTCACTTATTGATAAAAGAATTAAATGGATTGAAAGTGATAGCAATAATGTAAAGGCAGAATTTACCAATAATAATATCACAATTTCTGCCTGGTTATCATTTAATGACAATGGAGAACTGATCAATTTTATTTCGGAAGACAGGTATGTATATGAAGATAAGGCAGGCATGAGAAAATTACCATGGTACACCCCTTTACAGGATTATCAAGAAATTGACGGATATAGACTGGCCGGTTATGCAGAAGCAATTTACAAGTATCCCGAAGGGGAGTTAAGTTACGGAACATTCAGTCTTAAACATGTTGAATACAACTGCAAAGAATTAAAATAGAGATGAATAAAATTGTCAGATATAGTTCAAATGCAATATTTTATATCCCGGCATTGCGAACTATATTATTTATTGCTGCTGGAATGCTTATTATTAATGTCCCTCCTTTTAAGGGCAAGAATCTGGAAGAAGCATCAATGTGGTGGCCTTTGTTATGTATTTTTGTTAACATTATAACAATTCGTATTCTATTAGTATTAACCAAACGTGATGGAAAAAGTTTCAAAGATTTGATTAATCACATTCCGGATAAGAAGAAAACTTCATACGAAATCCTTACTGTTATTCCGATCATGTTATTATTAGGGATTCTGGGGCTAATGGGGATTTCCTGGCTGGTATACGGATTCATGCCTGTAACAACAACACAGCCCTTGCCAGTCTGGGCTGCAATCCTTGTATTAATCCTTTTGCCCATGACTATTATCTTTGCAGAAATTCCGTTTTACCTTGGCTACTGTGCTCCTCAAATAAAGGAGAAAACAAATAATGAAGTTTTTTCAATTGTATATCCTCTCTTCTTTTATGCATTGCAGCACAGTTTCATGCCATTACTTTTTGATTTTAAGCATATGTTATCCAGATTCTTGATGTTTATCCCATTATTGATTTTTATCGGAATATGGTATAACAGAAAAAGGGATTTGCTACCCTTAATTACAGGGCATGGACTTTTAGATATATTTACAGGAATACAGCTTCTAATGGTGTCATTGTATCCATCAATATATGAAATTATGAGCACTTCAGTCAAATAAAATTTTATAAAATAGTAACAAGTCTAAAATTACAGCTTATAGATAAAACATATAATCTGCTTTATAGGATACTTCTTGGTTCAACATTGTAACTACTTTTGTATATTATCAATACTGACATTATGAAAATTGTATCATGGAATGTAAATGGAATTCGCGCTATAACAAAAAAAAACTTTTTTAGCGATCTTGAACTTATGGGACCGGATATCATGTGCCTGCAGGAAACCAAGGCCCAGGACAATCAGGTTGCTGAAACGCTTGAGCCCCTGAATAATTATCATATCTATTCAAATTCTGCTGAAAGACCTGGCTACTCCGGAACAGCAGTTATCTCAAAAATCAATCCCCTGAATGTGACCAAAGGTTTCAACATAAAGGAGCATGATACTGAAGGCCGGGTATTATGTCTGGAGTTCGAAACTTATTTTCTGGTAAATGTATATGTGCCGAATTCAGGCAGTGAGCTCAAGAGATTAGGCTACAGGCAGGACTGGGACAATGCTTTTTTTAATTATCTGAAAGATCTTGAAAAGGTCAAGCCTGTAATTGTATGCGGCGACCTAAACGTAGCTCATAAAGAGATTGATCTGGCACGCCCGAAAGCTAATTACAATAAATCAGCCGGTTATATGCAGGAGGAGATAGATGGAATGGACAGGTTAACGGGTGGAGGACTGGCAGATACATTTCGTCACCTATACCCTGACAAGACTGAGAGATACACCTGGTGGAGCTACAGAACCGGAGGAAGATCAAACAACATCGGCTGGAGAATCGATTATTTTCTGGTCAGCGAGTCATTCCTGCCATCAGTAAAAAATGCATTTATTCTAGAAAAGGTAACTGGCTCCGATCATTGTCCTGTAGGAATTGTAATTTAGCAGCCAACTTTGACTTTTAAAATTGGTGGAAGGATTTTTTGATTACAACCTTTGGGGATTATTCTTGGCCAGTTTCCTGGCAGCTACGGTTATACCTTTCAGTTCAGAGGCATTACTTACTCTTTTGATCATCAATGGAACAGATGCATATACTGCAGTTCTGGTGGCCACTGCCGGAAACTGGCTTGGTGGGATGAGCAGCTATGCTATTGGTTACATGGGCAAATGGGAATGGATTGAAAAATACCTGCGAGTAAAGCGTGAAACTATTGAAAAGTGGCATAACCGCCTCTATAAAAGAGGAGCAATTTTTGCGTTTCTATGCTGGGTCCCTGCTGTGGGAGATATATTTGCAGTAGGGCTTGGCATCTTACGGGCTAATGTCCTTATCACTGCCATTGCAATGCTGGCAGGAAAATTTATACGTTATGTGATCTGGGGATTACTGACAGGACTTGTTTTCTGAATAAGAAAGATTGAAATCAATTCGGTTTTACTTTTATTAACAAATCCGGTTCTTCTGGAAAATTAGTCCTGTTGGGCAATGTCACTCTTTGTCCGACAAATAGTCAAATCCTCTCTTCCTTAGATTAATCCCATATTCCAGTCAAGCTTTGAGACAGGTCAGGAAATTTGTCCAGCCACCTGTGTTTTCCATTAACCATTTGATACCAGCCCCAACCAATTACCTTAAAATAAGTAAAATCAGTCTGCCATAACTGATTAATTGAACTGGTTTTATCCTTAAACTCATTTGAAGCCTTGATCACATCATGGGTGGGAGGACTAATTAATCCTCTTGATTTTATTATCCTGTATACGCTACTCTCAGAGATATAACAGCCTTCATTATCAGTAATTCTCCAGGCTAGTTCCCTGAAAGACAGCTCTGGACTATCTAAAGCAAATCCAAGAACTTTTTCTTGTTCCTGTTCCGGGATTCTATTCCACTAATGCCTGTGATTTGGCTTTCTTGGAGCCAGTCCATCATATCCTTGCTCATGGTATCTTGCATACCAGGTATAATAGGTACTCTTATTTATCCCCAGGTTGAGTAAGGTACTTTTAATTCCAAGTTAGGAGTTTTCTACAAGATGGATGATCTCCATCTTTTCTTGCTGGCGAAATCGCATGCCTTCCTTGCGGCAGATAGCAGCTATTGATTCCTCTTCCCGAAGACCTTCCAATATTATTCTGATTTTTTCTTCCGCCGTGTTTTCAGTCTAATCACCCGGACAATTTTTTCTGGGCTTTTCTTTTAATTCATGGTGATTTATTTTAATGATTATAAATTAATAAAATCACCACTTAGTTCATGCATTAATTTTGTCCAACTTACTTATACGATACACATATTTATATCAGAAACTTATTAGATTTGTAAGATATAATAAACTAACCATTAAAATATTATGAAAACAAGAATCACCATGTTTATTGCTCTTCTGATGATTTCTTTATTTGTGACCCCAAATTGTGCATTAGCACAGGGTTCTACCAAAACAAAAAGTTCAGTAAAGACCAAAGGAAAAAAGATAAAATTATTCAATGGGAAAGATTTGAGCAACTGGGAGTTCTTTTTAAGAAAGCCGTCGGTTGATCCCGCTACTATTTTCACCGTACAAAAAGGATTAATTCATATGTACAGCAATCCATGGGGCTACATGCGGACAAAAGACTCATATTCAGATTACAAGCTGCATGTTGAATGGCGTTGGCCCGAGGTTGCAACAAACAGTGGTGTCTTTGTTCATTATACACCACGTGATGACAAATCTTATAAATGGATCGAATGCAATTTAGTTGCAGGAGGTGCAGGTGATTTCATTTGTGAGAGAGGTGTTGATATGGATGAACGAATAGATAAAAAGTCGCCATTCGTTAAAAAGATGGGTGAATCTTCTGAAAAACAGGTAGGTGAATGGAACACAATGGAAGTCGTCTGTAGTGGCAACACCATTGAAGTTTATGTAAACGATGTGCTTCAAAACAAAGCAACCAATATTAATATTAATGAAGGAAGTATTTGCCTCCAGTGTGAAGGTAAGGATATTGAATTCAGAAATGTATATATCCGTGAGATAAAAAAATAATTCAGAAGTAAAGATCAGATTATGTAACATCTAGCCTGAAGCATTCTGCAGTCAGAGCAAAAAGAATTGACATTGTTGAATAAACTCTGAAACTATAATATGTATTTATATTTTGATAATTAATCCCGGGCGAATCGTGGTAAAAATTAAACCCAGTCAGAAGCTTATGTCATAATGGATTAATGACCTTCTTAGCGTTTCATACATTTTTAAATGCCTCCATGTTTACTAATTGTTTTTGTTAGTTTTGTTGTGATATAAATTTGCATCAGATTTATAGCTTAATTGATTATAGAATTGAAAACCAGGTCAATAGCTTTATTTAAATCTTCAGATTTAAATTTGAAATCAGTTTCTGTGTTCACCCTATGAACAAGGACAAGCCTGGAATCGGGATAAATACCCAGCATGTGAATACCTAATCCGGTATGATAAAATGATTTATTATCCCTGTTTTCCATTGGCATCGAAATATACCAGAGCATCCCATAAGCTATTCCATGAGCTGAATTGTAAACTGAATATGGTTTTGTACTTACCTCAATCCATTTCGCCGGTATAATTTGTTTCCCATTCCAATTACCTTTATTCAGATATAATTGCCCATAGAGAGCCATATCTCTGGCTGAAAGTCTGAAATGATATGCCGGATATTTTGATTTGCTTTTTTCAAATTGATAAAAACCATCGGTATCAGGAATTTTTTCATCATCAGATTCACCGTCAATTGAACAAAAACTTCCCTTATAATCATTCATTCCCAAAGGTATGGCAATCTCATCTCTGAATAACTCATAAATACTTTTGCCTGTTTTTTGTTCCAGGATTGCTCCAAGGACATTAAAATCCCAATTGTTATAATAAAAGTGTTCACCAGGTTTATAAGTATCACGTTCCGGCATATTTTTTAACATAGCATCGCTTACTCCCGCGGCATGGTGATACACCCCGGATCTTGATTTTAACAAATCAGCTATACATGCATTAAGTTCATTTTCAGAAAGATCTGGCCAGATATCATTTATTCCTAGCTCCCTTAATGTCATTGTGGTATCAATTACCCCCTCTGTTACAGCTATACCATATAAAGAGTTCAATAATGCCTTGCGAATCGAATGAACTGTATGTTTCTTTCTTGTTTTTCCCCATTCAAAAATCTTCTTCCCATCCGCTACTAATATTAATGAAGAAGCTCCACTCATTTTCAGATGGGTTTTTAGACTCTCTAACTTCTCCGAAGAGAATCCTTCGGTTTCGGGTTTTACATACTCAAGGGTATACCTGGAATTATTAATGCAACTCTCAAATGTTAAAATTGATCCAAGGAGTAAAACTAAGCCCGATAACCTTGAATATTTAACCATCTTTGCCAGATTTAATCCTTTTTCTGATATACTTTAACATAATCCACAATAAAAACATCAGGAAAAATTGTTTTGCTTATCTCTTCTATTTTGTTGGGATATTCCATGCTGAGGATCATATATTCCTCAATATTTGAAATACCGGCTGTCACTTCATAAAATTTATAGCCATCTATATAGAAAATATATTTATCAGGCAGCCATTCTAGGCTAAAAGTATGAAAACCCTTGCTAACTCCCTTTAGATAGCTCTGCATTCCATGTGTTGTTTTCTGATGCGGGCCGTAAGCCCAATGAACGTTGTGCGAAACGATATCCGTACCTAACTTTTTAAAAAACTCCATAATATCAATTTCAGCTCCGTATACTGAAGGATCTTCTCCCTTTGAAATTTCAGCTGACTGGATCCAAAATGCAGCCCAAACTCCCTGTGACTTCTGAAGCTGGGCCCGACATTCATAATAGCCATATTTTGACATGAACAGGTTCTGTGTTCCTACTGCGCTACCCAGCATTTTATCATCCTGTTTTAAGGCAAATAGTTTCAGGTACCCGTTTTCAACTTTAACGGCTTCCTCTGAAACATAAGCTATTGCCCTTGGTCCCACTCCTCTTACTTTCCATTTGGTTGAATCCAGTTTATTTCCATCGAATTCATCCTCCCAAACCAGCTGATAGCCTAATTTTTCAGGAGTAATTCGTTTTTTTGACATTGGTCCCTGTGCAGGCCTTTGTGCGCCAGCAATGAATGTTAAAAACAAAAGGATGAATATTAAAAAATTGATTTTCATTTTTTTAAGATAAAGATAACTGCCTGAAATAGCTTTTCCAAGCGATCAGAATCAGAATGTTACACATTCGCGTGCCTTATTAATCTCTTTTGCTTCAGTTTTTACAGATCCAGAATAGGATCTGCTGCAAAACTGGCTTAGAAGATGCTGTCCAGCCTGGGATTAACAACATTATTATATATTGATCCGAATGTATATGTTATACCAAAATTAGAGTAGAACGAATATCTCGTTGATAATTCCTG
>Ga0307376_10003082_pt1 | contig 15757 bp, 14 predicted proteins | sample TR2MG_FD_202536 | JGI IMG/M metagenome (GOLD analysis project Ga0307376, IMG submission 202536) | Soil microbial communities from Risofladan, Vaasa, Finland - TR-2 | ecosystem: Environmental > Terrestrial > Soil > Coastal area > Acid sulfate soil | place: Finland: Risofladan, Vaasa | collected...
AACATTACCACTTTTAAGGCAATGTTTCATTGCTTGAATGGTTCTGTAAATCTTAACAATTAATCTTACTTTGTTCATAATTAGTTCCCTCCGGTTTCTTCTTTTATATGGTTTAACAATCCTTGTATTTCATCCGCACTAAAATAGTTAAAGATGTGTTTGAGCAGGTCATAATATGCCCCTGTCTTGGTCAGATTGGAATTTTCCAAAACTTCTTCCATTTCTGCAAGCATTACTAATTTAGTCATAATTTCTATTTATTTAATTTCAAATGTAGCATACAATACTTTATTCTCATCATTTATTTGAGTAGTTAAATGACGTGTGATGGTTCTGTTAATCCTTTTTCTGTTAAAGAAGGAAAGAATCATTTTTATCAATATTAGTCGTTTCATCATTGCTTATTAAATGATAACATATCTAACAAATCATTTTAAAAAATAGTCAACTCACATCTTCCGTTCTTGTATTGGATATATGTGCTATACCCTACTTTATGAAACATGCTAATTATTTCAGTGGAATGAAAGCAATTATCATTTCCTTTTACGGTTGACCATACATTTATATGGTTTGATACTAAATCAATTAAATAATCAATCTGATTTAGTTTATAAGATGTCGTTGCTTTTAACATTTGCTCTGCTAATTTTAAACTTTTTGTTTTCATGTTATTGCTTATTAAATGATAGTTTATTTGCGTCTTGCTTTGCCTTTAATTTGGCACGATTAACATTAAGGTTAGACGTGGTTAGGATATAACACACATTACAACGCTTTGCCTTTGGGTTTCTGGCCACCAAATTCCTTTTAAGTAGTTTACTATACAGTCCACACAACGAATGTCGGACAATTCATTAAAAGCCACTTTTTTAGTCATAATTAATAGGTATTAAATTTATAATAAAGTTAATTGTGTTTTTGCATTGTTGAACTAATTCCATTAGTACCTCCTTGGTTATTTATGATAACCAATTCAGTGCCTTTTTGCATTTTAGTAAATTTGTAATATCTGCGATTCATTTGAGTTTCACCCTTTTGTATTATTACAAAACCTTTTGATTGTAATTCTTTTACTTTAATATCCATTTTATTTTGTTTCATAATTAATAGGTATTAAATTTAACAATTAAATTTAGTGGCATTTGACGGATTCGAACACGCAACCATTTCAGGTTCCTGATCCCTAATTAGGCTATCATCTAATTGGGCCATGCCGTGGGAGGCATTGAGTAATTCGATTACCATCACCGTATTAATACGCATGCTTCCAAGTTAATGGACAACACCCCAAATAAACGTATATAGATGTGTTTTAAGGTTATTTGCCTGTCAGGGCATACTTTACTACCTTATATAAAGATTTTGCTAAGATAATCAGCATAAGACCTACAAATACCATTAATATAATAGTTGCGTTCATAACAATAAGTATTAAATGAATAAATAAGTTAGTTAATTAAATAAACCGGATAAGAAGTAATTTATGCCTGAAAGGTTTTCAGGAAGTTTATTGCGAATCCAACATATTTGACTTGTTGGGCAATGTTACTTTCTTTTCCGGATTGTTCTACAAATAAAGCATCAGAAGCAGTTGTAATTTCATCAACATCATAATCTTCAGGCTCAAGCTCAGCCATTATAAGGGCAACAGCTTCTATTCTGGATATAACATGTTCAGCTTTTTTGGCTGGTGCTTTCTTTTCTTTTGGAGTCTCATCCGGTTCATTTTCCTCATTTTCCTCAGCCTGAGCAGCCAATAATCTTTTCCTTTTCTTTTCAGCTTTTTTAGCTTTCTTCTCAGCTTTTCTAGCTGCCTTATATTTACTCCCGGTCATATCCTCAGGTATCAACTTGCCTTCAATAACCTCAGCAACTTCTTCTTCCTCTTCAACTTCCTCTTTGGGTGCTCTTTTCCTTACTTTCTTTTCAACTTCAACAACTTTCTCTTTGGGTTCCTCTTTTTTCGGCAATTGTATTAACCTTTTAGTTGCTTTGGGTGATTTTTTAGCTGGCTTTTTTTCATCTGAATTCACCTCAACCAACTTACCATCAACCATATCAAAAGTTTTCAGGTTTTCCAAATCGTGTCCCAAATCTTTTACAGTTTTTTCAGCAGGTGTCAAATCCTCATTTTTCTTCGCAATAGCCATAGATTTGGCGAAGTTTTTTTCATCTTCCTTTTTTCCTTCTTCCGATAATACAGGGGCAACTTTTTTACCCATTGCCTTTTCAAGTGCTGCTTTGTATTTAGCACCCTGAGCAGGTTCAACTTTCTTTTCAGGTTCCGGTTCCGGTTCCGGTTCAACCTCATCAACTTCTTCAGCCTCATCAATAATATCAATGATTGAATCCAAATAGGTATAAGTATCATTGATTTTGTCTTCCATTGATTCTTTATCGGAATCACCGTATTTTTCCAGCCAAGCTTCAACAACAACCTGACGTTTTTTCAACTCCACCAAATTAGTTGGTTCCGGTTTGCTTTCCCAATTAGTGTTTGTCGCATCCAAATGAGTTAACTGATCTGTGATGTCAACTGCTTTTTTAATTTCAATTACTTTCTTTGCCATGATTTCAAAAATTAAATTAATAGATAAGAATTAATAGTTAATAATATAAATTAGCAGATATTAGATAATTCGATTATCAGCATCACGCTATCCATATATATAAAAGGTATATAAAATTACCGATTAATATACAATACTCCAATATCCGTATATAGTCAATAATATCTTTCACCAAAATATTACTACCATTTAGAATTTGTTTTCCGGTGCCCTATGCCGTGCCATTTACGTCCAACTACCAGCATTTCCGTTAATATAGCTTTCATAATTGTTGTCTTCCTCTGTGAAAGGTTTATTGCCTTTAATGATAATAAAATTTCTAATCTCATTCTCATCGAGTTGAAGGAATAAACGTCCACTCACAAAACTAGAAAATGCCTAATCTATTATTAGACAATCGGGACTAATCCAAATCTATTAAAAAACGTTAAATAATAGACTTTTAAAATGCGGAGTTGCGGGATATTACCGTTTGGAAGGGTAATTGCCGGATATAAGTAGTTTTTTAGCTTACTTAACCGTTGGATTCTATATTACGTTAAAGAACTAAAAGAATTTAAATGGTAGATATTAGTAAATTCGATTTACGACGTCTCGTCCCTAAATTAATAGGTAATATCTATAAAAGGGTAAAATTATTTAAGATTGTATTCCCTTAAAAATTCCGAAATAGAAACCTTAAAAGTTGTGTGTGTAGGGTAATTAGTCGGAAGTAGAAAAACGTTAAATTTGCTTATTTTAGTAATTTTAAGAAATTTAGAGTTTTTCGAAGTAACCCGATCTCCGATTTTAAAATTAGTTAGTCTTTCCATTTTCGTAAGTATTAAATTAATAAATTAAAACTATCTTCTTAGTTATAATAAGGTCTTACCCTTATCTTTCCTTAGCAAAGTACGGTATAATAAATTAGAAAACCTAATAAATATTAAAGAAAATTAAAGAAAAGTATAAAATAAATTATAAAGGATTAATATATAATAACTTATAATCATAGTTTAAAATCATTCTATGATAGAATATAAGCTATATATAATAAAGGTATAAAGTAAGGTGATAAAGCATCGATGATCTATTAATAAAAGTATATATAAGTATAAAGATTAGTATCAATACGGATGAAGGGTATATAAGTATATATAGGTAAGTAAGGGAATAAGTATATAAGAGAAGTAAAGATGAGGGATGCTAGCTTGCTAGATGCGGGAGGGGGTGAGGGGTGTATATAGGTATATATTAGTATTAAAAAACAATTTCGCTGCGCAAACGCACGCATAGCACACTTAAATCCGATCCGGTATATTATTATCTAATACTCGTTGAAATACGTTACTCGCATCCCGCACCGATATATTACGCTATTATTAGTTATATATAAGTAAGTAAGGGAGGGAAGGAGATACCCTCACCCTAACAGCGGTGCGCTGTGCGGGGATGGGGGATGCGGGATCAATTATATATATAGTTGTATAACTAAAGTTCAGCGAAGTCGCAAACGCAGAGGGGGTGGGGGTCATCGGTCGGTTCGGCCAAAGGTCGGGTCTCGATGCACATCCGTGTAATGTAAAATTTGAAATTACTTTCAAACAATTACCCATGCAAAATTTAAAAATTTTAATTTACTTTTCAACCATTCCCCCTATCAACACCCACCAGACAAAACAAACAAATCAGACAAACCTACTTTACTATTACCTATCCTCTATATATAGATAAAGGAAAATAAACCTATGCGTGTTGAAGCTAATATTTTTAGTATATAATATTAATTTAATGTTTGTTTTATATGAAATTTAAAATATATGCTATTTATAATGGTTAAAAATAGGTGCGAGAAGTGTGGTGTATCCTTGTAATGCAAAAATAGATATTTTGTGAAATGTAGTTAGCAAAAAAAATTTTAGAAAATAAATTGAATCATCAATACCCTCTTAATATAAAAAGTGTATATTAAGACAAAAATTCAAGAATTATGGCTCACCCAACATTGTGGAATAATAATAGAATCCGGCAAGCGTTTAAACTTGCTTTATTAGGTGCTACTGATGAAGATATGGCTGAAGTAATGGGTGTCGGTATGAACACGTTCAATAATTGGAAGCGGAGGCATCCTGAATTTTTAAAGGAAATGAACAGGGGAAAAAGAATGGCTAATGCGGAAGTTGCTTATTCTTTGTATCAACGAGCAAAAGGATTTACCATAATAGAAACACATATATCCATGTATAAGGGTGAGATTATAAAGACACCTGTTGAAAAATATTATCCACCGGATTCATGGGCTGCTGCTAAATTCTTATCATTACGTGAAAGAGAATTGTGGACTGATGTTTTAAAGACTGAGCATACTCAAACAAACATAAATATCAACAAGATTGATTTTTCAGGGATGAGTAATGAAGAATTGGCAATGATGGAACGAATTGGTATGAAACAAATTGAACAACATGCAACCAGAAGTAGAAATAGAGATTCCGAACAATAGCCAACGTATTCCACGGATTCGTAGGAATAAAAATGTAGAGGTGGAGGAGCATATGCGCAATGCAATACTCCACCCTCTGGCTATCACTCGTGAATTGAATAATCGGTCATTATATCATTTCATAAAGCATTTTTGGAGTATTGTATCACCGCATGATTTTTCCCCTAATTGGCATATTGAATATCTTTGTACGGAATTGGAGAAGATTGCTAAAAGAGTCTCACAGAAATTACCAAGGGAGCATGACCTTATTATTAACGTGCCTCCTGGATCAACTAAAACAATCACTTGTAGTATAATGTTTCCGGCATGGTGCTGGACCCAATGGCCATGGATGAGGATTATTACCGCATCTTATTCCACGCCTTTAGCATTGGAGACTGCTGGATATTGTCGTGAGTTACTAAGGAGTCAGATGTTTAAAGACTTGTATCCTGAAATAGCGATCAAGGATGATCAGGATAAGGTTTCCAATTTCAAGATAATAAAGAAGATATTGGGTGATAGGAATAAGAGGTTTATTATGGGTGGTGGGAGATTGAGCACGTCTGTTGGAGCGACCATTACTGGATTTCACGGAGACATTCTTATAATAGACGATCCATTAAACCCAGAACAGGCAGCATCTGACGCTGAACTGTTGACCGCAAATCGATGGATGGAACAAACCCTTCCGACAAGAAAAACGAATAAAGATAATTCTGCTACTATATTAATAATGCAGAGACTTCACCAAAACGATCCAACCGGAGCATGGCTCCAAAAGAAAAAGGCAAATGTATTTCATATTTGTTTGCCTGGTGAAGCTAGAAATTATAAGAAGCAAGTGATTCCCGCACATCTGTACCAGAACTATATTAATGATTTGTTGGATCCACAAAGGATGTCTTGGAGGGTGTTGACTGATATGGAAGCTGATTTGGGGCAATACGGATATGCTGGACAGGTCGGACAATTACCCACTCCCCCAGGTGGTGGTATGTTTAAAGTTGATAACTTTAGTCAGGTGACGACAATGCCTTCTATAAACAATATAGATAAGAGATTAAGGTATTGGGATAAGGCAGCCACAAAGGACGGTACTGGAGCCTATACCTGCGGAGTGAAGATGTGTCGCTTAAAGAGTGGCTTTTACATTGTAGAGGATGTCAAAAGGGGTCGCTGGGCTACTGAGGAAAGAGAACGGATAATAAGACAGACTGCTGAAGCAGATGGCACGGAAACTGAGATATGGATTGAACAGGAACCTGGGTCAAGTGGTAAAGATTCTGCTCAGGGTACTATTCGTAATTTGGCAGGATTTAAAGCATACAAAGAAACAGCATCAGGAGAAAAGGCAGACAGAGCAGATCCATTTTCTGTTCAGGTGAATAATGGAACTATATTTATATTAACAGCTTCATGGAATTATGAATTTATAGAAGAATATAGAGCATTTCCATATAGCACGTATAAAGACCAGGTTGATGCTGGGAGTGGGTGTTTTAATAAATTAGTAGCAAAGAAAAAAGCAAGATGTATAAGTAGATAATTAAATTAAATTAAGTTATGGAAACAGGTAAAGTAAAATTTTATTTAGCTCATAAAGGATATGGGTTTATTTCTCGTGATGCAGAAAACACATCTGATGTATTTTTTCATACTTCAGGTACTCTTGATTTAGTACAGAAAGATGATGATGTCGAATTTGAAATTGAAGAAGGTAAAAGAGGATTAAAAGCTATTAACGTGAAACGTGTAAAAACTTAAAAATAAAAATCATGGCAAACGCAAGAACACAATCAGGGGAATACAGGGAATATGCTAGAATTGATACTGCTCCAGGAGGTGGAGGGTATTGGACAAATGCGGTGGTTATAGCTGATTTGAAATCAGGAAAGAGTATTAAAAGAATATTCTTTTCCATTAGAGAAGAACAAGCAGACCCAGGATCAATTGATGACTCAGATGTAACGGTAACTTTGCAGTTCAGATGTGCTGACAATACTCGTTGGACTGATTTTGTTTTTCTTGATGGTTCTACTTTAGCAATAGGTAATCGGTTGAAAATTGATGATGATGGAGCGGCAGCAGAATGGAGAGCAGGAGTTAAAGAAGGTGATTATACAAGTGGGAGTGTATTGGTAGGATTTGATTGGTAAAACAAAAGATATGATTAAATCAGTTGTAAAGGATATTGTAAAGGGTGTAGCAATCGGGATTGGAGGCGCAGGAGGCACAGGAGGGGCAATAGTATTGCCACAAAGAACATTGGTTGATGAGCCACTGGCAGGTGATTTGTCGTTAAGATCAGATGGAACTAATGATTATATTCTTATGGGATATACATTTCCTGCTTTTGAGGACACTGATACTGTTGAGTTTGAGGTAAAAGGATTAAGTTTAAGACCTGTTAATAATACTAAGTATTCCGCAGGATCAAAAAGAAATACTGCTCCGATACAGAGACTAATTTCAATTGCACGAAATGTTGATAAGATAGATAGCTATATAGATTCAAATGGAGTTGCAACAATAATAGTCAGAACTGATGATATTGCCGGAACAATAACAAGCATAAAATTAGACTATAATAAAACAAATGTTGGGAAGGCTACAATGTTTATAAATGGAATTGAGGCAGCATCAACTACAAATAATGCACTTTCAACATTTGTAGCAATTGCTGATATTGCTTTATTTTCAAGTAACCAAACAGGGACATTACCTACTTTGCCTCAGGGCGCTTCTATTATTGATTTAAGAGAAGCAAAATTAACTATCAATAATACAGTTGTCGCATGGCTTCGTGCTGATCCGGCTGGTTATTTTGTTGATACTGTAAGGGACGTTATAAAATATAATAGGGGGGAAGGTGCAAATACCTATCCTTTGACTTTAGTCAATACAACTACATGGGCGGTAGGATGGACAAATAATGGCAATAAGTTTATTTTTGATACAGGAACTTTAAATATATCAGGGGCAGGCACATATAATACAACGTATTTTGAGCATAAAAATTACTCTTCATTAGATAGGGTTCAAAATTCAGTTATTGTTAAGTTTAATGATTTAACTTCAATATTAGCATTATACAGGAAAGACCCGTATAGCGTACCAGCCGGAACATTTGCAAAAATTGATTTAACACAAAATAAACTAATATTTTGCGAAAAATGGGATGGAGCGGCTGCTCCTGTTGATTTATTGGAGCAAGACATAGTTCAGACAGTTAATGATACTGACACATACACAGTAACACTAAAGAAGAATGATGGTAAAAACTGGCTGATATTAAAGAATAATACTACACTTGCTGAGGATGTTCTTTATGACAGTGGTATCTATGCTGATACTGCTAATTTTATAGGTCTGCAATGGGGGAAATTTGGAATTGCTCATTTAGGGGGTAATATTACTATTTCAGACTTAAAGATTGAAACCGATTTTCCTGATACGCCAAAATATGCAATCTATGGTGATTCATTTGTTGAGGGCAATTCATTAGTATCTTCAGCAGGGGGGTATGATGCCCGATGGTGTGCTAAATTGAGAGATCATTATAATAATGATGTTTTAATATCTGGTCGTGGTGGCGCTCTGGCTGCCATTACTCTGGCGAGTCTTACTCAAGATTTAGATTTATTTTCTCCTGAAAATGTAATTATACAGGTTGGATTGAATGATTCTGTATTTGCTACATGGCAGACTGGCATTGATGCTATTATTGTCAAGATTTTAGCAAGGGGGGCAACGCCTATTATATGTACACTGACACCGAGGGATGACAGACAGCCATTTTTAAATAATGCTAATACTTATATATTAGGGACACTTGCAGCGAACTATCAAATACTTGATTTTGCAGAACTTCTTACTGTTGGTGGGGATAGGCTTACAAGAATTGTCTCGTTGTTTTTTGATGATGATATTCATCCAAACGTGGCAGGGCATGAGTTGATGTATAATTATTGTTTAACAGAGTTAACATGAAATTATTAGCTTACATATTACTCGGAGTTCTAATCATTCTCGCCAACGTGACAAGCGATGAGATAAAAATAAATATTTAGATAATAAAAACAAAAATAAATTAGATATGAAAAAGTTATTTTTATTTTGGTTAGCAATACTGCTTTCAATTGGAGCATTTGCGCAGGTTAAAATATCAGAACTTCCAGAAGTGACTTCAGTGAGCACTGACAACATTATGATTGTTGTGAAAGCTGGAGTCACTTCAAAGGTGCAAAAGAGTAATCTGTTGCAGGAATATGCACCGCTTGCAAGTCCTCCATTGACAGGAGTGCCTACGGCACCGACAGCTGCTGCGAGTACTAATACCACACAAATAGCCACAACGGCATTTGCTACGACAGCAGACAACCTGAAGGCTAATATCGCTTCACCAACATTCACAGGAACGGTGACAATCCCTTCGCCGTTCTATCTTGGAATAACATCAGTCACTACGACAGGAGCAGACTTAAATAAACTTCCAAATATGATTTTTGGAAGATTTTACATTACTGACTATGGGGCTATTGCTGACGATGAAATTTCTGATGCAGCAGCTATCCAGTCAGCCATAAATGCTGCACATGCCGCTAATGCTCTCTGGCCTGCTGGTGCGGCCGGGCGTGGCGGGACAGTTATTATCCCTCCGGGTCGCTGGTTAATAGACGTGGCTGACACTTTAAAATCATACATGGGGATAAGCATAGCACAGGGAGCAAGGTTTGATTTTGCAGCGGAATATACAGGACAGATGTGGGTTAACCCCACAGGAGAGGATTTAAGACAATGCTGGGTGAGGGGAGGTTATTATGACTTGCCAAATTCAAGAGTATGTAATTTTATTCAACTAAGATCAGTTGAATTTGATGTAGCCTACAATGATTTTTCAGATATTAGTGTTATGGATGCAAATGATGTTATATACTTAGGCTCTAGCGGAGGTGTAGGATGGAATAACTCAAATACTTTTTCAAATTTTGTTATACCCGGAGCATCAACAGCTGTTCGGATAATAGACGGAGCAAGCGCACATCATTTTGACAATTTTGTAATTCAGACTATTAACACGGTAAGTGATACAATCATTTACATGGAAGATACAGGAGCCAACGAGATAACTAACTTTATGATCTGGGATTTCGGAGATCTGGGGGGTGATATTGCAATGTATTTGGATAATGGATCGTACAATAATAAAGTCAGTTATTCAGGAGGTGGGGATGCCATTGACCTGGGTTATTTGAATAAATATGATGCTTACGGATATTCTCATGTTCCGAACTTATATGTTAATTACCGATTCGATAATGATGCAACTGGACCTACTATATATTTGGATCGAATTAAAGATGGTGATCCTTCATACGATGTAGATGCCTCTACTGAATTAGGTGAAATTACATTTAGGGGATGGATGACGGATAGCTATAAAGAAGGAGCAAGTATAAAAGCAACAATCTATGGCACTCCAAGTGCAACATCTATGCCAACTAATTTAAGATTTTATACTACCGGCGAAAATTCCATTACTCCAGTCGAAAGAGTACGAGTAGATACTTCTGGTGCATTACGACCTGCGACTGATGCTGTCCAATCACTTGGTACATCAACCACTGGATGGAAAGATTTACACATTGGAAGCACGGGAGGAACTATAAACTTTAATGGTGGTGATGTAGTACTTACTCATACATCAAATACTCTGTCATTAACAGGAGGAGTTTTTGAATTACCAACAGGAGGACTGAAAATAAATAGTAATGTAATGACATTTCCAACGACAACAGCAACATTAGCTCGTACTGATGCAGGACAGACTTTCACCGGTCATAATACTTTTGAAGGAGTGACGGCAACAGGAGCAACTGGGACTGGTAATATGGTATTTAGCGATAATCCTACTTTCACCACAGGATTAACTACCCCGACAATAACCGTTGGTGATGCGGTACCTCTTGAGGATGCAATTGGAGCATTATATTATGTGGTAGATAATAGCGTAGGGTCGAATGATACCTACACAGCTACATATGCTGGATTTGAATTTATCACAGGTAAGGTCATTACGTTTCATCCTTTGACAGCCAATACAGATGGTTGTACTTTAAATATAAATGGGGCAGGTGCTGTTGCAATAGAAACACAAGCGGCAGGGGCATTAACGACTAATGACATGGTTGCGACAGGTTTTTATCCCCTTTGTTGGGATGGTGCTAATTGGGTTCTAATGACTAAATAATGAAAAAATTACTTACATTACTTTGGTTCATCCCTGCTCTTTTAATAGGGCAGACTACTTACTATATTGATCCGGGCGGGACAGATGACGCTGGCCGCTCAGGTGGAGTTGGTCAGGAATGGCTTACACTTGGATATGCTGTAACAAGAGTAACTACACCCGGAAGCACTATTCATGTCAATGCAGGAACTTATACCATTAATACAACTGTTGCTTTACCAGTAGGTGTGAGTCTTGTGGGGGACGGTTTAACTTCTATTTTAACAACTACCAATGCCACTGTTGATTTTAAGATATTGAATCTTGCAAGTGGCTCTTTAACAGAGGGCAATCAGATTATTAAAAACTTAAAATTTGATGGCAATTCGCTTACCGGAAGTTGGGCGGTGGATGTCTATTTAAGAAGCAATGTGGAAATTAGTTATTGTACCTTTGAAGATTTTGCAAGACGTGGTGTTACTTTCAGGACAGCCGCATCAGGGCCACCGGCAGCGTTTGCTACAGGCAATAAAGTTTTTAATTGTAATATAATAAACTGTTCCGAAATGGTGGGAGAAACCGGTTATGGATGTCTGGCGGTTGGGGGACAGGATGGAATAGAAATATATAACGATACAATTACTCAAACAGCAAGAGCAGCCGGGTATAATGGTTATCCTATCAAGTATATGTCAGATGGTTATAACCGCAGGATGAAGATTCACAACAATGCACTTACCGCTGCACCCAAACTTGTAAGTAATTATGAATTTGCAATAGAAATATGGAATGGTGGGGGAGGTGATTCAATTTATGATAATAGGATTATTGGTTGCATAGATATAGGGAGTACATATAGAGATGACCTTTATGGGAATATGAAGATTTTCGACAATGAGATTGGTTATGAAACTTCACAGGCAACTTTGGAAAGAGGAATAATTCTTGAGGGTGAGATTGATGGGGTGGAGATATTTCGCAACTGGTTTAAAAACATTGATCAGGGTATTTATATCGTCACTTCAGCAAACATGGATTATTTTAACAACGTCAGTATCTATTATAACATATTCACGAATCTTGGAAATACTGCTTCTGAATATCAGACTTCAGGCATTCGTGTCGTAGGTACTAATTATGCTATATCAGGGGAGAATTTTTTTGTATATAATAATGTTTTCGAGGCCAATACAGGTTCCGGTCAGGCTAAATGGCATGGGATAATGCTGCCAGATGTTGCGACCTTTACAAATTGTGAAATCATAAACAACATAGTTTTAAATTTCCGGTCATCAGTTTACAGAAGTGGTAATTATGTGTATGATTCTTTAAAAATTCAAAACAATATCTTTTACAATAATTCATTAAATAGTAACGATCCGCTATGGGAAGGTAGCTTTGTGCCTACGCATTACACTTATTCAGGGACATTGAAGGTTGATCCTGAGTTTGTTGGTGGAGGTGATTATTCTTTACAGGTTACTTCTGATGCAATTGATGCCGCGCTTGGCGTAGGACTTTTAACGGATTACGCTGGCAATGTCATTGGGGATAGCCCAGACATAGGAGCTTATGAGTACGATGCATCACCGCCAACTCCCCCGCCATTACTCCCAGCAGTGACAACAGTATTTACTTCTGCTCATTCTACGATTGTTTACGCTGGTGGTTCAGGTATTGATGATGGTGGTGGAAATATTTCAAAAGGGGTGTGCTATTCAGAATCGGCAAATCCTACAATAGCCGGTAGCAAGGTAAGTGCAGGAACCGGAACAGCTGCTTTTAACATCATAATTAGAAGGCTAACACCGTCAACAGACTATCACATAAGAGCCTATGTGACAAATGAAGAAGGAACAACGTATGGTAAGGATATACCTATAACGACAACCGCATCAACAGTTGTAACGTCAGGGGTTGGTGCAGTAACTTCGGGAGTAGGAATAGTGACTTTAAATTAAATAGTTATGAAAAGAACAAGAAGTAATATTGTTTCAAATTCAAGATTACCTAAACTTGGAGCATATAGTGAGTTGGTTGGTAGAGCATTATTTGCTGCTAAATTAGGTGGACAATCTTATGGTGGTGATCGTGATCTTTATCAGGCTCTTGGGTATAGTGATAACCTTAATTTTGATGATTATTATGCTAGGTATAGACGACATGATATGTCAAAGGCGGTTATTGATAGACCAGTAAAAGCAACTTGGCAAGGGACTATTGAATTAGTGGAACCTCAAATAACAGGGCAAACTCCGTTAGAAACAGAATGGAGGAAATTAAATAGAAAATTGAAGTTAAAATCAAAATTAAGCAGAGTTGATCGTTTGACTGGGATTGGAAGATATGGAGTATTGCTTTTAGGATTAGATGATGTTAAAAGGAGGGATGGCTTTGCTGAAGCAGTTAAATCCGGAACAAGGAAATTAAAATATTTGAAACCTTTTGGAGAAAAGACAGCACAGATTCTTGAATTTGAAAATAATCCACAGAATGAAAGATATGGTCAACCAAAGTTTTATAATATTGAAGTTTCTAATGCTGAACCGGATTCTACTTCAATAATAAAGGTACATCATTCTAGAGTTATTCATATTGTTGATGATATTTTAGAATCAGAGATATATGGAATGCCACGTCTTGAGTCTGTATTTAATAGGATGATGGATATTGAGAAATTAGTTGGAGGTGATGCTGAAATGTTTTGGAGGGGTGCTCGTCCAGGATATCAGAGTAAGCTTGATCCAGAGTTTTCATTATCACCAGAGCAGGAAAAAGAAATGCAAGATCAGGTTGATGAGTTTGAGCATAATTTACGCAGAATATTGATGCTTGAAGGAATGGATTTATCTGCACTTGATCAACAAATAGCTGATCCTATGAATCATATGGAAATTCAGCTTATTTGTGTTTCAGCAGTTACTGGAATACCAAAACGTATTTTATCAGGAAGTGAACGTGGTGAATTATCAAGTGGTCAGGATGCTAAAGAATGGAAAACTTATGTTCAAGGTCGTAGAGAAGATCACGCTGAGCCACGTATATTAAGAGTAGTTGTAGATAAATTTATTGAACTTGGAATATTACCTACTCCATCAGATGAGTATAATGTAAAATGGCTTGATCTATTTTCAATAAGTGAAAAAGAAAGAGTGGAGATTGGACAGCATAGGGCAGAGGCTTTGAGGATGTATACCACTAATCCATTGGCAGCTTCTATAATTCCGCCACCAGTATTTTTCAAGTATTTCCTTGGATTGGATACAGAGGAAATATTCACCATAGAGGAAGCTATAAAAGATGGAATTTCAACTGAGCAAAAAGATTTTATGGAGATAATTAAAGAAATTAGTGAACCTGCTAAAGAGATTCCAGAGGGAAGGCCAATATCAAAACCTGAAAGAAAAAGAGTACCAGTAAAAACAACAGAGTAAATATGGCTGAATTAAATACATATAGTGTCACAAATCGTTATGACCCAACGCATACTACTGTGTTAAGGGATGCTTTTACAAGAGTTATGAAAAGACGTTTTAATGAATTAGCAAAAGTGGTTATTGTAGCGGTGAATACAGAAGATTGTTTTAGATTGAATCCTGATCTTTTACAAGCCAATCAAATGACCACTCCTGGAAAAGAGGCATTTGGCTTTGCACGTAGTGCTGATAAAGTAAAAGCATTTATGAAATGGATCCAACAACAAATTGATAATGGTATTTTAGAAATAGGCACATATGAGCAAATAGGTACTGGAATATATAGTGCTTGGACTAATTTATATATATTTGATTCATATAAAAGAGGGATTATGCGTGCTAGGGAAGAATTAAGAAAAGCTGGATTCAAAGTGCCCTCTGTAGAAGAATCAGGAGGGATTGGAGCAATAATGACTCAACCTTTTCATATAGATACAGTTGGTTTATTATATACTAGAGTATTTAATGAGTTGAAAGGAATAACATCTGCTATGGATTCTATGATAAGTAGAATATTATCACAAGGATTGATTGATGGAGATGGACCAGCATTGCTTGCTAAGAAATTAGTTTCAGCTATAAATGGCAAATTACAGATTGTAGATTCATTGGGAAGGAAAATTACAGGAATGAATAGAGCAATATTATTGGCTCGCACAGAAATAATTAGGGCACATCATCTTGCTACTATTCAAGAATATCGAAATTGGGGGGCTGAAGGTGTGGTTGTTATGGCTGAATTAAGTACTGCTGGGGATGATAGGGTTTGTGCGATTTGTTCAGCAATGGAAGGGAAGATTTTTACATTAGATGAAATTGAATCTTTAATTCCCATACATCCGCAATGTAGATGTATTGCTTTACCATGGATGAAAGAGTTAGTTCAATATTATGCTTTTCATTTAATGTTTCAAAATTAATTATTAATTATGGGGTATCAAGTTATATATTCATCTTTTCCAACTTTAACACCTTCAAAGACTGACGTTGCAGTTGGAGCAGTTACTGCAGA
>Ga0307376_10003083_pt1 | contig 15753 bp, 29 predicted proteins | sample TR2MG_FD_202536 | JGI IMG/M metagenome (GOLD analysis project Ga0307376, IMG submission 202536) | Soil microbial communities from Risofladan, Vaasa, Finland - TR-2 | ecosystem: Environmental > Terrestrial > Soil > Coastal area > Acid sulfate soil | place: Finland: Risofladan, Vaasa | collected...
CAGATAGAGGAGAAGGAAATAACCATCCGACAGTAAAACCGTACGACCTTCTTAAGTACCTATGTCGATTGGTAACTCCACCGAATGGTATAATTCTGGACCCCTTCATGGGGTCAGGAAGTACTGGCAAAGCAGCCGTAAAAGAAGGGTTCAACTTCGTTGGCATAGACATGGAGGCTCAATACGTCGAGATTGCGCGAAAACGAATTGACCAAGCTGAAAGAAAAACCTATAATCCATTGCCAGAAAAGAAGGAGAGTATTACCAAAGAACAACCATTGGGAATCGAGTTTGAAGAATGAAATATCCAGACGACTATTTGGACAAGATCGTTCATGGCAACTGCTTGGAAGTCATGAAAGCCATTCCAGATACTGAACTGGATGGCGTTTTGATTGATCCTCCCTATGGCGAAGCCATGGGCTACGAAGGCGATGATACCGTAGGAGAGGCAGAAGACCTGTTGGGTAAGTTCTTGAAAGGAATTGAACCGAAGGTCAAGAGAAATGGGCATGTCGTAATATTTTGGACAATGAGAAACTTGGACATTTGCATTGATTGTCTAAGGTCATCTGGGTTCATGTATCGCAGAACGTTGTCTATGTACCTTCCCAAAGGCAATGCTCGCCCTTATCTTGGTTGGTTGCCAAGAACACAGGCCGTTGTTGTAGGGCAAAAGTATCTCCTAAAACAACCAAGTGAATTCCATAGAGAAATGGCAGAATATCTAAACAAGGCAGTAGAGGCATCTGGACTGAACCGAAATGAGTTAGCTAAAAAGCTTGGTTGCGACAGTCGATTGATAATGAAATGGACGAGGGTTGGAGATCCTGCTTGGTGTTTGCCAACCCCAAGATTCTATCGTCCACTGAAAGAACTGTTGAATCTGGATAGCCAATATGATATTCTATTGGACAGAGAACCGTGGTCTGGAAACGGGAACAGAGGAGACTACGAGTATCGGCATGATACCTACGTCATAACTGAGAAGAATGATGAAAGGGTACATCCTTCGCAAAAGCCACTAGGCATAATAGAGCACATAGTCAGTTGCATTGCTCCATCCGGAGGAATCGTCTTTGATGGGTTTTCTGGAAGTGGAACGACAGCGGTTGCTTGTCGGAGAATGGGCCGCAGGTTCATAGCCTCAGAAGTTGACGCTGGCTATTGTTTGATTGGACAGAAGAGGGTTGAACAGGCTGAAGTCAAAAGAACAAAGGACGTTTTTAAAGAACAACCATTGGGAATCGAATTTGAAGAATAAGAACGCGATGCGGCGATGTGGTGAGAACACAAATAGGGCTAGGGATTGGGCCTCTGAACCGGATAAGAGGTACGGCCTGCAAACCCCTTAAGCAATGCGTGGAGCCGAATCCATGCGCGGCAGAACCGCCAAAGATTGCAAATCAGGTTTGAATCCTGACTGCATCGTTTTAAAAGGATTGAAAAATGGAAGCACATATCTACCCTAATACCCCCTTCTCCATAGCATGGTCCGAAAATACTCCCAAAGAAGGCTGTTGGTCAACGGTCAACGTTACCGTTTACAAAGATGGTGTTCAAATAGGTTCTTATGAGCGAGGGTATCCAAGTTATATTGCTCAGACTTTCTGCCCGTTCTTCTTGAACGGCAAATGGTATGCCCTGTATTCAGCCGACTATACCTGTACCAGAGTCGCGCTGCTTGAAAACGGCAAGTTTGAAGACTGGTGCGGAGAACAGCCAAGTGCTTGGGGATTCTGCCCTGTCGAACTATGGGTTCCCCAATATTACGAAGACAGGTATCAGACCCTTGGCAGTACAGAATGGCATAGCTTCTATATGTTTGACGATTTTGAATGTTCAGATGGAGAATTCACAAAAGACGCCAAAGAGTCAGGTAAGACGATCCAATTCCCTCCGTTCGGATTTGTTTCTGGTTGCATCTGGGGAGATGATTCGTCTTGGAAGCTAAGGTTCATCGATTTGAGAGGCATTGAAGACAAGTGTATTGTTATCTCTGACAAGAACGAGGTTGAACTGTTTCGTCAGTCATTGCCGATCAAGGAGCAGGTTGGAATCCATACGAGTAAGATTACTGAATATTTGAGCCTAATGGTTGCAGAGCGAAAGATGGTTTCCATTCATCTGTAGGAGAGAGACGTGGAACAGGAACTTCACTACAAGGATATTCTGCTTCTTCCAAGATTCTCAACTGTAAATTCAAGAGAAAACGTTGACGTATCCAGAAGTCTCGGAAATGTTCTTTTTAAGCTTCCTATCATCCCCGCGAACATGAAGACGGTCATCAGTCAAGACTTGGCTGTTAATTTGGTAAAGAAGGGCTATTTTTATGTCATGCATCGTTTTGGAGTCGATACGTTTAGTTTTGCACAAGAAATGAAAAGTCATGGATTAGTCATCAGTATATCTGTAGGAGTAAATGAGGATAGTAAACAAGTCATTTCCAAATTGGCTAAAGAAAAGATAATGCCTCACTTCATTACAATTGACATTGCTCATGGTCATTGTCTTAAGATGAAGAAGATGATTGCGTTCATTAAGAAGACGCTTCCTCAGTCTTTTGTCATTGCGGGGAATGTTTGTACTGAAGAAGGCGCAAGCGATTTGGAAAGCTGGAGAGCAGATGCAATAAAGGTTGGTGTCGGACCAGGAGCGGTCTGTTCTACAAGATTGAAGACTGGTTTTTCAAGGCCACAATTTTCTGCTGTTCTAAAGTGTTCTAGAGCTGTCAGTGTTCCGATCATAGCTGATGGAGGCATTGTTGAGAACGGCGATATTGCCAAAGCTTTGGTTGCCGGAGCCTACATGGTTATGGTCGGCAAGCTATTGGCCGGATTTGAGGAATCGCCTGGCAAGAAGATCATTCACGATGACGGAAGAATAACCAAGGAATACTTTGGTAGCGCATCTGAACAGAACAAGGGCGCGAAAGAGTATGTTGAAGGCCATAGGATTGAGATTCCGTACAGAGGTTCTATATTTGACAAACTCAAAGAGATCGAGCAGAGTCTTAGAAGCAGCGTATCTTACGCTGGAGGAAAAGATCTGGGTTGGTTTGCGCAAGTCAAATGGGTCATTTCAAGATGAATATAGCGATACTTTATGCAGGGGGAATCATACCGGGCATTATTCCGGGCAGATGGAACGGCTGCGAGCCCTGCGCGATTTGGAAAGGATCGTCAACGTGGAAGACGGGAAGAGCATCGAGATCAGACTGTAAGGATACGCGCAAATGACATGCATCGTCGGCTTGGTTGACAAGAAGTCCGTCTGGATGGGCGTAGATTCCATCGGATCAACCTCCTATACCCGCATGGCTCGCGAGGACATGAAACTCTTCAAGTACCCCAATATCGACGGGGTTATGATAGCCTACTCAACGAGCTTTCGGATGGGCCAAATTCTCATGTATGGCGAGGATTTCTTAGACGAACTTAGCGTTCACAAGGGCGAGGTCAACCACAAGTACATGGTTACGAAGTTCATCCCCAAGGTACAGAAGGCGTTCGACGACGGAGGGGCCGAGACACAGAAGGAAGGGATCAAGACCGGCGGGTCCTTTCTCGTAGCCGTCAAGGATAAACTGTTTTCCATTGAAAACGACTATCAGGTCGGCGTTAATTCGATTGGCTTCGCTGCCGATGGTTGCGGGGAGGAAATTGCGCTGGGGTCACTGTTCAGTACAATCAAGATGGAGATATCGCCGAAGGACCGTGTCTTATTGGCCCTCCGCGCCGCTTCGGAGTTTTCTCCATTCGTTGGCCCCCCGTATCACATAGCTAATACCAAGGACTGCAAGATAGAGACTATTTCAAGATGAATATAGCGATACTTTATACAGGACGGTATCGTACTCTTTCAAAATCATGGACAAGCGATTCTTGTTATTCCAGCGCTTCTGTGTCTCGTACAACTTGTTCTGATAGCTGGAAACAAGGCCAAATGAATTCATATAACTGGGGTGATAATTGGCCACAGAGAGTTTTTTTTAGAAAGGAGGATGCCGCCAATTCCTCCCCTGCCTTCTGGCCGGGGTTTCCTTGGCGGAACTTTCATGAACTGGGCGAACCTTAAATCAGCAACGCTGCAATGCCGTTCTGTTTCTTGGAGCGAAGGGGACCGGTGTTCTGCGCTCAACGGGAGCAGAATGTCGTACAACTCTTTGTCATGTGTCAACAATATTGAATTCAGCACGTCATGGACTAGATCGTACATAGCTTCTTGGTACGGACGTTGGGATTGAGCCTCCCGTTTGAATTCTAAAAATTTTCAGAAAAACACTTGAAAATCTGTTTTTCAGAGGTAATATCCCTCTCAATTGGTCGAGTGTTCGACCAGCCCATGGAACAGGAGAAAAGAAATGAAGACGCCCGTGACACAAAGCCAGTCGATGTTGGGAATGCTCCAGAAGAAGCTTGGAGAACCGGTTGCGATCCTCTGTATGCGCTACTGGTATCGCGGTTTCTTGGTCAGCGCCTCTGCCGACCTGCTCATCCTCTCCAACGCTTTTGCCGTTGAGCAGACTGGACCTGCGTCCAATGTCGCTCCTCAGCGGGAAGATGCCATTCCCTGCGATGTTCACATCAACCCGAACGTCATCGAAATCTGCATTCAGCCCGCTTGGTGTACCCATGGTTACACCCCGGAACAGATGACGGAGATGAAGAAGCAGTTCGGTCCGGAATAACTAGTAAACAGGGTTGGAGTGAAGATTTTTTGAATTATATTGTTGACTCAACGTCCATCCTGCCTATAATATAGGCAGGATGGACACGGAAGGGAAAAGGAAAAGGAAAAGGAGAAGCGAATGACTAATGTTTTGAGACAAGGGGATGTTCTTCTGATCAAGGTTGACAGCATCCCTGCTGGAGCGAAGGAAGTCAAAAGGGATGATCGGGGCAGAATCATCTTGGCCGAAGGCGAAGTAACCGGCCATGCCCATGCGGTTCTCGATCCGCATGCCAAGCTGTTTGAGATAACCGGTGGTGGTCAGGGGGGCAACGAGAGATCTCGGTTTCTCAACGTCGAGAAGGAAACGACCCTCAACCATGAAGAACATGGTACGGTTCATCTGACTAAAGGAGTCTACGAGGTCAGACAGCAGAGAGAGTACCAGCCTGATGAAATTCGTCCAGTAGCTGACTAACGAAGACTCCTGTTCCAAGTGCGCGGCGGGATTCGCTGGTTCCGCCGCGCATTTTTCTGAAACTGAATCCCTACCCCCTGAAAAGAAAGGAAGGAAATTTTCATGCAAGTCTTCAGGAGCGATTCTGGCGACCTTCATAGGGAAGGACTGCCATGCATTGAAATGTCCGACGGAACGCAGATTTTCTGTTGGATGAACCGTATCCATAATAGCCGAGGTCCCGCCGTTATTACCAAAAACGGGACGAAACATCATTATTGGCGCGGCATTCACATTGATTCGAAGCTTTGGAGAGACATGCCGACCTTGTCGGCTAAAGACCTCATGAGTATGGACAACGCCGAATTACGGCGAGTTGCCCTTGAGCGTTGCGGTTACGAAAAACTACGCAAAGATTCCAAGGTCATTGACAAAGTTGCCGTAGAAGGCGGTCATAACATACTCTACCATCTGGATTTGAAAGACGGTGACGATGAGAGGGTTGCCTTCCTCGAACTGGTCAATTCGACACCTGAGGAAGATGGGCATAGAAAGTTGTACTTCCTTCGGGTTCCACCAAACATCCAAACCGTCAATGAAGGCATTGGCTGGACGTTTTCGCTGGAAAAGAACAAATACCGCTTCTTGGTTGAAACCTAAGCCAAATGCGTTGCATAGGCTAATTTTTCAGACATCCTTTGTCATCTTCTTGGGAGGCATCATCGACAATGAGCGGTGATGCCTCTTTTCACGCCTTCTCAAAGTCGTTCGAATCTTATTTTGTTTGGTCAGGCTCATGGGAAAATGACAATTGAGAACGGCCATGGTTGCAACATGTTTTCATTCGTCGCTTCATAGTACTACTAGGTCTTGGGGGGCAGGACCAGGCGATCATAGAAGTTATTTTTTGAACTCATGCTTCTGCTATTCTTTTCACATGATACAATGGTCAAGTTCTTGGGGTACTGGGAGGGGAGTTTCTGCTTATTTTTGAACTATCCTAAAATTAAACGATACAACGTATAACCAACTGCTACTATAAGAGAAGTAATCCAAAAGTATTTGATGGCATTGTACAAACAGCCCCTGAACATAATATAGTCGTCACTCAGGCCGAAATCGCCCATACAAGACTCCTTTTGAGTTTCTTAACTGCCAGTCATCTCTATAACCAGCTTTCCCAGTTGACTCATTAGATTGTAATAGGTTGGATTGTCTAACCCGCATTCACTATACAAGCAAGGAATCAAAAGTATCGTTTCTTCTAAGTACAGCTTCTTGAAATCTGCGTCTGCGCCTTCTAGCTCCTTAATGTTGTCGATCCGGTCAACCAGCTTGATTATTTTGACAAACGTTCCCTGTGCTGCCAAGTGTTCTCTGTCGATCTGTTTTCTTTTTGCCCTGGATAGTTTCAGACCATTGCTTGGGTTGGTCAGTCCAGAAACCAGTTCTGCGACTTTAGGGCCGAAGGCTGCTTCAATTTCTTCAATCTTGATACCGCAATCCTCAACGACATCGTGCAAGTAACCGGCTGCAACCATTTCTGGAGGATAGCCAAGCTCCTGCAAACGTTTTGCAACCCGTTCGGGATGGGTAAAGTACGGTTTTCCGTTGTACTTACGCACTTGCCCTTGATGGGCTGCTTCAGCAAATTTCCTGGCCAGTTCGATCATTTTTCCCCATCCTCTTCCCCTGCATTTCGGGCAGGATACAACTGCTTTTCTTTGTTTATTTAGATTCTACTACAATATTCTTCTCAGATATTGCATTTTTCAGTTTTTGGAGAATCTTTTTGAGTCTTTGTCTTTCACGGTGTCTGCAATCTCCGCAGCCTACACCAACAATTATGGTTTCTCCGCAATGACAGACAGTAATGGGTGTGTTTTCTTGACTCATGATTACTCCTCCTATTAACCATTGTTTTTTTGACTGCACTGTTAAAATTAACTTTTGGAAATGAGATTTCAAGTAGAAAAATGAAATCTGCTCAGATTTTTGATTAACAAACTAGTCTGGAAGATATTTTCAGAGGAAGATGTCGTAGTTTCTAAGAAACAAGGAACAGGCGTTACCAAGGAGAAAACTGTGAAAATCGGAAGAATGTCAGATCCAGATAGCGTCATGTCGAAATTTACTGAAATGCTCAAAAAGAAAGCTGCTGGTCCCGCCGAAGAAAACCCTGCCCCAACAGTTTCAACTCCTGCGCCTGGCGCAGGGGCAGCGCCTGTTCAGGCTCCAACTCCAGCTCAAGTTGGACAGGCTCCAATGCAAGCCAACATGCTGGCTGGGATTGCAGCTCAGATGGCTTCCGTTGCAGCTCAAGCTGGGGTAACTTGGTTGACACAAAAGGACTTGGAGGCGTTTTTGACTCAGCAATTTGAGGCCAAATCCAATTTCGGTAGTCAGAGTCTTCCAAAAAGATAAATCAATTGATTAAGACGCAAAATCTTTTATAATCGTTGCAGAACGGTTAAAGGGAGATTTTGACGTTATGAAAGCTTCTTTTTTTGTAGCAGTAGTAGTTTCAGGCTCTTTTGGAAGTATGTCTTCTTTGTTGGTAGGTGGGCGTTCTATTTGTATATCATGGACGGACGAACTATCGTTTTCTAGAAACAGAATGTTTGATGATTTTTCTGAGTCTTGGTCAGGGGAAAGTACATGGTCTGAGTCATGGGAGGACTATAAAATATGAGTAATTTTTCTGCTCCATTATTTTTTTCCAGGTCTTGGAGTACTGGGTCATGAGATTAGTGTTTCCCATGTTTCTAGCAGAGCCCTTTTCGTTGTCATGGGAAGCATCAATGAAACTATCCAGGAGCGAAATATACAGCTGGAGACAAAGATTTGCATATAGCTCTTGGTTGGATTTTTACCCAACTGGGTTTTCTGGCTCATGGAGGGATAACAATCCATGATTTGTTTTCTGTCTTCCTACATTTCTGCTTCAAAGTCTTGGAGCGACGGAAAATATCGTTCCATCTATTCTGAGGTAGGTGGAAGCAGCGTCTGGTCTGGTGGATATTCTCATTCCGAGTCTTGGTCAAGAACAACATTCATTTCAATGTCTTGGAGTGGAGGTCAATGGTAGCTGTAAAAAGTTTTTCACAATGACTTCTGTTGATTTAACAAACGCATTGATTTTGTCTACCCCAACAAAGATAGCTTTAAATATTGTCTTTCCGCCGTCATTTGAAATCCCAGCTATACCTAATCCTACTATTCTTCCTTGACTGTTTAGTATAGGACTTCCGCTGCTTCCGTGGCTAAAGGCTTCGATATCGGCCAACCATAAAACTTCCATACGTTTATCAACTTTGCCTAGTTTGAAAATAAGTTTGTTGTCTTTAAAGTAATTAGCATTCAGTATGCTGTCTTTTTCTTTCGGGTTTTCCTGAGAGATTTCAAGCACAAACGAAGGTTTGATATGCGGTTTAATTATAGCAAGGTCGTAGTCTTTGTCTTCTGAAACAATATGGCATTTGATCCAGCCATCTTCCAGCCTGACAAGTATGTCGGTAGCATCAATTTTTGGATCTTTGACTGCATGCAGAGCAGTTAAGATCATAGGGTTTTCGTTGACTAGAATTGGAACACCTAATCCATAATTTGTTGAAACACGTTCCTCTGTTTCGAAAATCGACATGATTCTAACTGCATGCCGGTTGGCTGAAGATTCTGCAATTAGAGTTTCTTCTGCTAGTGAAACAAAGCTTAGATTTAACAGGAAACAAAAAAGAACGAGGACAAATAGGACCTTGGTCTTCATTAGGCATCCCATCATTAAATTCGTCTTTTTCTTTTTGATTCCTTTCTGTTTTAACGTTTGACACATCAGCAAAGGTATGGTATTCTTCATGCGTAGAAAAGGAGCCAAAGGAACGGCGATAAACGCCAATACGAGGAGACTTAAAATGAGAACGAGCAATACATCTAAGAAGGCGATTGAGTTCGCCAAAAAACTGAGAGTTTGGTATAGTGATATGAAAACTCCTAGACCACTCATTCCAAGGTTTTTGGCGTTGGACATGTCCCTTGGAGGAAGATACAACGCAGATACGATAGAAATGATGGCAAAGTACGGCACGTTCGATAAAACCAAGATCGTCATATTCCTCGAAAAACATGGAAGTCGATACTTTCTCGTTCGGAAGTCGGAGGATTACGCTAAGATCGCCCTTTCCATCATCCGAAAACGGAGTGGTTGGTATGGCTACCAAGTTAAGGACTTAGAGGAAGAGGAGGTCCCAGTAGCCCCCAAAGTAACCATTGAACAAGCGGCGACGATGGGCAAAGAAGCACAAGAAATTGTCGCAGAGCTATGGAAGCAATACCAAGCGAATGTTAAGCGAAAGAAGATCATAGACGAAAACTATGCGTTGCTCGACAAGGCTCTTAAAGGAGATGCCATAGCCGCTGTCAAATTCCTTTACGCCCGTAAGAGACACGAGTACGAGGGATTCGAGGTAATTATACCTCTGGTGGCAGGTGAAGAGAGCTGTACATAGAAGACCAGACGGGCTTTTACTGTTTTTTGACGAGCCGATCTAATTGGCGAAGAAAGGAGCTAGGTCATGAAAATTTTAGTTACCAGCGGCGGGACACGGGTGCCCATCGACCGAGTCAGACACGTTGGCAATATGTCGAACGGGACGTTCGGTACCCGCATCGCCCTGCAACTCCTGAGGAACGATCCTGACCCAGAACGCCTGACATTTTTCTACGCCAGGCACTCCAAGACCCCGTTCGTCGTCCCTATTGACGCCTCGTCTGGGCTCTTCGATGAACAGTTGTTCCAGTTGGCCGAACTGCGGAAAGAGTTTCCAAGGTATTCGTCTGTCTATCGGGAGCAATCCTACGGAGACTTCCGCGAGTACGCGAGCGGCCTTCGGCAATTGGTACCAGTCCACGACATTGTCGTCCTCGCCGCTGCCGTATCGGATTATCTGGTTGGTAACTACGTAGACGGAAAGATCCGGTCCAAAGATGCCCTACGCATCGACTTGGAGCCAGCCCCAAAACTTATTAGCGAGGTTCGGGCGATGAACCCCAAGTGCATCCTGATTGGTTTCAAGCTTCTTGTTGACAGTAATGACGACGCCTTGGTAGCCGCCGCCCAAGAGAGTGCCATAAAGAACGACTGCGCCCTCGTTGTAGCGAACGACTTGCGAGACATTCAGCGTGGAAAGCACCGGGTTCTGCTGGTCAACAGGGAAGGCTTGCAAGCCAAACATGCTTCCAGCATGTTTGATTCTCCTAACCAGTTGGCCGACGAGGTTGCTAAGGCGATTCTCGCCGCAGCACAGGGGGAAGTATCATGAATATCATCCTTGGATTGACAGGCAGCGTAGCCGCAACATTGGCTCCCAAGCTGGTTCAATGTCTACTGCGGATGGATAATTCTGTCGGTACGTGGAACGTAGTCGTTATCCCCACAGAAAAGGCCAAGCATTTTTACGAGGCATGCGATTTGGAGAATCTCAAGTCAGAATTCAAAGGAAGACTTTCCGTTTTCGACGACGAGTCCGAGTGGCATCTCTGGGCCAAGAAGGGAGACCCAGTCCAACATATCGACCTGCGTAAATGGGCTCACGTGATGGCCATCGCCCCGTTGACGGCCAATACACTAGCCAAAGTCGCCAATGGCCTTTGCGACAACCTGTTGACCAGCATTGTCAGGGCGTGGGATTACAATAAGCCTCTGATCCTAGCCCCCGCTATGAATACCTACATGTGGGAGCATCCCTTGACGGAAACCCACCTGTCGGTGGTTCGTGGGTTCGCGAAGCCTAGGTACGAAAGGGCGACGAAGGGGACGGTCACCGTCGTTGATCCTTTGTCAAAGATTCTCGCCTGCGGGGACTCAGGGAAGGGGGCCATGGCCGACATCGGGGTGATTATGGAAGCCATCGTGTCGTCGACCCGCTGGAAATGGCCGATAGCTATTTCTGATAGCGGCGGGTTGCCGGTTGGAAACCATCCTGGAGCGTTTGGGTTTTCGCGGAGGCATGACATTCATACTGGAGTCGATTTGTATTGCGTCGAGGATACTACTGTCAGGGCCATGGAGAGTGGGACCGTCGTCAAGATCGAGCCGTTTACTGGGAGCAAGGTCGTCATCAACGGCTCGCCATCTACATGGTGGAATGATACCTCGGTCATCCTGATAGAAGGAGCGTCTGGGGTCATTGGTTACGGGGAGGTCATTCCGTTGAACGTCATAAAGGTCGGTCGGGAGGTTCAACAGGGTGACATCATAGCTCGCGTTACGCCAGTTCTGCCAGAAGGGAAGCAGCGCCCGGACATCCCAGGTCATTCCCGAAGCATGTTGCACATTGAGCTGTACTCGGAACTGCTGGATAGTTCGCGAGGAGTATGGGAGGTTTGGGAACTCGGTAAGCCACAGCCGGAAAAATTGCTTGACCCGACAAGAAGGCTCATTGAGGCAAAACCAGAAGGCGTTTCGTATTTGAGTCTAGGAGATTCCCGTAAGTCAACGACCCCCGCCTGAAGGCAAGGGCTTGAGGCAGTGGTTTCCTTGGCGGAACTTCCATGAACAATTCTCTTCTTTATACTGGAACATTGCCAACAAGGTCATGGACAGATTCATGGACATGGTCCTGGTCAAGATCATGGTCATGGTCAAGGTCAGGGTCAGGGTCATTGTCAGGGTCATGGCCAGGGTCATGGTCAGAGTCATGGTCAGAGTCATGGACATGGTCAAGGTCCTATGAGAGGTCAAGGATATGGTCAGATTCATGGATGGGTTTGCGATGACATCGATTCTATATACTGGGACATTGAGACCAAGGTCCTTTTCATGGTCATTGTCATGGTCAAGGTCAGAGTCAGGGTCATGGTCATGGTCTTGGGTAGGGTCAGATTCAGAATCAGAATCATGGTCGCTGGAATTACTATGGTCAGAGTCATGGAGGGGCGACATCTCATGAAACATTCGCTTTTTTATACTGGGACGTTGAGTGCGAAATCAAGGTCCTTTTCAGGGTCATGGTCCAGTTCATGGTCAGATTCAGGGTCATGGTCAGTGTTGGGGTCATGGTCCTTTTCAGGGTCATGGTCAGGGTCCTTTTCAGAGTCATGGTCATGGAGAGAGTCATGGAGAGAGTCGCTATGACAGCGATTGTTTATACTGGAGCTTTGAGTTCTAGGTCTGGATCATGGGAAGAGTTATGGCATAGGTCAAGATCAAGATCATTATCAGGGTCATATTCATGGTCAAATTCATGGACAGGTTCATGGTCATGGTCCTGGTTAAGGTCAGCGTCAATGTCATTTTCAGATTCAGATTCATGGACATGGAGAGGTTTTATATGACACCGATTTTATACTCAGGAGCGTTGAGTACAAGATCCTTTTCATGGTCTCAGTCATGGTCAAGGACAAGTTCCTGGTCATGGTCATTGTCAGGGTCATGGCCAGGGTCATTGGGATGGTCAGGGGCAGAGTCATTGTCATGGTCATGGGCAGAGTCACGAACAAGGTCAAATTCATGGAGGGGCGAAATTCAATGAAACATTCGCTTCTTTATACTGGAGCGTTGACACCAATATCCAGATCATGGTCAGATTCAAGGTCCAGTTCATTGTCATGGACATTGTCAAGGTCAAGATCATATTCATGGTTCTGGTCATGGTCAGGGTCAGGGTCAAGGTCAAGGTCAGAGTTATGGTCCTGGTCATGGAGCGGCTGGCTATGATACCGATTGTATATACTGGGTTGTTGAGGACGAGGGCTCAGTCATGGTCATGGGCATGTACAGGGTCAAGGTCAATGTCTCAGTCCCGGTCATGGTCATGGTCAGTGTCTCATTCATGGTCAAGGACATGGTCAGGATCATGGGTTAGGTCATGGTCATGGAGGGGCGACGCATGAAACATTCGATTCTATATACTGGGACAATTAGATCAAAGTCCAGATCATGGTCCTTGTCATGGTACAGGTCATGGTCATATTCAGATTCAAGGTCATGGTCATGTTCATGGTCATGGAGGGGCGACATCCAATGAAACATTCGATTCTATATACTGGATCGTTGAGCCCAGAATCAACATGGTTAGAATCATTTCCTCAGTCAGGGTCATGGTCAAGGTCATGGTCAGATTCAGGGTCATGGTCCAGGTCATTGTCAGGGTCAATTTCATGGGCATGGGCATGGAGTGGTTTGTAATGATACCAATTTTATATACTGGATCGTTGAGAACAGAGTCATTGTCATGGTCAAGATCATGGTCATGGTCATTGTCATGGACAAGGCCATGGCCAGCGTCAAGGTATAGGTCATTGTCTAGGTCAAGGTCATGGGAATGGTCAATGTCAAGGTCATATTCAAGGTTAGGGAGTGGCTGGCTATGAAGACACCGATTCTTTATACTGGGACAATGATGACTATGTCAAAGACAAGTTCATGGTCATGGACAGATTCATGGACAAGATCATTGTCATGGTCATTGTCAAGGTCATGGTCATGGGAATGGTCAAGGTCATGGAGATGGTCGCTATGATACCGCTTCTTTATACTGGAGCGTTGAGCCCAAGATCAGATTCATGGTCCAAGTCATGGTCCTGGTTAGGGGCAAGGTCAAGGTTAAATTCATGGTCAAGGGAATGGCCCAGGTCATTGTCATGGTCAGATTCATGGTTATTGTCATGGTCATGGTCAGATAATAGGTCAGGGAGTGAGTAGTTATGAAGATACCAATTTTATATACTGGGGTGTTGAGGACGAGAACGCAGTCATTTTCATGGTCAGTGTCCAGGTCCTTTTCATGTTCATGGTTAGGGTTATGGTCATGGTCCATATCATGGTCCCAGTCAGAGTCAGAGTCATGGAGGGGTTCGCTATGATACCGCTTTTATATAATGGAGCGTTGAACCCAGAGTCAAGATCATGGTCCGTGTCATGGACAGATTCAGAGTCATGGTCAAGTTCATGGTCAGGGTCATGGACAGATTCAGGGTCATGGTTATGGTCATTATCATGGTCAAATTCATGGTCATGGTCAGGGTCATGGACAAGATCAAGGTCATGGTCATGGTCATTTGCATGGTCCGAGTCATGGTCATGGTCCGAGTCATGGATGGGTGAAAGCCGATGAGGATTTCGCTTCTTTATACTGGAGCGTCGAGCCCAATGTCAGGGTCATGGGCATGGTCAAGTTCATGGTCAGGTTCCTGGTCAGGTTCAAGGTTATGGTCATTAGAATGGTCAAGGGCATGGTTCAGATCAGAGTCATGGAGTGAGTCGCGATGAAGATACCGATTATATATACTGGAGCGTCGAGCCCAAGGTCAGGGGCATGGTCAGAATCATGGTCAAGGTCATGGTCAGATTCAGAGTCATGGTCAGGATCATGGTCAGGGTCATGGCCATGGTCAGGGTCATGGACAGAATCATGGTCAGGATCAATTTCATGGTCAAGTTCAGATTCATGGAGTGAGTGAGCTATGACACCTATTGTTTATACTGGGGCAATGATGACAAGTGCAGAGTCATGGTCCTGGTCAGATTCAAATTCAGATTCATGGTCAGATTCATGGTCAGAGTCATATTCCTGGACGCGGTCATGGTCAGAGTCAGAATCAAGGCCCCATTCAACGTCATGGTCATTGTTCAGGTCCGGGTCAAGGTCATGGAGTGAGTCGCTATGAAGACACCGATTGTATATGCTGGGACGAAGAGGTCCTTGTCATGGTCATGGTCATGGTCAGTGTCAAGGTCAAGGTCAAGGTCATGGACAGAATCATGGTCATGGATAAGGTCAGAGTCAAGTTCAATATCATGGTTGTCGTGGACCAGGTCAGATTCATGGAGAGAGTTGAGATGAAGACAGCGATTGTATATACTGGGAAGTTGAGACCAATGTCATTGTCGTGGGAAGAGTCAAGTTACAACTCATGGTCATGGTCAATTTCATGGTCAGAGTCATATTCATGGTCAAGTTTATGGTTCTGGACAAGGTCATGGTCAGAGTCATGGAGGGGCAACATCTTATGAAACATTCGATTCTTTATACTGGAGCGTTGAGCCGAGATTCAATATCATGGATAAGTTCATGGCCCAGGTCAAGGTCAGGGGCAGGTTCATTTTCATGGGCAGGGTCAAGGGCATGGTCATGGTCATGGTCAAGGTCATGGGCAAGTTCACGGGAAGAGTCAGTATCATGGTCAGGGTCATGGAGAGGGTCGCTATGACAGCGATTGTTTATGCTGGAGCGTTGAGAACAAGTTCAGCTTCATGGACAGAATCATTGTCATGGTCAGCTTCATGGACAGAATCATTGTCATGGTCAGGTTCATGGTCAGAGTCACGAACAAGGTCACAGTCATGGACAATGGAATGGATAGGGTCAGGGTCATGGTTCATGTCATGGAGTGATTCGCGATGATACCAATTTTATATGCTGGAGCGTTGAGTTCTAGGTCAGGATCATGGGAAGAGTCATGGAATAGGTCAAGATCAAGATCATTATCAAGTTCAAATTCATGGTCAATTTCATTAGCATGGTTAAGTTCATTATCAGGGTCAAGGTATAGGTCATTGTCATGGTCAGATTCAATGATATGGTCAAGGTCATGGAGGGGCGACATCCCATGAAACATTCGATTCT
>Ga0307376_10003084_pt1 | contig 15750 bp, 13 predicted proteins | sample TR2MG_FD_202536 | JGI IMG/M metagenome (GOLD analysis project Ga0307376, IMG submission 202536) | Soil microbial communities from Risofladan, Vaasa, Finland - TR-2 | ecosystem: Environmental > Terrestrial > Soil > Coastal area > Acid sulfate soil | place: Finland: Risofladan, Vaasa | collected...
GGGATGAACATCTTGAACATTAACTCGTATTGGCAGCCCTTAGTAATCGGCCTTGTTATTTTGATTGCAGTAAGTGCGGATACATTGCGATCTGCACAGGGTGGGCGGCTGGCAGGATGGTTGTTGCGTTGTCGCATTTTCCGCGGCAAATAGAGAACTAATCACGATGAACATAACAATCCGCCGAAATTACGCTGGTTTCCCAGGACTATGTTTCATACATGGGCCATTTGGCTCCATAAGTAAATGGCCCTATTCACCAGAGCTGTCTGCGGTGAATTTCCATCATGTTCAATACGTGGTTGTGCCAATCTGACGTGGGGTGCTCCACTTCAAAAAAGGGGGATTGTTTTTCTCCGGTGGATATCGGGACCACCACCGTGGTGGGCGTCCTGGTGAACCTGTTAATCGGAGAATGCCTTGCCGCCGCCTTCAACACGAATACCCAGAACACTTTCGGGGCCGACGTCATTGCGCGGATCGAGTATGGCGGGCAGCATCCCTGGGGCCCTTGTTCAGTTGCAACGCCGCGTCGTGCAGGTAGTCAAGCGGCGGGTGCCCCAGTATGAGTGATGGTGGTGAATACCGACGAGGAACTGTACATCGCCCGGGAAACGTACCGGCTGGCGGGCGGTGTTTAGACGAAGGACGGGTCCGGACAGGACAAGAAAGCAAACGCAGGTAAATTATTTCGCCTTGTCGGGGATAGGAATACGGAATAAACTGAAAAGCAGGACAAAACTTTTACGCGAGGGAGGATAAGAAGTGGCAATTCTCAATGAGATCAAATCGGCTGTCATGGTTGGTAACATGAACAAGGTGAAGGAAGGTGTCAGAGAGGCCCTGGAGGAAGGATTCGCCCCGGCCGACATCATCAACGACGGCCTTATTGCCGCCATGAACGTTGTCGGCGTTCAATTCAAGAACAACGAAATCTACATGCCCGAAGTTCTGGTGGCCGCCCGGGCCATGCACGCTGGCATGGATATCCTCAAGCCCCTACTGACCGGCGGTGCCGTCCTGGAAAAGGGCACCGTGGTCATCGGTACCATCAAGGGCGACCTGCACGACATCGGCAAAAACCTCGTGGGCATGATGATGGAGGGTGCCGGGTTCAAAGTGGTTGACCTGGGCATCGACGTTCCGGTGGAAAAATTCGTTCAGGCGGTGGAAGAGCATCAGGCCCAGGTAGTGGGCCTTTCCGCCCTGCTCAGCTCCACCATGACTCAGATGAAGAACGTGGTGGCGGGTCTGGCTGACAAGCGCGACCAGGTGAAAATAATGGTGGGCGGCGCACCGGTGACCCAGAAATTTGCTGATGAGATCGGCGCCGACGGCTATGCCCCGGATGCCGCTTCGGCGGTGGACAAGGTGCGTGAATTGCTGGGCGTAGCCTGACGGGAGGACCGGGTATGCTAATCGTCGGTGAATTGATCAACTCCAGCCGCCAGGCCATCGCCGCAGCCATCGAGGGCAGGGACAGGGCCTATTTGCAGGACCTGGCGCGCCGGCAGGTGGAGGCCGGCGCTAACGTGATCGATGTCAACTGCGGTACGAAGTTCGGTACGGAAGCGGCTGTGATGACCTGGTTGGTGGATGCGCTCCAGGAAGTGGTCGATGTTCCCCTGTGCATCGACAGCCCCAGCCCCCAGGTGCTGGAAGCGGGCCTGTCCCCTTGCCGGGACAAGGCGCTGGTCAACTCAATTTCAGCGGAAAGGGAGCGCATGCAAGAGGTGCTGCCGCTCCTGACCAAGTATAAGGCTTCGGTCGTTGCCCTCTGCATGGATGACGGCGGTATGCCCAAATCGGTGCCCGACCGACTGCGCATTGCCGAAAAGCTGGTACCTGAACTGGTGGCAGCCGGTGTACCGGAAGAGGATATTTACCTGGATCCACTGATCAAGCCGCTGGCGGTGGACAACTCCCACGGCTCGGAAGCCCTGGAAAGCATCCGGGCCCTGCGGGAGAAATATCCCCGGGTGCATCTGATCTGCGGCCTCTCCAACATTTCCTTCGGCCTGCCCCGGCGGCCGCTCTTGAACCGGGCCTTTGCGCTGATGTGTTTTGCGTTGGGTATGGATGCGTTCATCCTGGATCCCCTAGACCGGCACCTGATGTCCCTGCTCACGGCGGCAGGCGCCCTGGCCGGCCGGGACGAGTTCTGCCTGGAATATATCGCGGCTGAGCGTTCCGGCAAGCTGCTTTCGTAACCTCTTCCGGGAGTTAACCGTATAGGGCTGCGGCAGGCGCAATCCCTGGCTTTTTCCCAACCGTGGAGGTGACGGCGTGAGGACTTCGGATGCCTTGAGGGAAATAATCGAGTCAATCAGCGCGGGTAACGCCGGCAAAGTCAGGGGGAAAGTCCGCTCCGCTCTGCAGAAGGGAGCGGAGCCCGCCCGCATCATCACTGACGGAATTGTAAAGGCCATGGATGTGGTCAGCAAAAAATTTGAACGTAGCGAGATTTACGTCGCCGATCTGATAACGACGGCTCGCGCCATTCATGCCGGCATGGAGGAGCTGAAACCCTACATGGTCAGCGGCCAGGTGCAGACCGTGGGGCGGGCCGTGATCGGGACGGTGTACGGAGATATCCATGATATAGGCAAGAATCTTTTGGGCATCCTGCTGGAAGCTTCCGGGTTTGAGGTTGTCGACCTGGGCGTGAATGTGGCACCGAGCAGCTTTGTGGAGGCGGTCATCAAGCACCGTCCCCACGTGCTGGGCCTTTCGGCCCTCCTTACCTCCACCCTGAAAGGCATGGAAGATACCATCGAGGCACTGGAAGACGCCGGACTGCGCCAAAAGGTCAAGGTGGTCGTCGGCGGTGCCCCGCTTACCACCGCCAGGGCGGCCAAGATGGGGGCCGACGCATATGCCCCCGACGTCACCGTTGCCATCCCGCTGATCAAGGAACTCATCGGCGCCGGTCAAAAACGCGTGACCGCCCTGTTGCCGGCCACCATGGCCCATTTCCTGGGCGAAGGCTCCCTGGAAGAGCTGCAAAAGTCCTTTGGCCGCCTTTCCGGTTTACACCTGGTCATACTGGATGCCCACGGCAACCTCCTTTCTTCGCCGGGGCGGTTTTTTGACTGCTCCGGTTTCTGTCGCGCCCTGGACGGCCCTGGCGGCGGGGTCTCGCCCTTCGGGGAAGATCTGACCGCTCTGGCCGGTCGCTTCAAAAGAGCCTTCGTTTACCGTTGCCGGGCCGGACTCGTGGAGATCTCCTATCCCCTGGCCAACGAGGATGGAATGGTGGGAGCCATCTTGTCCGGTCATTGCCTGCTGAGCGGTGACCGGCCCGCCTGGCGGGAAGAGCCGGCGGACCTGCCAGTCCTCTCCGTCGAGGAACTGGAGGCCGTTTGTGGACTGCTTTCCTTCATCGCCGGGCAGATCGTGCAATTAAACGCCGTGCTGGTGGCCAAGCAGGAGGTGGAAGAGGATCGCAACGGTTTTATCCACTTCCTGAAGAACCATCACCAACTGGAGCAGGCTCTGGGGGATGCGGAGTTGAGGGCCCTGCAGTCCCAGGTCGGTCCCCATTTCCTTTTCAATTCCCTGAATGCCATTGCCCGTCTGGCCCTTTTCGAGGCGGCGCCGGAAACGGAAAAAATGGTCCGGGCCCTCGCCCGGCTCATGCGGTATACCCTCTACCAGGTCAAGAGCCTGGTTACGGTACGGGAGGAACTGGCGGTCGTGCAGGATTATCTATTCATTCAGCAAACCCGCTTCTGCGACCGGCTGACCAGTGAAATAGACGTGGACCAGGCCTTGATGGAGGCCCGCCTGCCCTGCATGACCTTGCAGCCCCTGGTGGAAAACGCCGTCATTCACGGGCTGGAGCCCTTGAAAGAAGGCGGCGGGATCCTTGTCAAGGGACGGCTTTGCGGTGAACAGGTCTGCCTGGAAGTCATCGATACGGGTTTGGGGATACCGGAAGAACTTCAAAAAGAAATATTTGATCTCGATGTCAGGTCCGGCGACCGGGGTCAGGTGAGCGGCCTGGGCATAATCAATGTTTTCCGGCGCTTGCAGCATTATTTCGGCGCCGACTGCACCCTGAACGTCCAGAGCGGCCCCGGGGCAGGAACCACTATCCAGCTAACGTTTCCCTTTTCCAGAGAGGAAGGGAGGGGAGTTGAAATTGCTCAGGCTCGTCATTGCCGACGATGAACCGTTGGAACGTCAAGCCATCCGCCTCGTGCTGGAAAAAGAACGGCCGCAATATCAGATTGTGGCCGAATGCGGGGATGGTGCCGGGGCGGTGGCGCTGGCCCGCGAACTGCATCCCGATGTCATGCTGCTGGACGTGAAGATGCCGGAAATGGACGGCCTCGAGGCCGCGAGGGCTATCCGGGGACTTCTCCCCGAAGCCCGTCTGATCTTCGTGACGGCCTACGATAAGTTCACCTATGCCCAGGAGGCCGTCGCCCTGGGGGCCTCCCAGTATCTCCTGAAACCGGTGGCCGGGGAGGAATTGATCGCTCTCTTGGATGACGTCGTCCGGGAGATAGCCCGAGAGCGGGCGACCCGGGAAGAAACCCGCCATCTCAAAAAGGCCCTGCAGGAGATGCTGCCCCTGATCCGTCTCGGCTTTGCCCTGGACCTGGTGGCCGGTAACGTCAGACCGGAAGAGATCCGGGCGCGGGCGGAATTTCTGGGCCTCGCCGACCTGCCCCGCCTGGTCCTGCTGCTGACGGTGGACAATTTCCAGGCCGGGTCGGGAAACCCACCGGAGATTGAACGACAGTTCCTGAAAAAAAAGATTTTACAGATTGTCGAAGAGGCCGTGCTCGGTTGGCCCGGCTCGCTGGTGGTGCCGGGCTTGGCGGATGAATTTATCGTGCTTTTGCCCGTCGGGCATTTGTCCGGGGCCGTCCGGGAAGCCGCCGTTGGTTTGGGAGAGCGGCTTTGCGGGGCTATCCGCCGGCTGACGTCCCTCACCGTGACGGTAGGTGTGGGCCGTCCGGCCGATAATCCGGCGGGCCTGGGCCGCTCCTACGCCGAGGCGGCGGCCGCCGCCGAATACCGGGTCCTCTACGGCGGGGACCAGGTCATTCACGCCGACGACGTCACCGTTTGGCCTGGTTACCGCCTCCATTTCACCTCCCCGGACGAACAGGAACTGGCCAACGCGGTACGGCTGGGGGACAGGGAGGGAGCGCTGCGTCACCTGAGCCGGATGATCACCGGCCTGATGCTGAATCAGGAAATGCGGCCGCCGGTCTTACGGATGAAGCTCCTGGAACTGGTCAGCCTGGTTACCCGGTCGGCCCTGGAAGGCGGGGCCGATCCGGAGGAAACAGCCGGCCTTTTCCTCACCGGCGCCGGTGAGTTCAGGGACCTGGCTTCCCTGGAGGAGGTCCGGGCCAGGATGCGCGAAAAGATCGGCCTCCTGGTGGATAAGGTGGTGGAGGCCAGACAGCGGCGCAACGGCAACCTGATCCAGCGGGCCGTCAAGTTTATCGAGGAACATACCCATCGGGATCTCGCCCTGGAAGAAGTGGCCCGGCAGGTGAATTTGAGCCCCTGTTATTTCAGCCGTCTGTTCAAGAAGCTGCAGGGGGAGAACTTTGTCGATTACCTGACCCGTTTACGGTTGCAGATGGCCAAGGAGCTGTTGTTAACCACCGGTTTGCCGGTAACCGAGATTGCCGTGCGGGTGGGATACCGTGATTTCCGCTATTTCGGGCAGGTCTTCAAGAGGCAGGAAGGATGTACACCCACAACCTTCCGGCGTCAGGGGAACAAGGGAGTTTGAATCCGCCGGCGATGAACTCCCGGCAAGGGAAGTGACGATTTTGAGCGAACACAAGGTGTTTTTTCTTCCCGGCCGGGTCGGGATCAAGGTTGAAACCGGCACGACCGTCCGGGAGGCGGCCATTGAAGCGGGGGTGGAGCTGGAAGGACCGTGCGGCGGCAAGGGTACCTGTGGCAAATGCCTGGTCCTGCTGTCGGAAAAAGAGGAAGGCCGGTGGGTACTGGCCTGTCGAACTGCAATAACCGGCGATGTGGTGGTGGAGATTCCCCATTTGGAGGTGTCCCTGTACCGCAAAAGCGAACTCAGCCAGAAGGAAATAAGCGTTGTCCCGGACCCAGGGGTGCAAAAAATCGCCTGCCAAACCCGGCCGCCGTCCCTGGAGAACCAAACGGCCGATGCTGAACGCCTTCTGGCAGCCCTGGGCAGGGAGGCTGTGGATTTCAAGCTGGGAGCCCTACGTTTCCTACCGGGAGCCCTCAAACGGGAAAACGGCCTGGTCACCGCCGTGTTGGCCGGTGACCAGATACTGGCGGTGGAAGCGGGGGATACCGGCCACCGCCTTTACGGCCTAGCGGTGGATATCGGGACTACCACCGTGGTGGCCGTCCTGGTCGACCTGTTGAGCGGGGAATCCCTGGCGGCCGCATCCGCCACCAACTCCCAAAACATCTTTGGGGCCGACGTCATCGCGCGGATCGAATATGCCGGGCAGCATTCCCAGGGTCTGGCGCAGCTGGAGCGCCGTGTGGCGCAGGTGATCAACCGGTTGATTGACAAATTGACGCAGGCTGCCGGAGTATCCCCGGGGGAGATTTACCAGGTCGCGGTGGCCGGTAACACCACCATGAACCACCTGTTCCTGGGGCTTGACCCCGCCAACCTGGCCCCTTCTCCCTTTATCCCCGTGGCCACCCGGCTTTCCCCCGTAGAGGCGGGGGATGTGGAACTGGCCGTTTCACCCCATGCCCCGGTTTACCTGTTGCCGAATATCGCCGGCTACGTGGGCGGGGATACGGTGGGGGTGATCATCTCCACCGGGATCGACCGGGAGCCGGGCATTCACCTGGCGGTGGATATCGGTACCAACGGCGAGATAGTCCTGGCCGTCGATGGACGCCTTTCGGCCTGTTCCGCCGCCGCCGGGCCGGCCTTTGAAGGAGCCCAGATCCGCCACGGGATGCGGGCGGCGGCCGGCGCCATCGAGGGCGTGAGCGTGGATTCGGACGTCCATTTGAAGATTATCGGCCAGGTTCCCGCCCGGGGGATCTGTGGTTCCGGTCTCATGGACGCGGTGGCCGGACTTTTGCAAGCGGGCGTTATCGAAACCGGAGGCCGGATAATTTCCCGGGACGAGGCGGGGCACCTGCCCGGGGCCCTGCAGCAAAGGCTGAACAGCGAACAGGGCGGGAATTTCTTTGTCCTGGCCTCCCGGGAAGAGACCGGGGCGGAGCCGGTGGTCCTGACCCAAAAGGACGTACGGGAGTTGCAACTGGCCAAGGCCGCTATCCGGGCCGGTATCGAGATTCTGCTGGGGCAGGCGGGACTCATCGCCGGGGATATCGACCAGGTGCTGCTGGCGGGGGCCTTCGGTAGCTATATTGACAAAAACAGCGCCTTGTCTCTGGGCTTGTTGCCTCCCGTCGCCCCGGAGAGGATCACTCCGGTGGGTAATGCCGCCGGGGCGGGAGCCCGCCTGGCGCTTCTCTCGGCTGAAATCCGCCAAAAGGCGGCCACCCTGGCCCGGCAGGTCCAGCATGTGGAACTTTCGGTCCGGCCCGACTTCCAGGAACGGTTTATCGATGCCTTGGGTTTTTGACTAAAACAGCGGAGGTGTCAACAAATGGCTAAGGCAGTTATTAAAAGCGGTGTCTGTGGTTTCACCATCAACGCTAAGGCCGGTTGTGAGGACGGCCGCCATGTAAAACTGGAAATCGTCAGCGACTGCCCCAACTATCAAAAGATCGCGGCCGAACTGCAAGAGGTGGATGCCTTTGGGGAACTGTTTGAGAACAAGCTCGGAGGCACGGTTTACCAGACTTTTGCTAAGTACAGCCCCCACCCCAGTTGCCCCGGTCCGTCTGGCCTCCTCAAACTGATCGAGGTCGCCGCCGGCCTGGCCTTGCCCCAGACGGCCTCGATAGAAATCAGCAAAGAAAATTCGTGAAGGTGCCGGGTATCTTGCGGAAGTAGGTCGGCCAGCAGGACATGGTAGTTCTTTGGTTCAATACCGTCAAAGGTGGGGTTAAATCTGGCTTGGGTGGAAACGTTTGAGGCCAGGGACGTTTTGCCGGGCCCCGGAGATCTGGTCCGTTACCTCAAAACGGGCCCGTCCCTCCGGAGCGAGTTGCCGGCCCTGATTGATTCTGCGGCGGAGATCTTCGCTGACCACGCCACCCCCATGGGAGTCTTCAGCCTGGTCGACGTACCGTCAGGATCCCGGGAGCTGTCCCGCATGGCCCAGATCCCTTTCAGGAGCCCCCTTTTTACCGGCGCCACCAAACTGGCCTTTCTCGTGGCCACCCTGGGGCCGAGACCGGAGGCCCGCATATCCGGCTTTTTCTCCGGCGGCGACTACCTTGCCGGCTGGATACTGGAAGCCTATTCCCTGGCCGCCCTGGACAGCGTCGTGAAAAAGCTGACTGCGGCCATCCAGGGCCAGGCCGGACCGGAACTGCAGGTGGGAAACGTGCTGAATCCGGGTTGTCACGGTCTGCCCCTTTCCACCCAAAAGATCATCTTTGCCGACGATTTCGGAGCGGCAATCGGGGTCCGGCTTAACGAGTCCCAGCTCATGTTGCCGGTCAAGTCCACTTCGGGCATTCTTCCGCTGGGCAGGGAACTGGCCTACCCCGCCGGGAGCGATACCTGCCGTTTTTGCAACCGGCGCCGGGATTGTGTGTACCGGCATACCGGTTGATCATCCGGATTCACCGGCTGCCCCGCTGAATCCGACTACCGTTCCCTGAAGAGTGAAATGCCATCCATCCGGGCAGGCGGAGTAGAGTGGGGCCTGACGGTCTCCCGCACCCTCGGCGGGGTTTGGGAACAGGATTCCCACGCCAGAAAATACCAGGGAGAATCCACACAATATTGCGCGAATTAATGGTGCAGGTGCACTGCATGGATATAGACGCTTTGAGCCGGAAATACCGCGGTAAGCTTTTATGTCGCTGTCCTAGAGCCGGCCAACGGCCTCGTTGAGGGCAGGGCCCGCGAGCGGGAACGGGGCACTTTGGTTTTCCTGAAGCCGGGGGAGGAAAAAGAATATAGGATGGAAATCGGGGTCTTGACTTCGGCGCCCGAAATCCGGGCCTTTGAGAAAGCTCTGCCTTCCATTACGAATTCCACTCAGTAAGAGAAAACATCGGCTTTTGCCAAGAAGGGATGGGGAGAAAGTGACCTTGATTACATTGAAGGATGTGCTGTTGCCGGCCCGGGAGGACGGCTATGCCGTGGGTGCTTTCAACTGTATGAACATGGAGATTGTCCAGGCCATAGGGGAGGCCGCCCGTCTGGAACGTTCCCCCGTGATCATCCAGGCGAGCCAAGGGGCCGTCAAATATGCCGGCTTGCATTATATCACGGGTCTGGTCGGGATAGTGGCCGCGGAGATTGACGTTCCGCTCGTCCTGCATCTCGACCACGGAAGCGATTTCGCCCAAATCGTGCAATGCATCCGGGCCGGTTTTACTTCCGTAATGGTGGACGCTTCGCGGTATCCGCTGGCCGAAAACATCGAGAAGACGCGCAAAATAGTTGAAATAGGGCGGGCCGCCGGGGTTTCCGTGGAGGCCGAACTGGGCCAGATCGGCGGTGTGGAAGACGAGGTACGGGTGCTGGACCGGGAGACCGCCTTTACCGATCCTGACGAAGCAAGAGATTTTGTCCGGGCCACCGGCGTGGATGCCCTGGCGGTAGCCATTGGCACCGCCCACGGACCTTACGCGGGAGAACCGGACCTTGATTTTGCCAGGTTGGCTCATATCCGCCGCCAGGTGGACTGTCCCCTGGTACTGCACGGGTCGTCCGGCCTGCCGGAGGAAAGCCTGCGCAAGGCAGTTGAGATGGGCATCTGTAAGATCAACATCGACACCAACATCAGGGAGGCCTTTACCGGTACGCTGAGGGCGGCCTTGGACGGGGACCCGGGATCGATTGATCCCCGTAAAGCCCTTACCGCCGCCAAAGAGGCTGCGATAGCGGTTATCAGGGAGAAAATCCGCATCTTCGGTTCCAGCGGCAGGGCGTAAAGGTAGCAGTCGAGCCTTTAGCGACACCTACGATTGCGCTATCTTTCCCGATGTGAATAATTCGCGGGTAACGGACGGATTTTTGCGGATCGGTACACACGCCCAAGGGTCATTCGCCGGTGCTCTGGTTGCACCAGCATTGAGGGAAAAGACGGCTTTTCATCTGATCAGCCGTCTTTCATTTTTTCCCCACGTCATACGGTTGCAGCCTTGACCCAAAGCTCTTGCCCGTTTTGCCTCTTTGATCTCCGTTGAAAAACAAACAGGAGGCGCCGGCCAAACCACCCGCCGGATGAGGTCGTGCCCAGGGGTTAACCAGCGGTCGAAGGGGATTGCCGGCCTTTGGCCTACACGATCACGGGGGAGTGGAGACCAAGGGAGACTGGGCCGATGTGTGGCCAGTGCGATTAAGGGGAATGTGATGTAATAATATCCATCGTTCAGGCTTATTATGTGTACTAGTTGCAGATATATCAGCCATAATCCTGGTAAAACCTTGCTTACTGGCGTACTAATCCCTCTTTACCTGGGATATGTGCTATCGGTGAGGGTTGGCCCTGCTTGATCATGACAATAAAGCAAACACAGGTAAATAATTTAACCTTGTCGGCAAGGCTGACTTTGCAATAGACTGGGTACGAGACGACTTGTGGGAAAAGAGACCTTTGGAGGAGACGTGAATAGTTTGCCCGTAAAAATAGGTATTAACGGGTTCGGCCGGATCGGCCGCAATTTCTTCAGGGCAATTCGTGAAAGTGACGAAGTACAGGTTGTTGCCGTCAACGACCTGACCTCACCCCAAACCCTGGCCCACCTGCTCAAATATGACTCGGTGCACGGTCCCCTGGCCGGGGAAGTAACCGCGGGGGAAGGCAGCCTCACGGCCGGCGGGCGGGAGGTGGCCGTCCTGGCCGAAGCGGATCCGGCCGCAATTCCCTGGGCCAGGTACGGGGTAAACATCGTGGTCGAATCCACCGGACGCTTTACATCCCGGGAAGGCGCGACCAAACACCTGCAGGCCGGCGCGCAAAAGGTGATCATCAGCGCACCCGCCAAGGGGGAGGACATCACCATCGTCATGGGCGTCAACCAGGATATGTACCAGCCTGACCGGCACCACATCGTTTCCAACGCTTCCTGCACCACCAATTGCCTGGCCCCCCTGGCCAAGGTGCTCAACGACAGATTCGGCATACTTAAGGGCCTGATGACCACGGTCCATTCTTATACCAACGACCAGCGCATTCTGGACCTGCCCCACAAAGACCTGCGCCGGGCCCGGGCCGCCGGTCTGTCCATCATTCCTACCAGCACTGGTGCCGCCCGCGCGGTCGGCCTGGTGCTGCCTGAACTCGCGGGCAAGCTGAATGGCTTCGCCGTGCGGGTGCCCACGCCCAACGTGTCGGCGGTTGACCTAGTGGTCGACTTGGCCCGTCAGGTCACGGTGGCGGAGATCAACGCCGCCCTGGCGGAGGCCGCCGGGGGTTCCATGAAAGGCATTCTGGCCTTCAATGAGTTGCCCCTGGTTTCCCGGGACTTCAACGGCGACCCGCGCTCCTGCATCGTTGACGGGCCTTCCACCATGGTCGTCGAGGGTAACATGGCCAAGGTGGTTGCCTGGTACGATAACGAGTGGGGCTATTCCAACCGGGTGGTGGATCTAGCCGTGCTGGTGGCGCGCAACCTCGAAGACAATCGCGAAGTTTTCTGAGCGTGCGTTGGCAGGAGGTGACTCTATTTGAGGGGGGATGCTCAGGTGCAAAAGATTGGCTTACTGACTAGCGGCGGGGATTGCCCAGGCATGAATGCCGCCATCAGGGCGGTGGTGCGCAAGGCTCTTCATCACGGCGTCGAAGTGGTAGGTATTCGGCATGGGTACAGTGGCCTCATCGAGGGCGACGCGGTCTCGATGGACAGCCAGTCGGTGGCCGACATCATTCATCGCGGCGGTACCATCCTGCATACGGCCCGGGCCCACATCTTTGAGACACCTGAAGGGCGCGCCCTGGCCATGGCTAGGGCCGCCCGCATGAGGCTGCAGGGCCTGGTGATTATCGGTGGAGACGGGTCCTTTCGCGGCGCGCTGGCCCTGCACCGGGAACATGGCCTTCCCGTGCTGGGGATCCCCGCCACCATTGACAACGATATATGGGGCACCGATTATTCCATTGGCTTCGACACGGCGGTGAACCTGGCGGTGGACGGGATCAACCGAATCCGGGACACGGCCGCCTCCCTGGAACGTATCTTTATCGTGGAGGTGATGGGCCGGGACAGCGGTTTCATCGCCCTGGCTGCCGGGCTGGCCGGCGGTGCCGAAGCCATCCTCATTCCCGAGCAGCCCTTCAGGATCGAGGACGTATGCGCCAAACTCGGTCAGAGCCAGGCCAAGGGCAGGCAGCACAACATCATCGTGGTGGCCGAGGGGGCGGCGGGCGGCCTCGAGATTTCAAAGAAGGTCCAAGAACGAACTGGCTTGGAAACCAGGGTGACCATCCTGGGCCACCTGCAGCGGGGCGGCTCACCTACCGCCTTCGACCGCATCTTGGCCAGCCGCCTGGGTGTGCATGCTGTGGAACTGATCGTGGGGGGTGCTGTCTGCCACATGGTGGGCTTCACGAACGGCCGGGTTACCGCCTGGGGTCTGGAGGAAGTGACCAGCAAAAGGAAGTTGCTGGAGATAGACCTGTATCAACTGGCAACTGTTCTTTCGGGTTGACAGGCGGTCTGACGCTGCGGCATGCCCCGGTAAGGATCCCGTCAGCGACACGCGTTTGGTACGTACTGGCCGTCTCTGGCTGCGACGTTTGGCTGTGGGGGTGATCGTCCTCCCTTCGGTGCTCCAGACTTATTTGCACCAAGACCACCCACATAACCGGCCACTAAGGGAAAAGGCTAAGACGGCATTGCTGATATTCCCTTCCTGGCCAATCCGCTTTCCTCCGAACAAGACATATTATTGTCAAGAAAAAGGGGGAACCAAGATGGCATCTACTGGATAACAGGAAGCCCATTCTTTTCCCCTCAACGTGGGCATGTTTAGAAACGGTTGTCTTCCTCCGGCTGTTCACTCTTCCAGAGAAAAGACGAATACAACAGCCCGGCGCCGCTACGGCCGGCCCTTACCCCGGAGACAAGTGGGGGACTGTTGGTGCCGCTCTTTGAGATGGCTAAACCGGCCCCAGCCGGTCACAGATGTTCTTCAAGGATCGGACCCGGCCCTCCCCCCTTGGAGGATTTTACGAAAGAAAGGTAGAAATTCCACATCAATGACTGATATCCGTGAACATTGACTTTGGAGGTGTCTTGCCGATTGGGGGCTGACTCGAATATTTTGAATGATTATATCGGCCTTATGAAGATTTTGGGCGGCAACAACGATTCAGACGATCTGAGCAAGAAGCATTTTGAGTCCGCTTTCGAGCAGTTTCGAAAGTGCCTCGACCCTAGACATACATTTCTGCTACTGGAATACGACAACACAGTTCTCTATCCAATCCCGTTTGCTAGCACAGGCAGCAAACCGAATCTGGTCATTTTGGGGATTAATCCCGGCCTAAGTAAAGGCCTCATAGTAAAAGAGAAGAAATTGGCCGGATCAACCTATAGTGATTATGCAAAAAGCTATTGCTTTGGCCCAATGATCGAACACGCCACAATAAAACAGAAGAGCACCTATTATACACAAAAGGTCCTACCAATCGCTCTTTCTTTGCGAATGAAGCAGACTGTCCTATACCGCGACTTCAAGAAGAAGCTGGCCAAAAACTTCCCGGGTACTTTGGGCGGTTTCCATTTCATGACCGCCGAATGTGTCCCTTTTCATTCGGAGAACTTTCCAGTCACAAGAAAGACAGAAATCTTAAACCACCCCATTCATCAAGAGTATTCCAGTCGACTTCTCGATGTCATAGACAAAAGGATAACCCATGGAGGTACTTTATTTCTTTTATTCACCCCTAGGACATTTTTCTGCGAAGACACCCACTTGGTCGGCATTTATAGGCGTCATTACTTGCCGCAACTTAAATACATTGATTTGGCTAAGAAATATGTTTTCGCAACTATAGATATCGATGGCAAGCGAGTAATGTTGATTGCATGCAGGTATTCTGATCGGTATGGGGTGAACAGCAAGGAGGAAAAGGACCGTTTTTGGCTGGACGTTTTTAACTACCGCTTGAAACATATCGACAGGTAACGATTGTGACCGAGGCTCCAGTCGCCGTCCGAGTTCGTAGTTATCGGCGGTCCAGACAATCTAAAATGTAAACGTGTCGCGCAGATAGTGCGGCTGCAGCGTCGGGGTCCGCCGCTCCGGATCCTTTGTCTCCCTGTTGTGCAAGTGCCCCATTCGTTCGAGAATCAGGTCTAAGCAGCATTGTTGGGTCATTGGTAAACCAGATCAACGGCTATGACGGCTATGGTCACCTGGGCAAAGAGGGCCATCGAGCATGAGCAGATGGAGATGAGCAGATGGTTTCTATTTTTCTTGTATATTCCTGGGATAAATTGGCGAAAACCTTTGGCTTACTGGAGTCCTTAGTGGCCATGCCAGCCCAGCACTGGGGGTGTTGGCCTGAAAGCTTGGGAAAGATTGCTGTTTGCGAAGCGGCGAAGCTGGCTAGGTGCAAGTTTACGGCGTCTTGCAACTATTCTCTGGAGGAAAATCCAAGGCTATGTCGAAAGTTTTTCCAAGGCAACTTGTGCAGGTCGAATAATTTGTGGGCTTCTAAACTTGTGTAGAAAACCGGTGACTGTGGGGAGACAAGGTTTCGATTGACTTTGCCTTTGTTTTTTGGGTGCCAGTAATCCGCCATAGCTGTCACAAGGGATGGGATATGTTCACCAGGAGGACTCGGTTCTTGGGTTCCCACGAAGGTTTAATGGGCAAATAGAAGCCCTTCCTCGACGGTGTTGGCCGAAGCCGTTATCACCGGACTTTTGTGGCATTATAGGGCAAATAAGAGCATGGTGTTTCTGCCATTCTCACGAAGACATCTGCCCGCCGAACGGAGTGACCAGTAGTCCGGCCACCGGCGACTCCAGAGATGCACCACCTTACTTCAACCTCTTGTTGCTCGGGATCGACTGGTATCTATACCGTCGGGGCCGTCCGGGCTTCTGGCCTCCAGTGGCCACCTGTTGCTTGACCTCATGTGGGACATGCCGATCATACTCTTGTGGCCCTTTATGGGGGTGCATTTCCCTCCCGTGGATCTTCGGGCGTGGCCCAGTTTCACGTGTGGGGTCGGCAGCTCTGTGCCGACCCCTGGGTGTGGGTGCCGGAAATAATCGGAGGAGCGATATGGGCTGGTTTCGCCGTTTATCTGACCAGGTTACGGGGCTGGAGGCAGTTTCTCCGCAGTGGATGCTTCTTCCCTGAGTCAGTTGCCAGGCTGGCTGGCAGCCACAACCGAAAAATGAACGCTGACTTTCAGCAAAGGACGGCTGACTCATGAGAGTTTACACGTTCAAGATTTATTTGGGTGGAGTTCCCAAGAAAAGGCCTGATCCCCCCTGGCGGAAAATTGAAATCGCCGGCAGCCGGACGCTTGACGACTTGCATGAAGCCATTATTGACAACCGGGAGGAAGAGACCCACCTTTATGCCACGGAAACGTCAAAGTCTGCGGCACGGGGAGGCTATCTAATATATGAATATGCGTTGACTTCTATCCATTACAGATATTGAGCGATATAACCTATAAAAGGAATGAGATATTGAGATTGTATCAA
>Ga0307376_10003085_pt1 | contig 15747 bp, 16 predicted proteins | sample TR2MG_FD_202536 | JGI IMG/M metagenome (GOLD analysis project Ga0307376, IMG submission 202536) | Soil microbial communities from Risofladan, Vaasa, Finland - TR-2 | ecosystem: Environmental > Terrestrial > Soil > Coastal area > Acid sulfate soil | place: Finland: Risofladan, Vaasa | collected...
TCTCACGATTATATACTATTGGAGAGGCGGGTTCTCTATACTGAGCCTCTTTTGTGATTCTCTGGGCCATATTCCATTTGGCGTTTTGATTTTCGCTCATTTTTACCTCGCCATTTTCTTTATTATTAACACTCTCTACTAGTTTATACTGAGATAGAACTCCATAGAGTCCTTCAACAGCAGCAATTATATCCCCATGCAATCCAGCCTTTTCTCTTATATGACTTTCTTGCTCTTTGTACCTGAAAATATCGAAACAGGCATCCTTTACGGACAAGTCTTCACCTATTATATCAAAAATCTTACCAGCTGCGGCTTCCGCCCCGTCTTGCGACAAAACCCACAAAACTAAATCTCTGGGGCTAGTAAAATATTTCACCTTATTCCTCTATTTTTTAAATGGGGTCTTATTCTCTCCAGTCCCCGTTTAGCATTTTTAAGCTCTATTTTAGTCTTCCCGATATGATTCGTTCCAAGATGTTTTAATGCAGCGTTTACATTGTCATAAACACCTTCTATATCATGCGCATTAAAAGCGATCTTAGTTACTTTCATTTCCCAAGTTGTTTTTTAAGTGAATCAGCAAAAACAGAACTGATATCTGCTGTTGAAGCTTTTCTGGCTTCGAACTCATATTCCGGCTTATTTCTGTTCCCTCTGATACTCTCTCTGCGCTGATCATTTTGTGCCTTGATCATCTCCCCTTCAGTCCTCTCTGGAATGGAGGCGGCATCAAAATCAGAATAAACACCCATCTGAGATGATGGAGAATTAAGTCCAGGCTGTGCGTTAAGGGATTCGGTCAAGAAAACATTCCCTCTCGATGACAGCATTGCTCCTGAGAGCTTGTCAACCTTATCTTGTTCCCATACCTTGTTCCTGTTAGCCATCTCTTGCTTCTTTTCTTCGACAGCCTGCTTGATTCTCTCTCCATTATCAAGCTCCTTACTTTCGGCCAATTTACCAATAGCGTCTGGGTCCAAAATGCTGTTCTGGTTCTTAGGAAGAGGAACTTCTGAGTTAGTATTATAATCTTCTCCGCCGCCAATTGGAATAATATTATTAGACATCATTGCTGGACGACTAGCTAACTTATGTTCTGGCTCGATTGTTTCCCAATCATCTCTTCTAGGCGTAGTCTTTCTTTCTTCAGCGATGCTGTCCAATTTAAATGGATCACCCAAGACTGACTTCAAGGCGTCTGCCATAGATGCCTCTTCTGGTTGCGGTTCTGGCTCTGCTGCGGCTGTTCTAACCGCCTGCTGAGCTATCTGGTGATAACGATCTTGAGCAGAAGCTTCTATAGTTCTTGGGGCAGTAGCAGCAATAACGTTTATTTTGCTAGGATCTACCTCTTGGTATTTTTCCATACCGAGACCACAAACCATAGCATACTCCCTCAATGCAGACCTAGTATTATCGGACCAATTAGAGCTACAATAGTAAATTGACCCGACAGATGCGCACGCTTCGATACTCTCTCTTTCTCGGACTATCTCAGCTTCTGATAGCACTCCTGACTCAACGCTAACCATTCTTTTGTATTCTTTATCAGATATATGATCGAAATCGGAGTTCTCCATTCCGCTATCACCTTCAAAAACCCAGTCGGGAGCTACTTTTTCTGACGACATTCTGTTAATTTTCATTTGGACCCCTTATACTTACTATTTGCTTAAACCGAATATATTGTTTAGATATATTCTGACTTTTGGCTATCAAGACCTTTATTTTACTCTATTATACTTCAACACAATTTTTAAAAAACCTACAAAAAAAACGCCTATAATTCACTATAGGCGTTTACACATTATTTATGGTTTTGTAGATAAGTTATATTAGTCAAAAACCTTAACGCTTTTTAAACGATCAATCCCATCTTGTTTTTCATCCGTAATGAATTTAAAATGTAACTGATTATCGGTTTCCTCTTCTTTGTTAATAATATACCTATCACCCAACACTAACTCTCCGGTATTTTCGTTTTTAACAGACCCAGAGCTATTCTCTAAAACCTTAACGAAAGTTTCTGTGCACCACGGAATACCCTCTTTGCCCTTCTTGTAGTAATAGTCATGAGATGCCATTTCCTGCAATATCGTATCGACATCTCTAACTGTAAATCCTTTTTGGGCTGCGAGAACTGATATTTTGTCCAAATCCAAAGCCTCTATGCCACTTTCAAGTTCATTTCTGTCCATGCCAAGACAAAGAATTCCCCTGTTATCCATTCTTCTTGGAGCCGATAAAAATGTCTCTTTTAGACTTGATTCATCAAAATCAGCGATATCTATAACAAGATCAGCTCGACCAGACCTAAGTAATGGCCCCGTGATATTATCCTTATGATTGGTAGTGAGGACAACGAAGATATCGTTTTTAACGAAAATATTTTCCTCTTGTCCGTTTTGAAGCCAGTTCATAAACTCCGCCTCAACCTGTTTGTGAGCCTCATGCATTCCTTGACCACCAGCGTCTGTCGCTCCAATAGCCCTGTCGTACTCGTCTATCCTAACGACTAAATGGGACGCTTTTGAAATCTTTTCTATGCTCTCACGCATTCTCTCTGGTCCTTCTCCTACCCATTTGCTATGCGTTGCACCGATATTGAAGTCCCATACGTCGAAATCTAAAAGTCCTGCAAAATGGATAGGGAATGCACTTTTTCCAACACCTCCTTTACCATATAGGATTATTACATGCGGCATTCTCGACCTAACAGCTTCTGTCGTGATCTGAGATTTTTCTGGAGTAAGGCTTGGATCTACCCGTATTTCTTCAATTTCATCAAAGTCACGCAGTATTTTTTTGACATCATATGTGAAATTGCTAGATTCTGGGCAAATATAGTCTTCCCATGGCTTTGGTGTTAAATGGGTCAAACCTTGACCGTCATCCATTAACTGCTTATTTACCATTTCTCTTAATTTTTTGACAACATGCTTAACGTCGATATACTTTTCTCCATCTTTTTCACAAGTTGACTGAGAGAGTGCACTTCCGAATGCATCCCCAGCCTCAGTATATGTTATACCACATAGTTTTCTCGACAACTGAGTTTTTTGAGCATCAGTAATATCAACTTTGTACCCACCGACGACATATAAATCAATAAAACTATCTATTAAATTATTGGATTCGTATAAGTCCAAGGGGTCAAACTGAATAACTCTTACCTTGAAAGGAAATTTTATTTTAATATTGGAAACAATTAGAATCCTACATCCAAGCTTTACACTAGGATTTCTAAAATTATCGAATATCCAAAGTGATTTTGAGTCTACACTTCCTGGTTCTTGCCCACAAAAATCCATACAAAAATCAATATTCTTAATAACTAGCAGCTTGTCTGTTGCGGTTCCAGTAAGAACATCTCGCCTATTAACGAATCCATCTGGGTTCCTTTTGCGCTTTCCACTTTGTGGATCTGTGATAAATCTCGTTACACCTAGTCCATCGGAATCAGGCTCTGTTTCACATGATCCAAAAATTAATGATTCAAGATACTGAGACGACACACCTTGACCAGGCATTCCTCCCTGAAGCTCTACAGCATCAATATCAAATGTTTCCTTGTATAGCTCGTTCTTCTTAAAACTTTCGCTCAAAAAGCAATCTACTAGGCATGGATCTTCGTAATTAACGACGAGGTTTGTTATACCCGTAAGAGATAGCTTGGTCGCTGTGACGCACTCATTTTTTAAGCGCTGTAATTTCTGGCTGTTTTTAACTAAGTACTCAAACCCGATATTTTCAGACATCTATTTCTCCGATGAAATCTTGGTATTTATCGGATTCATTATACAAAAAAAAAGGCCGCATTATTATTAATGCGGCCTTTTTGTCTATAAAGATTGCTGTTTTATTTTTCGTAGTCTTTTGTCAATAGAGAAACATAATCCTTAGGGTATCCGAGCATATTCACCCAGTAATTGGACAGCTTAGACCTATTTTGAGGACTCAATTTAGCGAACTTGCAGAAGTCTTCGTCAGATGACATCATTACTTGCATGCCTTCCTTCTCCGTTTCTACTTCGCCTTCTTCACTATCCATGACACCTGGAATATCAGCTTCTTCTCCCAAAGAAACTTCGGTAACTTCCGCTTCGCCTTCGCCCGTAATAGACTCAACTACTTCCTTGACTACTTCAAGAGCTTCTTCAACATCGTCGATAGCGATTTCAATTTCGCTAACTTCTGCCGTACTCTCTTCAGGAAAACCTTCGGAAACCTCTATTACAGCGGCTCCATCGGCTTCAGGAATCACAGCCTCGTCTTCAACTACTACTTCAGGAAGACCACCTTCTTCGCAGCATGGTGCCTCTTCTGTTATACAGCCTAAACCAGCTTTAACATCTCCAGCAGCTTCTACGATTGGCTCTTTTGTACCAGCCTTGGTATAGCAGCATTCTGAACAATACTCGCATCCTTCTTTGCAATCACAAGAGGCATCAGCTTCGCAGCCTTCTTTCTTACAGCAAGACTTTTCGGAATCGTCAGATTCGGCCTGTTTGGTGGCGAGGAAAGCTCTAGCAGCTTCTGCCAAAGCATCTGGTTCTTCAACTTCTGCATCAACGACTTTTTTCTGAGCTTCGCCTTCAACGCTTGCAGTTCTGACCATTTCTTTTTCTTCAGCTTTGTCTTTCTTTGGACTCCACTGTAATTTATTTACCCCAGCAGGAATAATCATACTCATCTTTTCTCTCCTCGTTTTATTATCACCTAATTGAATTTTATTTCAAAAACCTAGTACTAAAACCTTTATTTTTTCGATATATCTTGAAGTAAACCCGTATTGTATTCTTCAAGACATGAGGTCCAAGCGGACTGAGGTGCTGTTCCAGACTCTACTTTTTCCTTGTATTTATCCATCCAGGCTCGCTCTTGCCCCATCCAATACCCTCGAACATCTTCATAAAAAGCTCTTTTCATATGTCTTTTAAGATTGAAAGCTTTTTCCATTATTTTCTCCTTTTAATCTTTAATTCAAAAATCATTTATATATTCCTCTAACAAAATTTTATCTATTAGTCTCTGGCATCCACTCGAAAAATTGTTGATCCTGCATTTGGTTTGCTTCAGGTAACTCTTTCATCCACGCAATGATCTGTTGCTCTTGAGTAGAATCATTCCTTTTAACCTCTTGCATAGACAGAATATTGTTCAATAATAGCGTTTTAAGACCTGGTTCACACGCCCACGCCTCGCCATTTGGGTATTGTCCTCCTACAGTTGGAGATATATCGTTTGCTAGAACTAACTCTCCATTAACGCCGCCCTGAAATGTAAATGGACCCTGTATTACCCTTGGTAAAAGAACAATTGACGCTTCTTCCGTCTGATAAATGACTAAAACATCAGCTAATCGCCCTGCATTAACGCTCAGTCGGTTATGGGCATTTACTCTTTGAAATCTCTTTTTAAACGAAAAACTCATTTGAGATGTTGTGGCATCTGGTTGTTCTTGCTGAGCTTGTTCTTGTGGCTGCTGTTGAGTATTTTGCTGTTGCATCGCCGGATCATCCTGTTGAACTTCTGGCGCTGTATCAATCCCCTCCAAACTCATCTGGTCCATATTCTGAGCGAATCTTAGCTGACTCTCTCCGTTTGACCTAATACCAAAACCCGATAAATAGCTGCCCTCTGTAACTCCATTATCCCTAAACCATCCCTTTTTAACCTCTAGTGCGTATTTACATCTCTGCTTTGCGTATACTGGTCTAGTACTGAGTGGAATCATCTCCGATATCTGAAAAATTTTACCATCGTCGCTTATAAAGGCTATTTCTAACGGCAAATAAGTATCCTGCATCCAAAAACCAAGATCGGAATGATGTGGAAATTTAAATAGCATACCATGATTATCGGCTAGGGAGTGCCGATCTTTTAGCCCATACTCTCTCTTGAGGGGGCTATCTGCTAATTCCACATAAAGCTTTTTCATTTAGTTTTCCCGCCAAGACGCTCCGGTTGATTCCACATTATCTACAAAATCATCCACATCATCTTCTTCACACTCAAAAAAACAAAATCTAGACACCTTGCTGTTTATTTTTACAGCACCCGATGGAATAAGATCCTCTAGATACTCGTCCCAGTTTTCTTTATTCTTCTCAAAGACTTTTCTTCTAAATTCAACATAGAATTCCATCGTTATTCCTTATTATTATCGTTCCCAATAAAGGTGTTAAGCATTGAGTCGGTAGTAAATTTTACTTCCCTGTTCTTCTCAGGAGTAGGTTCTGCTGGCTCTCTGTCAATCTCTACGGTCGGGGCGGCAGCAATCCTGTATCCTTTTTTCTTTCTCTTATCCATACTCGCCAATATCTCTGAGTAACTCTTATCTTGCCTTTTTTCCTCAAATTTATTAGGTTCGCCAAGGGCCATCGTCGAAACAACTACTTTTCCCCTATCGGTGAACGAAACCGTATCTTTATCACCCTGAATAAGACCAAGAGTTTTTAGTCTAATTAAATCTCTAGAGCTGACACTACTGCTAGAAGAAACTTTATAAGTCGTTTCATTTATCTTTTGTGACGCTGACCATATCTCAAAAAGAAGCTTAGCGTCTTTATCGCTCGCTGCTATTTTCTTCATGGGCTTATCATTCGGAATACCACTAAGTAAAACGGAAAAATCCATTATAGGACTCTTCTCATCGTCATTTTTATGATCGTGATTATTAATTCTTATAGGAACTGGCATTTTATTATCTCCTTGTTCTAACTTTACTCTAAAGCGTTTAACTTTTCTAACCCACAGGCATTTATTAAAGAGTCTGCTTTTTCTTGACCTTCTGCTTTAATCTGATTTCTTTCCAATATTAGTCTTTCGTCTGAGTATCTCCCATCAAACAATAAATATCCGAAATTCAATATAGCGTCATACAATGAAGGACATAATGTAAAATCATACCTAGCCATCAATTTTACCGCCCTAAGCATAACCAATGGATTCTCTTGACAAACGAAATCTGGATCAAAAAATGTCCTTATTATTCCTTGATCCAAATCAGACTTAGACTCCCCACATATATCTATTATTTTATCGTCTAAAATGTTGTAAACTAACATATTTATGGTAAAATCTCTGTTGTAAACATCCATATTAAACGGTGTAGCCTTTATCCCTTTTTCTCTTAGCTTCTCCCTTATTTCAACGGGGCTATAAATGCCTTTAAAATCTATCTTGATACAATCATACTCTAAGCGCATTGTCATCGTCTTATGGAGTATTTCTACCTCCTTTACACCCAGTCTCTCGGCTAATAGACCACCTACTTTTAGACTTTGGTTTGTCCATCCCCCAATAAAATCCAAATCTTTTATATCTGACAGCGTATTACCTTTGGATATATCCCTCGTTACACCGCCTATTAGATATACATCTTTAATCTCATATTGCTCGCAAATATTTTTGACTTCGCCTAAAATCTTCTTCACCGCTATCTCTCTTTTTGTTTTAACGGCCTCGTTTCCAAGAAGTTTTTCGACCAATACATCTGTTTCATCATTTCTATTACCATATGTTAAAAACGACTCTAAGTTTTCGATATTCCCCGCTGGAATGTCAACCATAGACACCCAAACAGAATATATGATTTCCTTTGTATCTTTTAAATAATTTTCCGTCTCAAATAAATCTACCCTTATTCTCTTGTCATCAAAAATAGAACCTATGATAGGGAAAAAATCTTCCGTTGTGATAAATCGAGTACTCAAAGACTCACCAGATAGAAGGGACTTCTTAGTAGAGGCGAGTAGGCTAAAAACTTCAGATAGTTTCCCGTCTATATGAATTTGACTACTATCGTCAGATGCCATTCTCTCTAATGGGTGCAGGCTCATATGATTATTATTGGGGTTATTCGCCGGATACGGAAATCCTCTTACATTATCTAGTTCAAAGTATATTCCGTTTGTATATGTCGGGTTATATCGAAACTGATTCCTTATTTTTGATGAACGGTCTTGCTGCTCTGACTCGTCTTCTTGTGCAGACCAGATTCTATCTTCGGGGCGTATATCTAAATTATTATGCTCCCCCCAAGGGGAAGATGCATCAAATACTCCAAAGAATGAAGATGTCTTAACGACAGCCGATTCCTTAGTCATTTTATCTTTGTTTTGCTCTGCTCTCTCGTACCAGCTCACTGAAGGGTCCTGAATATTTTCGTCATTAGATATGGTTATCATTAGTGGTTTTGGCCTATTCTCTTCTAGTAGCTCTTCTGTTGAAAGATAAGCAACACCCTCGTCGTGGTCCATTCCTAGTAGCTCTTCAATATTCTTGTGGGGGTCACCCACCTCATCGCCAGCTCTATATTTTCTTAATTGTAGCTCGTAACTATCTGACTCTTGCGACAAACCCTCCGGTAAAGGGGACATATACTGTCTTCCTAAGCGCTGCTCTATAGGTATTCCTTGATCTTGCTGAGCCATTAGTCCCCATCCAAAATCTGAGCCACTGCCGAACTCAGTTGATGGAAATCTACCACTAAGATCAGACCCCCGAGGCTCAAAGAGAGAGCTAGGCTTGGGGTTTGTATATTGAGCTTTTTTCTTTATCTTTTTTATCTTCATTTATACCTCGGGCTATTTAAGGCTATTATTCAAATTTTTCTAAACAAAACCCTATAAAAAAAGCTGGATGAAAAGTTTCATCCAGCTTCTTCAACAATGTACTTTTTTTAATTACCTAAACTATTATACACCAAAACCCAAATCTAGCTTCTTTTTCTCAGTCTGGGCCTCTGGAGTATCTTTAAATGGAGTACTCGTATGCGGTTTTTGAACTACCTTGACTTTTGTTTCGTCATAGTACTCGCATGTTTTACCATAATCTTCTTCCTCTCCTAGTTCTCCGAGAAGATCCTCCAATAATTTCTTGTCATCTATATTTTGACAAGAGGTTGTTCCTCCATGGCCAATAATCTCCTGTTTAAATTCGCCATTCTCGTCAATTGTTATTTCGACCTCGACATGTCCATCTGGTATTCCGCCACTCATAGTATTACCCCTTTATGCGTGTATTTGATATTTCTGCGCAATTGGCATTGTTATGCGAATTTTTCGCTTGCCGCCTTCTATTTGATCGCTAACGATTCTATTACCTTGTTGGCTAGCTATCTTTTTTATCTTTTCCGCCGCAACAAAAGAATTTATTTTTCCGGTTATATTTCTCGCCTCTGGAGATAAACCAGCCTCATCAACATCAATAACCCACGTTCCGTCTACCTGCTTGCGAACTCCCAATCCGCTATATGTGAACCCAGGTGCAGCATGATGATGTGGGTCTCCTTTACCAGGAATGACCAAAAAATACTCGCCTGTTTTCTTATTGCCTTGGTAATCGTATAGGTCAAGCTTTCCTTCTTCTGACTCAAGGAGATGGCTCTCCCATTCTTCAACGATGCCGATTAACGCTCTTTTTAAAAGACCTATCGAACACTTCAACTTAAGTTTACCACTTCTCCAATGGCTCATTATACTACTCCTTTATTTATTCGGTTCCTTTAGAAACCTTCTATATTTACCTTGCAAAAATCTACAATTTTTTCCAAAGGTAATGCTGCGTTTAGTCCATAAGTCCCACTCTCTGATACTATCAGAGTGATCAAACCTACTATTTTACCATTTGAGGCTTTTATCACTGGCCCACCACTATTTCCTGGAAATACAGAAAGATCTACGAATAGATATTCTGGTGCTCCCTCATAGAAGTAAAGTCTTTTCCCAACAGCGCTAAGGATTCCTGCCGAGACATTATTTTCATATCCGTGTGGGCTTCCAATAGAAATTATGTCGTCGCCAAGGAAAAAGTCGCTATCTAACTCCAAATAGTCTTCGCTAGCATCACTTTGTATTAAAGCAATATCATTTAAAAGATCTACCGCTACTACTTCTCCATTATACATTCTTCCGTTCTGTATAAGACGAATATTTATACCTTGTGCGTGCTTAGATACAGAATGTGGGTCAGATATGTTTGTTTTATCATACTTTCGTATCACATGTGCACAAGTTAAAAATAAATTCGGCCTAATGCAAAAGGCTGATCCAGTCTCTCCTGAACCACTAACCTTATCTATAGCCTCAACCATAAAACATTTGTTAATTGATTCCGCAATAACGGCTGCTCTACCCATCGGCTGAGATGACTCTATCTGTGCAATTTTACTAATAAAAACGTCGTATATACCTTTTTCTCTCAATTTCTCCTTATGAGACTGAGCCAGAGGAAATGTAGGGTAAAGTCTTGTTCCACCTTCTTGAACCACAGACCAAACCTCTGGCATAGGTGTGTGATCTAGAAAGTTATTTAACATAACTTGGTCTCTATACATCCTTAGGTTAGAAAGATATTCTTCCTGAAGCTTATAATCTGTACCTTTAGCCCTATAGGAAGGCTCTTGAGCGTTTTCCCCTGAACTCCATGATCCACCGCCTCCAGGCATAACATATTTTCTGCCATCGAAGACAATATCTTGAATGGTATATACATTATTAGATGGTATTACGGATCGCTGGGTCGGCGGAGATAGCTGAGGATTACCATGTTCATCACGGGTCCCTCTGAAAGGCATAAAGGTTCTGGCTATTTTTCTAATATCACTCATAACATAATATTTCTAGAAAAATAGCCATAAACCTCTACTTTTTTAACACTCTATAAATTCTTCCGACTTTTCGTCGCCGCCTGCAATTTCGTCGATAAACGCTTCAGCTGAGTTATCTTCAGCCTTTTCTTTCCTGTCAATGAATGGATCTCTTACGGGATCAGCTTCGGGAACTACGGAGTTTCTCATTGTTGGTTGCGCTTGACCTTCAGCTGTGGCTACGGTAGCTTTTCTTCCCATTTGCCCATTAGCTTCGAACTTACCAATCGTGGGATCAGGTTTATCTTCCGAATTAGCTTCACGCTCTTCGTCTTCTAATATCTTCATCGCATCCAAGGAGGCTCTGACCTGTTCTGTATCCTCTGCCTGACTCGGACCAGATGCATTGACCATCTTACCAGTAATGACCCTCTCTCCAGTATGAATAGTCACATTGGAAGCCTCTTTAGGAATTTCTAGAGACGAAACTGTTGCTGGTGATGGAACGGGTACTACCGCTACCTTAGCCGTTACAACTTCAATGTCCTCAACTACCTCAGCTACGTCCTCGGATTCATCAGCTACGTCCTCGGATTCCTCAACCTCAGGAACTTGTGCTGACTCTTCAAGAATATCCTCTATAGCCGGAGCGTCCTCAACTTGTTCTACCTGCTCTGCATACTCGATATGCTCGATATAATTAGACTGTGGATCTTCGTCGATTCCTCCATCTAATTCTCGCTGTTCGGTATCTATTTCTGCTTTTCTTTTCTCCATCTCATCAACATTAATCGTTCTAATGAGCCTGTTAATCTCTAATTCTCTGATTTCCGCTTCCTTCTCAGAAGTATTAATATCCTGTATGGTTGCCTCAGTACCTCTTAGAATAAGACCGAGTGTGTTAAAAGTGATTGTTGCCCCTGTTACGCCTTTTATTGCTAATCTCATTTTTCTCCTCAGATTTTGGTAAAATTATACTGATTAATATTTACCATTATACATCGTCGTGAATATTTTATCAATTCATATTTCTGAAATAATCAAGATATATTCTATGAACAGAGACAAGCTTACGATTGATTGTATTTCTAACTAAGTTTTTTTCTTCTTCATTTAAATTAGCTATTTTTTCGATTAGCTCACCAGCGTATGAATTTACTTTAAATAACTCGTCTTCATGAGAATCTAGAAAATTGAAAAAATCACGACATACTTTGTCGGATCTACCTTGATCACATTTAGATACTACTATCTTTTGAGAGCTAGCTTGTCTTACTTCAGTGGATACTGGAAGAGTGAATTGAACATTTGACCCATCAAACATAAATAGTTCTTGAGGATTTTCTAATGCAGCAGGATCAACGGCGACATTGTATTTTTTAATAAGGTAGACAAGTACTTCTTTTAAGATGAGCTGGTCATCAATACCGTCTGACTCATTTTCGACAATTATTAAGCCGCTTACCCTCTTGGTTCCGTCGTTGGCCTCTTCAATCTTTGCATATTGCTCTAAAAATGAAAAGGGGGCTGGCAGATATCCGTTTTCTATAGAAAACTCGTCTTCTTCGTCCAATTCTACAGGTAACTCTTGGTCACCGTCAGGTTCTTCTGAAATTTCTTGAGTATCTAAGTGGTCTAGAGGATCGTCATCAATTGAAGCCGTTACGCTTTTTTTTTATTTGCGACCTTAAGTCCATCTGGACTTTTGCCTTCCCACCATCTTAACTTCTTTGGAACCTCTGATAAAGATTCATATTTCTCGTCTTCTACTGGATTATTAGCTAAACGCTTTTCTTCGAGTTTATTGATGTCACCGGAATATGCGGATTCATCTCTGAATTTAATATCAAAGTTGGCCTTAGTATTGTCTAGTAAAGCTTCTGTCGTAGAATAGGCAGATCCTGTTCTAGTTTTTTCTAATAGTCCTTCGAGAGTTGTTTCTTCAACAGGAAATCTATTCTCGTCTAACTGCTTTTCGGTGATAATATTCTTTTCTTTTTCGCCCTTGTTCTTCTCATTTAATTGCTTTTCGGTAAAAGCTGTTGGATGATTAGGCTCAAAATCAGATTTTTCAGACTTCTGCTGCTTGTATAAATTAAATTTTGACATTTAAAACTCCTCGGAATAATGCTTTACCTATTTAATTCTATCTAAAATTATCTTTTCCTTCTCTTTTTTTATATATATCCCATTCTGACTGTTGCAGGGAAAGGGAGAGGTATGTTAACACTACCAGAGGCTTCGGCTACTGCTCCTGCCAGACAATCTACAACATCGTCAGTTGCAACCTCACCATGCTTATCCTTCACTAACGAATACCCTCTTTTTATTGGGCGGAATTTTAGAGATCTCATCTCCAATATAAGCCTATGGTCGTCATATAACCATAATTCTGGATGCGGACTATACGACATTATATCTTTTAGACCTTGATATATCTTCATTTTATAGGCATTATTAAAAGCTCTTTCAGCGCACCTAACCCCTTTAGACTTAAGAAATTGCAAACTTTGTACTGAGTTAAACTGATCGTATGTTACCATTCTCGGCCTAAAAGTCCTATAAATTTGCCAGACATCCCTATTTATATCATTAAATATTAGACCTATTCCTGGTAGCGGGTCCCATACCCACATATTTATTAGCCTTATCCTTATTCTTTTTTCATTCATGTGGTTAATATATCGCTCACGACCAACAACCACGGCAACATATCTATCTCCAGATTTAGCCGGATCTACATGAAGATAATAATGCATTCTTTGCCTTGGATCTGGTCTTTCACATGGACCAATGTCAGTTCTAATACATCTGGTTACTAAATCTTCTGGAAAATAATTACCAAATATACCACTCTTTGCCCACTGAGCACCATATTCTATTGCGAATGCATCAGGATTCCTTACTCTATCTGCGGTTAAATCATCATAGTCTATAGTATCATTAACACACCATGTAGGCATCTGAAACGCCAATAATTCATCTACTTTTCTAGCACTATCAAAAAGATCATAAAAAATACAGTTAGTCCCACTTGGTGACGATATTTCGACTAGTCTTCCGTCGCCATAACGATTAAAATGCTTTGTTGATGGTTTTAGTGCGTTATAGAACTCTTGACCAGTAACTTTACCAGTATCATCATAGAAGGCTAATTCGTCAAACAGAATAAGGATAGCGTTAAATCCACGCAGCGTTTTTGGGTCGCTATGACCACATAATATTCTTATTGAGCCAGGTACATCTAGGGCTGATACTTTTTCTCTTTTCTCTAAATCTTTTTTTGTAAGGAGTCTAATCTCTTTTGTCGTCTCCTTGTCTATTCGTCCTTGAAAGAAAGGGCCGTTTCTTAAACGAGCCTGTACCTGTCCAAATAATCTTCCAGCCTGTTCCTGAGAAAGAGCTACATTAATGACAACTATTTCATCATCCGCTGGCAATCCGTAGAACTTCTGAGGATTTCCATCCCCTATTACGAGAAGTTTGTAAACTTCATACGCTGAGATAATTGACGCCAAAATTGTCTTACTAGCTCTACGGCCAAGAACAAGGCAAAGCTCGTTAAAAAATATTGGATTTTTGGATTGCTCTCTCTCCTTTATTTTGTCTATGATCTGACGCCCATTTTTTTCATAGACTATTCCATCTATTTCTTCGTCATCGGCATTGTCATATAACCACTGCCACTCCACCTTCGATAGTTTTAAATCCTCGTTACCACGAGTACACATATAAAAAGTCTTTAGAATAACTCTTTGGCCGATCCATAGATTAAAGTTATTTTCTTCTGATTTTAAATCCAAGTATTCTGGGCTATCACAGAACGTAATAATATCAACAATGTTATCTCTATTCGCTCCAGGAGCTAGATCTTTTGCATCTCCTCTCTCGATCTCCTGCAAGGCGTCCAATAAAGGATTCTGCATTTTAGATTTTTGTGCTCTTACTGGCATCTATGCTTCCTAGCCGCTTGTTATCTCACGAAGTCAAGATTAGTTATCTGCTCATCACTAAGTATTTCTACTTGGTCTCCAGTCAATCTTACAACATCATTTGCATTTCTTCCGTTCTTAATACTATCAATAAACCTAACGTCCAATTCTACAGAGTCAACCAATGGAACTACTTGAACAACTTGTCCTATTTCGCCATATATAGATTTCTGGTTCTTATCAATACACTGAACTATCGCATTTAAATAATCTTGCTCTGAATATTCTGGAGAAACTTTTTTAGTTGGGCCATCTGACTCCTCCATTAACCATATCTTAGGTTTCTTACCCTTAAAACTAATATCTACGTATTTTGTTTTTCTCTGATTAGTATCCCATCCTTGAATATTATATTTTTTATTACCACCAGGGACATCTGGTAGAGGATTATCCTTCGAAAACAAAATCGCATCATATCCATTGACATAGAAGTGCCCTATACTATCTACTATCGGCTTCCAATACTTCTGGTAAAACTCTGTCGAATAAAATGGATATATACTTGCTATTTTTCCAAGCGGCATAATATTGTCAATATTCAACTTGTCGTTGACTCGGACGAGTAGTAAAGGCTCACCGTTAAGAGTATCTATATAAATATAGCTTTGGTCTCCATATTCTACTCTATAAGTTAAATTATCATGATACTGAGACATTACCCTACTCGTCTTCTCAGCATACGTCTCTAGAAGCTCATTATGCACAGCTTCTCTTATTTCTTCTGCAACTTCCGTTAGTTGGCCATGTGCAACTCTGTAGATACCAGCATACTGAATAGATGATAGTCCACCCAAATCTCCCATGCCGCCCATTCCACCGCTATCTTCTTCCTGTGGACTAAGCATCTGCATTATTTGGGGATTAATTTCCGCTTTTTGATTAGCCCAATAAGCAAATAGCGGCTTATAGAATTTATCATGGACTTCTCTTAGCTGATGAACAACCTCTTTGTCTCCTTCATTATCTTCTCCAGAAAGGCTTTCAACAATAGACTCTATCTCATTAGTAACGATAGTCAAGACCTTATGGGTATCTTTCATCTCGCCTCTTTCTTCGTCGGTATCTTGACTTTTAGCTCCGTCAATCCTGCTACTTAAATCCTTGTAAACACTTATGAATGAGTCAACCATTGCATTACCAACCGCTTCTTCGCCGCTG
>Ga0307376_10003086_pt1 | contig 15746 bp, 25 predicted proteins | sample TR2MG_FD_202536 | JGI IMG/M metagenome (GOLD analysis project Ga0307376, IMG submission 202536) | Soil microbial communities from Risofladan, Vaasa, Finland - TR-2 | ecosystem: Environmental > Terrestrial > Soil > Coastal area > Acid sulfate soil | place: Finland: Risofladan, Vaasa | collected...
TTTTTATATCTCTACATTTCCACCATTTTGTTCGTAATTCTTTTTCTGCTTCTTCCCACTTTTCAGATTCTATTAAATCCATTAAATGAGTTAGCTTTTGTTTTATTTCTTTATCTTTACGAAAAGCGGATTTAATTCTCTTTCGTTCTAATTCAAAATCTATAACACCATTGCAAACTTTTTGTATTAACATTTTCATATTATTGACCTTCATCATTTGGCTTTTCCCATGGAGGAATTTTCTTCCAGCTATATATTTTTTTATATTTTCTTTGTATTTCTGTTGTTCCATTTAACAAAAGATCCTCTATTAAAACATAATGTTCGTTTAATATCTTTTGCAATTCATATGCTTTTTCACACATAATACATGGAGTTCCGTCTTCTTCTTCACCATAACCTCCATTACAGTAATTATTACCACAACGGGGGCATTCCAAATAAAAGCTACCACAAAGCTCGCAAAACATTATACGAATACTTTTATCGTGAAAATTAATAGATTCTTCTTTCATATTAGTCATAATATAGTTTAACCTTCAAAATCTCCTATTTTCTTTTACGAATTTTAACTGTTCCCCAAACATAACACATCCATTTAAAAGGAAACATTTTAATACAACCAGAAACCCAAAAACGATCATCATGCGGCAAACTAACCTTCCATCTATGCCAAGGTTTTTCTCTTAGTCCTAAATCATAATATTTTTTCCAACCATATAGAACATTCGTAATATTCATTTTACTTTTAGGACTCCTATCCCTGCTCCACTTTTAGACCAAGACCAATTCTCATATTTCTCACTTAGTTCAGAAAATAACTTTTTAGCCCCCCATCTCGAAGTTGAAATATCATGAAACCCAATATACTTCGTTGCATAAGGTAAACATTTATTAAAAGTTTTTTCCATGTCCTTATATTTTTGATTTGTATCAATAAAAATATAATCAAAACTTTTATTAAACGAATATTTTAATATATTAATGTTAAGAAATGAACAAGTATTAAATTGTTTTTGATATTCTTTAAATAATTCAGATTTATCTTCTATGTCAATTCCAATTGTTTCTTGATAATCATCATTCATAGACCTAAAAAAAGAGTCTAAAAAGAATATAGTATTACAAGTTCCCAATCCAATTTCCATATAACTTGAAATATTCTTATCTTTCAAAAGATTAATTAATCCCAAAAGCTCATCTGGCTGTTGCTGTAAAATAGGATTCTTACCTTTACGGTAATTTCTACATCCCATAACAGAAAAACGAAAATTCTCCAACAACTTGCTTTTAAAGTTTTCTTTTGAGAAATTATCTTTTATAAAATCATATATTTCTGTGTTTAGCATAGTAAATATTGATATATTTTGTAAGATATACTATTTGACATCATCGCCCTTCCCATCTATTTCAATATTATCTGCGGTTGAAGGAAAAACACTTGAAACATTAAACTTATTCCAAGTTTGATCTTTATCATTGTAGTCTGGATTATTACCACATATCCCACATTTTGGACATTTTTGCTTCGTCGGTGGCAAAAAATCTCCAACAGTATATTTTGTTTTACAGTTTTTACATTTCAAGATTATTTTTGGCATATTCACCTTATAAATTATTCTTTTTCATCGTCTTTTACAATTTCGTCACCATCTTCCCCTTCTATTTCAAGATTGGGCAATAATTTTAAATTAAATTTAACATCTTCGTTCATTAAATCCGGGAGTTCATCTCTTTTAGAAGTCCAATTTACTCCAACTTTATCAAGAAGAATCGCCCAGTCTTCACAATCATGTCTAATAGTCCTCTCAAAATCAGGATGACAATGCAATAGCTCATGGAGCAATATCCATTGTTTTTGCTTCATAGACCAAAGGTTCCAATCTGACCAGTAAGTTTGTATTATATATCTTGCAGCAATATTATTAATTTGAAATAAAGCTTTTTCCGGTCCTTTTATAGGAATAATTTTTGCAAGGGTTTTATTTTTCTCACTTCTTTCTGAGTTTTCAATACCTAATACAATTATTGTATTAGGTTTTACAGCCCATAAAAGTTCTGGTTGTTTTTCGCAAAGACCTCTAATAATTTCATCAGCTTCATCTATCTTTGAATATACTCTAGCTTTTCTACCCATGGTTTTTCTCCTTGTTTATGATTGATCATATCAATTATACATTTTCTGCCTTCGATTCCATCAATATTCTTTCTAAATCTTTCTTTAGTGGAAGAAATTTTTTCTTGAAAACATTCCACTTATATTCTTGCATATTTTCAATCTCTTCCAAATAATAATTTGCTTCAGAAAAATCAACTATCTTGCCATTTTCGATTAATTGAATTCCAAACAATAATATTCTAAGGGAATGGAACAAACTCTTATTTCCTCTTTCTAAATCCATTTCTAAAAACTTAACTTTAGACTTCATCCAAGAATCATGCGATTGTTTTAAAATACTTTTCTTGATTTTAAAACAATCAAAACAAAAATCTTTACTAAAATCTACCCTTTCCTGAATCTTAGCAAAAGAAGGAGCAAAGAAGCACTCAAGATTTACCATACGAAATTTTCTTAAATCGTCTTGAAATTTGTCGGAAGTATAAATATGGATATTATATCTATCATTTCTAATTTCTCTTTCTCGGTCTAAACTATTTGCTATAACTAAAAAATCAAAATCAGAATCACGATGGCATGTCCCATAAACCCTTGATCCATACATATAAATATTTAATATTTTCCACTCTGGTAAACCAACAATATCTTTGATTTCTTGTGTGGAAAAATTGTTATCTAGAATGTTAAATTGATATGTAGACAATTTCATATGATATTATAGTTTAAAAACAGGATTTTCAATAAAAAAAATGAATAAAATTAAAACACTAGGAGCTTAATATGGGAAAAGATATAATAGGAGATGCACTAAAAAGTATCTTTACCTTTTGGAATAGTCCCAAACTAGAAGAATTTATTGAAAAAACAAAATCCTTTAAAGATCTTAGCATGATTCGTATAGGAAAATGTAACAATATAGATCTATTTTTAATCAATGGAGACATTGTTAAGGTTAAACTTTTTGACGATTTTGTAGAAGGTGGTAATGATGCTGTATATGGCAAGAAATCAGGACAAGTAGCTAATTTCATGCCTGAAAATCAAGTATGGGTTGATGCAAATATAGATATTAATTCTATTCCATATATATGCTTTCATGAAATATTAGAAAGATATCTAATGGATTCCCATAAATCAGATTATAATGATGCCCATACTATAGTCAATAACATAGAAGTAAAACTTCGCAAACTGAAGATTTTTGAAAATAGAAGAAAAATATTACAGTTTCCCAGAATTAAACAGCCAGATGGTTCTACTTGCGGACACACAAGTATTGCCATGATTCTTCAATATTATGGCGTTAATAAAAATATAGAAAAAATAAAAGATTTAGCACCTACAGAAGAAAACAAAAATGGCTTATCTCCAGAAACAATACTTAAAATAGTATCAAAATTAAAACTAAATGCCAAAATAGAAAATAAACTATCTTTTGATTCTATTAAAGAATATATTAACAATGACACTCCAGTTATCATTGAACTACAATCTTTAGAAGAGAATAAAAAACAAAGTAACGAAAAATGGGAAAAAGAATGGACACAAGGACATTATGTAGTAGCAATTGGCTATACATTAGAATATATAATTTTTGCAGATCCACAATGCTTTTATAAAAGCTATTTAAAGTATGACGATATGCTTCCTAGATGGCATGATGAAGACTATGGAAAAAATAATAAAAAACTATCAATTATTATTGAAAAACCAAATGAAAAATCTTTTGAAAACGAAAAGATAGTTCCTCTCCCATGAACTATCTAAATCTAGAAAAACTGACAAAACTATAACCAGTAGGATCATCTATTTTAACACAGTTTTTCGCTTCAATCCTAAAAAATCCATTTACCATAAAGAAATTTAAATCGTCTTCTGTATATCCAACAAGTTCCCCCTTTAATTTCTTTTCAACAAAACTAGATATTGAAATTGAATTGGGTAATGGCTTAACGAATTCCCATGCACTATTAGAATCTACAACAGGACTAGCTTTTTCAAAACTATCATTAGTAATCTCAAGTATTTTATGTGATTCTATGCCCTCTAAGTATGGTTGATAGCCATCCCAATTTCCATAGTAATCATATCCACTATATCCACTATGATAAAATCCAGTGTTTACCATTTTAGAAGACATTACCTTAAAAACTTTATCTTTAATTTCAGGAATCTCCAAGGTATAAATACTTCTATTATTTCCACCAAATTTTCTTTCAAATAATATATTTTCTGCAATCAAATCAACCATTTTATTCCAAGATTTAATGCCTTTTATGTTTTTATTTTCTCCTAGTTTAGAAATTTCACATAAAATAATTTTGTCTTCTTTTTTTAATAATCCTAGAGAAATAAATACACTATCATCAATTTTATTTAATTCTTCTATCGCCATTTTTCTAGCAATATTTTTACTAAGAGGATATCCACACCTTATAAATAGTTTAGGATTAACTATTTTAACAAGATCGTTTTCACGAATTATATCTTTTCGTTTACTCATTGACAATTTCCTTAACTAGTTTGCCATCTTCTATTTTATATCCTAATGGGACTTCTATTACACCCATTCTCCATTTTTGAACTTCTATTTCATCTTTAGGAATCCATCCGTTAAAATCTTTAATAATATGAATTTCTGCTGCTTTAGATGCTTCGTCTCCCCACATTTTTCTTACTTCTTGAATGCCTTTTAAATGATGTCTTATGTCACGATGCTTCTCATTACATCCCATTTTAACAAAGAATTCATCTAGCCAAATGTGAATAAAAGACCAATCTTTTCCAAGTTGTTTTTGGCAATCTTCGCAATGTTCTTTATAGGAAGCCATTATGAACTACCCCTTCTTAAATTGGAGCCAACGGTGAGACTCGAACTCACACGATACCTTTCGATATACATACCCGATTACAAATCGGGGCCTTTAGCCAATTCAGGTCACGTTGGCAACTAATAACTCTATCCGTTTTTATATCTAATTCTTTATTTCATGGCCACTTTCTATTATACTCTACCTTATCTCAATATCAACAATTTTTTCTTCATCAACTTTTTCCAACGTTTCCAAAATTGAGCAGTTTAAAACAATTCCATTAACACTACCATTTTGCATTTTTACAGAAACCTTCTGATATCCCATTCCAGATTCTGGCATATTAACACATTTATTTATCCATTTTTGTGGCAAATTAATACTATTTAATGGTTTATCTCCTTGCCATCCTTGATAACTTGACATATTTCCTCCTTTTCACACCTTTTCATATTTTGGAACATATTCATACAATCCGTCTAGTGTATCAACTTTTTCAAAGTCATTAAAGTCTTTTGGATAGTCTTTAATTAATATTTCAGCCATTTGTCCACAAACCATCCTAATCTCCTCTTCTGCATGTCTAGATGTTCTAACAGTAATAATATGTCTTAACTCTCTAAAATTATATGTTACTACTATTCCAGTAGCCAAACCTTCTGGGGAAAACCTCCTAAATGCAGATGTTAGTTTTTTCTTAGTTTCAAAGTTTCCATCCATCTCTTCTTTAAAAAGATCCATGAAATCTATCTGCAATTTCTCAAAATATTTAATAGCATTATTTATCATTAATTTTGCAACATTTTCCTTATATTTGCCAAATTCCGAGAATATCTTAGGGAAATACATGTTAATATCTGTCAATCTTACAAATCTAAGACTTTCTTGAGAAATTGCGGCTCCAGCACGATGCCTTATAAGTTCCATGCAGCAAACTCTACTTATATTTTCTAATGCAAATGAAACACTACAATGCTCTAAAATAGAGCCATGCTTAGATTTAAGTACATTTTCATGATATTCATCACTATTTGTCCTTACCTTTGAAACATTTGGATTTAAACCTTTTCTATATGATTTATAGCATCTACGCCCTGCAAGTTCTATTAACTTTTCTTTATCTTCTCCTGTTACATGTGCTAAACATTCTTCTCCATCTATATCTTTCAACCATGCTAACACTTCACTATCATTTAGTCTAGTTTCTGCTATTTTATATACTTTTGGAACTACTAAATTACCCATAATATTATACCTTTATAGTGGAGCCGGCACCCGGAATCGAACCGGGGACTACTTCATTACCGGTGAAGTCATCTTCCAACTGATGTATGCCGGCATAATCAGTTTTGTAGTTTATCTTCTTTTTCTATTTCTTTAACAAAATAATCTCTAAGTTTTATTGTAAAATCATATTCAGCTACTTCAAGGTCTATAGCCTTAACTAGATTAATGATTTCGTCTTTACTTAAATCTCTTTTTATACTTGAAATTAAACCTTCTATAGGCATATTTAAATTAATATTAATTGGCAAATCTGTTTCTTGATTCATTGTTCTCCTTACGTTTAATTATTCAACAATATATATTATACAGAAATCAAATAATGAAAAGTATAATTTAATTTACACATGTTGGAGCCGATAGTTGGATTTGAACCAACATTTCACTGTTTACGGAACAGGAATAATTTAGCTTTCGCTCCATTATATGATATCGGCAAAAAATGGTAGAAGTGGGGGGATTCGAACCCCCGACCCTCTGATTAAGAATCAGATGCTACTAACCAGCTGAGCTACACTTCCATATTAAATTGGTGACGAAGGTGGGATTTGACACCCACATAGGTTTTGTCATTTATCAGGTTAGCAGCTTTCGCCTTTCCTGTGTATTTTACATTTAAGTTTAGACAAAATACCGTTCAAACACCGGACGCCTTTACCTCTATTTCAGCCACTTCGTCATATTTTCCTATCATCATCCAATGCTGTAAACCACAGTTTATTATGTTTATCTCTTCCCATGCCTTATTGGGATTAGGATCGTGAATAACTAATCCATCTAAATTCATAATTACAGAATGTCCTATATTATCAAATGTCTTACTAGGGACAGAAGCTATTACCAAACCATCAATATTAGGGCTCTCATAAAGTATTTGTCCATATGGTCTATCATCACTTTTAATCCATCCTGTCCCGTAATATTTATATCCGTTATCCCTCAAAAATTTCCAAAAAGAATCAAACCATCCACCCCCAAGTTCAATAAAATTAGGCACTAAATATATATCTAATTCTAGCAAACTGGCAAGACATGCTCTTGTACAATCTCCCTTTAATCTGTCTACAATTATCTGATTTATTTTTTTCATATTTTCATTATACAAATTGGTAGACCTGCCGGATCTCGAAACCGGTTTTACTGGTTAAAAGCCAGTTACTTCACCTAAAAGTTTCAGGTCCACTTAAATATATCGTAATGTATAACTATCATTATATTATCAATTATCAATTAGCAATTAATTCATAATGGCACATATATGTGCCATTAAAATGGAATAGTGGTTCATATATGTGCCATTAAATGTAATAGTGGTTTATATATGTGCCACATTTTATTCAATTTTCAAATAACTTTAAATATATCAACTACTATACGATTTCTCTGCCAATTCTATAAACCTAATGAAAAATTTACGTGCTAAATATTCATAATCCTCTGGAGTCTCATTTATAGGAAAACCTATTTCTTTGTCCAAATTGTCTGTTAGTAATTGAGTGTCATTGTGTATTTTTATCCAATCATCGTCATTTCTAGCCTTATTTATACTGCACAATTTTTTATATGCTAAAAATATAGCACACATATTTATATGCTGTTCTGCTTTTTCATGTCCATTTAATCTGCCGTTCGTATTTGCCATTAAATATCTATGAATAGCAAACTCCATTAACAACCACAACAGATGTATGTTTTGTATTTCTAAATCTTTTTTATTCATTTTTAATCTTTTTTTAAAATTTGGTAGGCAATGGCAGAATCGAACTGCCTTCATCAGCGTGTAAAACTGAGGTAAAAACCATTATACGAATCGCCCATATAAAACAAAAAGTCCGAGATTTGATTCTCGGACTTTTCCCATTTACTTTTTAATGTCAATTAGTAGACAGAAAAAGCCCGATCCGTAGTTTTTTTAACCACGGTCTTCTTGACTTTAACTGTTACTGTTGAACTCATATTTTATTTCTCTTTCCTCACCGAAGGGTTTTCCAAACCGCTATCCACCCAACCCTCAAAGTCTCTTACCAACTGAACTGAACTGAACTGAACTGAACTAACTCTACCAACTCTCCTTTTACCTCTTAGCGGCTAGTATATCAATCTTGTTCTATATCTCAATTGTTCTAAACTATTATACGATATTCCTCTAAAAAATCAAGAAATATTTTTTAATATCTCCAAGATAGTAAAAGTGCCCCAAATTCATTGTGTTCATCCTGCTTTTCAAACTCCCTACTTCTAAGAACATAAGAAAAAGCAATTTCCGTATTAACTATACCAAAAGCAAATGGCATTAGTCAAGACAGTAGAAAATAACATAAATAATAATGCTAATTTTTTCACAAATAATATTAAAACTTTTTGATATTTAAAGTGCTATCAAAATATAGATTTATCTTTTCACCTTTTTCTAGGAATCTTTCTATAATAATAGTTGCCATAGAAGTTAAAGCAAATATATATGGTCTTGCAATAGTCATTTCACATACATCAATATCTGCATCAACCTTAGACGCTTCCATAGAAGTAAATACTCCATCCCATACTGCTTCCCCTGTCAAATTTGCACTAAATCCAATATGCAAAACATGTCTCTTTTTCATGCCTAAAAACAAATTTCTACTTTCGGCATTGTCAAAAGCATCAATATATAATGTTTTTGAGGGGTCTTTAGATAGAGTTTCAATATCTTTTGCAGAAACGACCTTTTTGTTAACAGCGTCTATCTTTTTGTTTTTAAGAGATATTGAAATCCTCTGTAAAGCTTGAGTCTTTGGACGATTTAAGTCAATTTTAGTATAAGGTTGTGTTCCTGGGTCAACATTACGACCTTCTACTTTATCAAAATCAACAATTGTATAATTTATTGCAGGAAAAGCATAAATTAAATTTAAAAAGGTATTAGACCCGGCAGCACCAACACCACAAATAACTATATTTTCAATATTATTCATAATTAAATCAGAAGCAGTAGGCGAATTCAAAAACAAAAAAAATGTTAAAGAGTTTTAATTATTAAGGATTAATTTTTAAGTTTTTAGAAAATGAGTCTTGAGTTTTAACTATCTCAAAATATTGAGAATTAAACGTTATCATTATCCTTTTTGTTAAATTACCTTTTTAGGGTAAGTCCTTGTTTTTTACATTTTTATTATTTTCTCCTAAGCCTACCGCAAAATATTGACATTAATTCAACGGTATATCTTCATTTTTGTTTTCAATAACAGACATGTCAAAACGAATAAGAGAATTGATAAGGTATTCCCTACCACCAAATAACTGTTCCGCATACCTTCTTAGATTTAATAATTCATCTTGACAAATATTATTGTCTAGAATCTCTGATGGATTTTCATCTGTCTGTATATTGTCTTCTAATGGGATTGACATAATAATTCCTATTTACAGTTCGTCAATACTTACTGTTGCATTATACTCATCAATTTCATCCTGTAACTTTGCAATTTCATCCTGCAAATCTTTAGTCATCCTATCAACGTCTTCTAGTTTAAACTGACGAACCAAATCTAAAATATTTACGTTTTGATTCAATGCCATACATGCTTTATATTCTGTAACCATAATATTTGTTCCATATGGATTTTCTATTTTTTCATTATTAGTATTAATAGTAAAAAGCCATGAAGAACGACCTTTTAGTTCTGCCATACGAACAATCTTATCATAAATACCAACATTAGCCTTAAAGATTTCTGTTTTTACTTTGATAAGTTTTTCAGTAGTATTCAATAGATCTATCCATAATGAAGAAACATCAACAGTTGAAGATGATTTTACATCTCTAGAATTTTCTCTAGAAATTAAAGTTTTTAAACGATTTATCTCTCCTGCTATACGGTTCTTTTCCTTCAATGCTTTTGCTAATTTCATTTTATTTTCCTTTCTATCCGTTCATATTTCAACTTCTTGAGAAGAGTTAGGCATAATTATTACAGATAATTTACTTTTCTCATGATAAATTTCCGTTTTACATCCACACCAGGGACATTTATAATTCTCTTCCATTTCTTGGTCAAATTCTCTTTTTAGCCAGAACCAAAATTTTCCAAATGATTTTCTGCACTTGTAGCAATGATTCCATCCCATTACGGGGTCAAGATTCTGTTTAATATAATCATTAATTGTAGTTTTTTCAATATCTGTAAATTTCATATTTTCATTATACGAAAATATTTTTCAAAATTCAAGAAATATTTACATGTGAAAACAAAAAGAGACCCAAGTTATAAATACTGTATAAGGTAAACAATGTTGGAATTGAACCAACAACATTAAGTTCTTAAGACTTATGATCTTCCAATTGATCTAATTGCTTGTAAGTATCTTTGAAGGGGTCTCTTTTAAATATATTGCGATCCAAGTTTGAATTACTAATTAACAAAATAAGAGATTTGAACTCTTACCTTTAGTTTAATAGACTAATGCTCTACCAATGAGCTATATATTTGCTTGTAAGTAACACAATAGGGGATCGCTAATTAAATTGATAAGTTAATCCAAGATCTTTCGCTTCTAGGATTACTTTCTAGCAATAAGAGCTAGAAAGATAACCCAACATTATCTAAACCATGCTTGTGAGCGAACAGTAGGGATTAACCTTTATATACTATTTTTAAAGAACAAAGTAGTTTTTCAACTACATCCATATTATACCAGAAAAATATATAAATGCAAGAAATATTTTCAAAAATAAAACGGATTGGAAATGAATGTCTACATTTCACCGATTTCTGCTCGACCTGAGAAAGTTTTTATCGCTTTTAGCAGCAGCCAAAGGTTTATACATATAGCGTCTCGGTTACTACTATATGCCACAATCCGTTTACAAATATACTTTTAAAGAACAAAGTGATTTTTCATCAACATTTATATTATACCGTAAAAATATATAAATGCAAGAAAAACTTTAAAGGATTTTTTATTTGTTGCGTAGAATAACTATACATGAAAACAAAATACCAAAAAAATATAACACAATTCAATATCCGTGTGAACGAGACCGAATTTAAAACCATAGAAATTTTGCGCGAAAAACATGCAATTAATATATCTGGAGCATTCAAGATATTTCTAGAACAATTAAAGGAAAAATTAGAAAAATGAGAAAAGTTATAAAATCAGGAATATATAAAATCACAAATATAATAAATGGAAAATCATATATCGGAAGTTCAAAAAATATAGATGCTAGATTTTGGGAGCATATGAAAAAATTATATTTGAACATTCACTGTAATTCTCACTTACAGAGATCATGGAATAAATATGGAAAAGATTCATTTACTTTTGGCATATTAGAACTTTGCCCAGAGAATAAATTCATAGAAATTGAAGATTTCTATATTAGCAAGTACCAAACGTTAAATAAGAAACATGGATATAATTTACTGAGCGCAAACCGTCAGATATATTCACAAGAAACAAGAGAAAAAATGAGTAAATCTAGAATTGGTAAAAAACATTCAGAAGAAACAAAACTAAGAATGAGCATAGGAATGACTAATGCTATTCTAAGAAGAACTCCAGAAATGAAACAAAAAACAAAAACACTAAGAACTGGACAGAAAAAATCAGATGAAACTCGTCAAAAAATGAGAGCATCTGCTTTAAAAAGGCACGAAAATATGAGCAATGAAGAAAAGAAAACAATATCTACAAAACTAAAAGGAAATAAAAATAGAATGGGAAAACTTACCCAAAACTAAAGAAATAAAATTTCAGGTGGACATTGTGACTTTCCTTTAGGTTCTCACCATCTTAAATGGATTTACCTTTAGGCATTATACTGTTTACACATAATCGTTTGCAACCGTCATGCTCAACTTTCGCCACCACAGCTTTCGTCGTATGATTTTCAACGACTATTCACTTTATAAAATAGTTTACACATTTTAATTAAAAAAGAAATACAGCAATTGCCAGAGAAGTTGTCCATAAATTTTCAACCCCTCTTCCAGTTTGCGTAACATTTGTTGTTTTAATAATTAAACCAGAAGATTTATATACCTGTTCCTTTTCAGACCATGCTTTATCTGGATCAACTTCAAGACCTAAAGTTGTTCCTAGCATATCTGCTGCCAAATCCTCAGACATATCTTCTGCTTGTTTTTTAGTTAATCCGTGTCCATGAACTTCACTTAGATATCCCCACTTATCCTTGTCTTTTGGAAGTGCTAATCCTACTGAAGATGCAATTAATCTCCCATTCTCATTTGTATCACATCTCGCCATAACACAGAAAGTAATTTGTCCTGGATCTAGCATACAAACCCCTTGTTCTTTAGAAATAATTCTGCATTGTGGTGGAAAAATAGAAGAAACAGAAACTAAATTTTGTTGGGCGACTCCACATTGCCTTAATGCATTTTCAAAAGATTTTAGTTGATATTTGCTTCTTCCTATACCTTTTGTGAAGAAAATCTTATTCGGAGTGTATTTATTCATAATGATAATTTCCCTTTCTAATTTTATTCTAATCGTCAGCGTTGAGATCTTTTCTATCTTCGTATTTATCGCATACACCAAGCAGATGCATTTCGATCATCTTACCTTCGTTCGAGATGCAATGCGTTTCCACCCATTCTCCTGAGTCATAATGTTGGCAGTGTTGGCACATACCGCAACACTTTGCCGGTCTATATCCGCATTCGCCTATTTGCAAAAAATGTGACATTCTAATTTCCTTTCTCTTTTTTATCCAAGTGTAAGGTGTATTCTAGAACCTTCTTCTACATAATCCTTTAATAATTTTACAACTGAACTTGCAGACTGACTTTTATCTCCACCGCTAGTACAAAATCCAGCATTTTCAACCCTAAAATTCTTGTCAACTATAGTATTAATAGTATGTCCTTCACATTTCCATATAATATGAAACCCTCTATTGGTTTTTTTAACAGAATTTACAATAGCACCACTTTCTTCCATAATTCTTTTAATAGCATTAACAGGCTCTTCTACTTCTTTTTTAGCTCTTTCAATAAGATGCAAAATATAGACAATACGCATTTCTGGAGTTACCCCTTTAATGTCATCTATATTATTAGATCTTTTTATAAGTTTTTTTCCATCAAAAACATCCTTTTCTTCAAATCTCTGTTTAATATCTAATATAGGATAAGCTTTAGATGTATTTATTGTTTGTAAAAAGTAACAAATTTTACCCCGTATTAATGCCACTTCAACTTCTTCAAACTCATCGTATGTTGCATCTATTACATTGAGTGGTATTTTAGAATATGCTATAGGATTTTCTGGAACTATACCGCTATGAAAAGAAATACCTCGAATAATATCAATTTTAGAAGATTTACTGAAAAAGTTCCTTGCATTTTCTATATTAGCAGGAGAAATAGTTTCACGAAAATCATCTTGACACATATCTATACTATATATACCATTGTCTTGATTAGTTTTAAATTCCATTCTATTAGAATAGAAAATATTACTAACTACTACTCCGTATATGTAATTTGATTCCATTTTCTATTTAAATTCCATTCGTGAATAATATCAAACGACAAACTACTTTCTTTTATAGTTGCGAAAACTCTTTTTAATTCTTCAGAAGTTAAATTATGAGTCTTTGACAATCCATACATTATATTAGTAATAGTTCTCAAATCACAACATAGATCTTCATGCTTTGACAAATCTACTAGATCTCTTTCAACCTTTTTCGTTTCTTGATTCAATGAGCATATATAAAAAGCTACTTCTTCTTCCGTGAGAACTAAAAACCAAATAGGTACACCTAAAGCCATACACCATCCATAAACCATATTCATATCAATCGTAGACATCCTATTGTATCCCATAGGATGTGTATGCAACATATATGCTACAGATGGTTCCATATTTTTTGATTTAAGATCCCATATTCTATCTTTAATAGAAAACCAGTCAAATTCTACCCCGCTAGAACTATTATTAGTAGTAGCTGATATAACATCCTCATCAATAATGGCGAAACATGACACTTCTCTAGAAAAAACTAGAGAAGTGTCATCATAATCTATCATTGCATCAATAACATTATATTGTTTCATATTAAGCGGTTTCTTCTATTTTCTTGCTTTTAGAAGATACTCTATTCCACCATTTTGGTAAATATGGAAAAGGAGTATCCATAATTTCCTGAATAATAGCTAATTCTCCAACCATAGCTGCTCTAATAGCCTGAGGAACTAAAGCAGATTCCTTCAATGATTCTGGCTTCATAATAGCAACAGGAATTTCAACATTCTTAAGACTTTCCTCTAGAGTATGGCAATTCCCATGACTAAAATCAATAATCACAGCAGCCCTAGGCTTAGTAAGATTAGGATTTTTATCATGGAATTCTCTAATTCTCTTATGAATTGTTCCTAGATTATGACCCTGATCTGTAATGTAAACATCTACATCTGCACCAAATTCTCTTGCCTTTCCATAAAGTGCTACACAATCAGTTTGTCCACTATCTCTAACACCATAAAGTGCGGCATGGAAATCTTCCTTAGTAAATCCCTTAGGAAGTGGAAGTTCTCTACCTTTTGTCTCAAACAAACCCCATCTAAAGTTTTTAGCTGGATCACTTACACATTCTGCAAATAATGATGCGCTATCTTTAGCGAACTCAATAGCATGGCTCATAGAACCACTAGCATCAATATGTAGATAGATTTTGCCAATATCCTCTGTCTTAGCGACACTCTTACGTCTTTCGCTTCTAGCAGCAGCCATTTCTTTCTTATCTTCTGCATCTGCGTCTTTAGTAAGAGTATCAATACGATCTACAGCAGTTGTAGCCTCTTTAACTTTATCCTTAAATAGATCCTTAATTGATTTAACATCAAGAAATCCATTACGGGAGAACCAATTATAAAGAATGATTGACTGGTTTCCACTTGCATTGCTTAACATAGCTTTTGCTACTTTTGCCGTAATTTTTTCCTTGGGAATAACAGACATGGCAACTATAGGAGAAAGTTTGCTTTTTTCTAATTCTTCAACAATCTCTTGAGAAGTTTTATTAGAAAAATCAGGCATTGACTCCATTTCAATTTCTCTACCATCTTTCTGTTTCCAATTTAAAATAGATGCTGCCTCATCAGTAGGAGCAGTTCTAGTTAAACGATAAATCTGCATTAGCTTTTTAGAAAGACCTGATTTCTTAATACCTCTAAGCATATCGGAATTATCTTCACGATAATGAATATACTTACGAAATGCAGTTTTCATGCCAGTAGGAAAATGGCAAGCATTATTAAGACATCCTTCTACTTCAAATCTCTTATGGCAAAGCTCCAAAACCCTTAATGCTAAATGAGGATCGATAGTTTGTAATAGAGCATAACTAACTTCTCGTAAATTAGGCTTATTGGTTTTTGAACCTTTAAAAAATGGTGTTCCATTAGCATCATTTAATGCGTTGAAAAAGATTGCAAGAACCTTCATGTCTTTAGAATCCCTACGAGCAGCCCAAGAAGTAAAGTGTGCCATAAAAATAGGATCATGCACAGCAAGAT
>Ga0307376_10003087_pt1 | contig 15744 bp, 13 predicted proteins | sample TR2MG_FD_202536 | JGI IMG/M metagenome (GOLD analysis project Ga0307376, IMG submission 202536) | Soil microbial communities from Risofladan, Vaasa, Finland - TR-2 | ecosystem: Environmental > Terrestrial > Soil > Coastal area > Acid sulfate soil | place: Finland: Risofladan, Vaasa | collected...
GATATAGAGGACAAGCAGCAGTATATAGAGCTAAGGATCAATTCATGGCTGAAGGTTTAATTGAAGAAGAAGTTAGAAAAAATGGAGCTATTTTTCTTATACTTACTGATAAAGGAATACGTATAGCTCAGCATCTTCTCGAGATAGAGAAAATATTGAAAGAAAAATAATATTAATGATTGAAAAGTGAGAAGGAAATGTCGAAATGGCATGTGTAGATATTATTGTTGAGATAATTTTTTCTTGCTTATTATTTTTTGCACAAATAACCTTAATCATTGTACATATTTTAAATCATAAATCAATGAAAGTATCTAACGAAATATCAAAAAATAGTTTCCAAATTGTTAAAAGTAATTATTTAGCATCAATTCGACCTGATTTTCAAATCATCACTCAAATTGATGGTTATACACCTATCGATATAGATTCCCGATACATTACTTTAGAAGCTTATTATAAAGAAATAGGAATGAGTATTTATCCCAATTGGTGGGGTAGCTATCGGTTTGTTTATTTGAAGAATGTTGGAAATGGTCCAGCTTTCCATATTACATTACAGAATTTTTATGCAAAAGCTGGAGAAACAATAACAATTCAAACAATTGCTCAAGGATGTGAATTCATTGTTTTCTATATACCTGATAGTGAATTTTCTAAGCCAACATTTGAGAAGCTAAAATATTTTAATAGTATTGCAAGACTTGTAGGAATAACTGACAGTGATCTTTCTCATGGAGTAACAAAATTAAAAATAACTTTTGATGATATCGATGGAAATAACTATTCTTATCCTGATCTTAAGGATCCATATTAAACCGAATTCCTTATGAGAAAGTAGAATATATGATAGAGCTCTATTATATAGGTTTATTCTTCTTAAAAGAAAATCACTTTTTACTCTCTTTGTAGCACTTCAGACAAAGCTTTTTCCAATGGTTTTCAGCATTCAACCATCTAGCTTTTCCACACCTTTCACAAGTTACTTTAATTTTCTCCAAAACCCACTTTAGTTGTCTTTTCTCAAAATAATACTTTTCTTTATCGGTTGATGGATCAGGTATTTCATTTTTCATTTTTTCTGCATAACACTCTTGACAAAGATTCTCACCATTCTTCTCTTTTAAAATAACATTAAGGTTTTCAAATCCAAGAACCATATCCATTTTCTCGACTTTCTTGCATTTTGAGCAGAATTTGTTTTGTGCGATTTTTTCTTCTCTTTCGAGCTCTCTTTTATTTGAATCAATATCAACTTCAGTGTAATAACCAACTTTCTCAATCTGGAATCCACATTTAAAACACTTTAAATCCTTAATTGGTTCTGTGGGTATTTCAAAATCGTAACCACCAACCACTTTCCTATCATAAGAATATCCTAATGAGTTTCGGACTATTCTTATATGATTAGTAAAATTACACTTTGGACATATTATATGTTCATAGATTGTTCGGCAATCAATACAATCACATGGTCTATTAAAATCACAGTTAGGTATTATCAACAAATCCTTTTATCTATTGCTTTAATTAGACTAAAAACTGTTATTTAAATACGGTACCAGTAATGCTTATCTACAATACAAAGTAAATTCTCAATTTTGACAATTTTTCTTTTCTTCTCAAGATGAGAACATACTGAAAGAGAAATAAGAATAAATCATTTCATGAATAAACAGTCAACATAACATTTACATTGATAAATGAACAATAACTAAATGAAACCTAATTTTACTTTTTACTAAAGAAAAGGAAGAAAGTTAAATGACTATAGATGATTTGAATTCTCATATCAGTAAATTAAACGGAATAGTTATGTTTTTTGACAAAAGTTATCAAAACTTCAAGATTTATAGAAGTGTCAATGAGAGTAAAGAGGACAAAAATTTTACTAATCCAATCAACATTAGTGAGTATAATCTAGAATTATTAAAACAACTAATCACCTGTTCTGAACGTAATGTTCGATATAATAGCTCTAGAATTATTGATGCTAAAATTGATAATAATGAATTTACAAAAAATGAAACTAAGGATATATTAGAAGCAGCTAGAAACCGATTAGCTGAAGAAGAAAACATCCGAGTGAAAGCACTTATTTCTAATGTCTTAAAAAAGAAATTGAATATTTCAGAAGGAGAAACAAATCAGCTTTTATTTGACGCTTTTACTATCGAAGATGACGATTTTTGGAAGTTTGAATTATTAATAATCCTAATAATGAATACTGATAATGTTGGTTTAGGAAAAGAAGCTCTTATAAAATATAAAAATACGAATGCACTTTCTGGTGAACGTGAGAAATTGATTAATCAAATGATTGCTCAAGCCAATCTTTTGAATTCTCTTAAAAATATTACAAGTATTCAAAAACAAAAATCAAAATCTGAAAAAGAGAAAAAAGAGCTTAAAAGTTCCTTTAAATCCTCTCAGCTACCATTATCGGAGAAGGAAATGGCAAAGAAAAGAAAATCAGGTGAGATTTTTTTGAATGAAGAAGAGATAATGATTAAAAAGATTCTAGAAAATACATTAGATTATCTAGTTCAAAATGACGAGTTTTTACTGACAAATGATGTTTGTGAAAAATCAATTAGTCACAAAATCGCAGTATATTTAGAAAGATTTTTCCAACCAGATTGTGTTGATGTGGAATACAATAGACTTGGTAGTGAAAGAAAATCAAAACGAATTAAGAATTTCAAGGACTTCTTTGAAAGTGATTGGATCAATCATAACAAAAAGCTAATTTCTGAGTACTATAACTTGAATGACAATAATCATGAAGTTTTTAGAACAGAAATTAAGAAAATTTACAATAGTAATGAAAGGAACAAAAGAGTATTTCCAGATATTATCGTTCATAAACGGGGAGAAGAGCTAGAAAACTTCCTAGTTTTAGAAATAAAGAGGATTAAAGAAAAACCTTTGAAGAAGCTATTTGATATTATCAAATTACACTTCTATAAAATAGCTCTTGGCTATAAATACGCTACTATTATCCAATTTGATTATGAAGAAATAAGTGAAGACATTACAATTACAATCCATTGGATCAAAGATAGCGAAAATGAATTAGAAATTGCGTATGAATTAGATGAAATATCATATGAGAAAAATGATGATAACGAGTTCAAAAATATTGAAAAACTGCTTAATGGAATATCAAAAGTTTTAGAAGTGAATAAAGAGAAATTAACTGAAAACACTGAACAGATTTTTATTCAAATGTCAAAATTAATGGACAAACAATCGCCCATTAAACACGATGTTTTTACTAAAGCAATTGAAAATCTTGAAGCAGAAATTGGTGCCATACCAATTTATAGATTAGCAGATACCTTACCTGAAAACCATAAAAAAAGTAGATATCTGTATTTACTAACTGAAATAGCCACTACTGCAATAAATTTCCTAAAAGTTATTCAGATCTATAATATCGATAATATCAAAGTAATTTATGATGAAATAAAGAAAGAAATAAAGAACTATAATTTTTCAATCCAAAGATTTGTAAATGAAGATATTTTTGCATTAACTGATTTCATCAAAGTCATGAGTGAGAATTTAAATTTTCTACAAAATTATTGTATGGACTTTGAAATTATCTACAGCAATTTTGTTATTCCAATCCATGAGCTACTAGAAGCAAAAAATCTTTCACCAAATCTCGAAAAAGGAATAACTGAATCAAATTCTGGATTGAATATAAGAATTGTTAAAAATTACTTAGAAAGGAATCCCCTATTTGATCCACTTATTTTTCTAATGGATAATCTAAATGCTGAAATTAGAAATGCGATTATTCATCAGAATTATTACATTGATGATGAAAAGAAGGAGCTTGTTTATTACTATCTACCTAAATTATCTACAGGCATACAGAAAATTGAAATGAAATCCTTTATGGAATCTTATTTCAAACTTGTAACTGCTAAATTGATCTGGTTTGTAAGTATTGGAAAACGATTAGGAAGAAAAGGCTAAGAGAAGGAAAAAAAATCAGAAAATAAATAACAAGAACAATATTTTTAGAAAGTAATGATTTTGGGAAAGGAATATATTTTAGGTATTGATTTTGGGGTAAATTGTACTATTACAAGTTCTTCGGGTTTAACTCATTTAGAATCTTTAAGATATTTTGCTCATGATGATAATGATAGTTATGTTGAAGAAAAAATAAAAAGTGATTATTTTCAATCATACATAAATGATGCACCTTCAACTATAAAAAAATGGATTAAATCTGAAAAAGCTACAGTAACTATTTTTGAAAAACAATCTACAGGAACAATGAATTATAAAATACATATGGATCAATTAAAAAAAATACCTGATAGCTTGATTGAAGAAAATATTTTCTATGTAGATTCAGAAAATACTTCAAAAATATGCGCAAGATGCGGAGAAAAGGGATATAGAATTTATTTTACAAATGCAAAAACAGATATGAAAGAATCACTTTTCTATTGTAATAATTGTTTCCCAAAAGGAATAGATGCAGATTTAAATGCTGCTAGAGTAATAGCTATTAAGGGAGGAATCGAATTAGCCAAAGAAGCTAAAAGTAAAAAAGAGGAATGGAAAAATCGATTCTATATTCTACTAGAAGATTCAGAGTATAATTATGAAAGGAGAAGCTATAGAATAGAATGTTTAGGATCTAACCCAAAAATAGAAGATATTCCTTGGGTAAAAAAAAGAAATAGAAAAGATATAAAACTTACATAAAGTGTATTAATATGCCTTCACGTGGATGGAAACAGATAAACTTCAGAGAAGATATGATTAGCAATGTTGAAAAATTCATTAATCAACCAGAAGTTCGAGAGAAATATAGATTTGAATCTGTCCCAGAATTCATGAGAAGAGCAGCTTCTAATCTTTGGTTCAAATTGAAAAAGAACTCACTATAGGTGCCAACTACATGCTCACAGCAGAAGAGCATAGGAAAAGGGATCAAGAATAGGAAAAATAATCTTGACTATAGATAATTCTTATTATATGACAAAAATTTTTAATCTCATTACTAGGGAGAAAGATAAATGGTTGATAGAAATCCAAGAAGGAGCTGAAGATCAAGCTTTAGTAAATGCTTACTGTAATCATATTGCTTGTCATTCTATGATCAATTTCTTCCCAGATGGAAGTATACAAATTAATCCTCAATTAGATTGGTATGTTATTCAATTACTTGATGTGTCTCGAAAAGAACTTATAGATGAAAAAATAGCAGAAATAGAATGTTCAGGAGCATTAATTATGAATGCAAATCAAACATTAAGAACAAGATTAGAATTGATTCTAAAAAATGTAGAGGGAAAAAAAGATCGTTTAACTGAAGAACATACTAATATTATAGAAGATGCTAATGATATTATGTTTCATGGAAATGACTATGATTTAAAATTATTAGTAGAATTAGATAGAATAGTTGGAATATTAAGTAAAGATTATTGAAATCATTATGATAAAAAAAGAGTATTCAGAAGAACTCCTGAATCTTTTTTTTAAATTTCATTCCTCTCTTGAGAAAGTCATTTTTAATAAAAATTCATTAATGAATGTTTTCAATTGTGTTTTTAATGGAAACAGTACAAAAAGGAAAGGATAGTTAATCAACAAAAATAAAATGGGAAACTCTTAAAAAGGAATAAATAAAACCATAAAGAATTTTAATAAATTTACAGAGAGATATGAGTAAACAAGGATTTAGAAGGAATTAGATTGGAGAGATTAGATGAATGAGATATTTGATAATCTTAGGGATTTTATTTTAGATGATAAAAAAGATACTAAAGTAATTAAGAAATCATTAACAAAAATACTAGATTTGTCAAAAAAAGATGAGACTGAAAATAAAGATTTTTACCGAAAAATGTTCAATGTTATTAAAAATTGTGTTGATGCATTTTCTAAAGCTGGTAAAAGGAAATCAAAGAAAGAAATTGATAATAAAAAACTCTTAGAAGACACAACCCGAGTGATAAATAAATTAAGAAAAATCAATATAAGATACTCAAATATTTTTTATTTATTCTTTTGGTATACAAAAATGGTTATAGAACTAAATGTTGGGTATAAAATACCTATTTATTATAAGAAATCAAAATTAATGGAGAATTATAGTGTCATCATTAATGAATTTCAAAAGAGTATAAAAATAGCATTAAATTTAGGAGATATTGAGCTTGCTAATTTATTTTGGGAAATTAATAATCGAACAATAACAAATATGATAATAATTATAGTAGAAAAAATAGACATAGATTCTGCTTTAGAGATAAACAAAAATTATGAAAAATTTCTAAACGATTTGAAAACAAAATATTCAGATTCTTTTTTAGAGTGGCAAATTGATATTATGTTACACCGCGGGGATTGTTTTATTTATATCAATGATTTCAAAAATGCCTTGAATGAATATGAAAATACAAAAACATTTTACATAAATTCTTCATTAAATAATGATTTCAAATATTTAAGAATACTTGAGAGAATATGCTTTACAAAATATAGAGATGGTTATATTGAAGAACCTATTGAAATTGCAAAAGAGGTTTTAGTAATCGCTGAAAAACTACCAAAAAAAGGAATATTAAGAACAGAATTTATAGTTAAGTTTAATCATTTCATTGGAGGATTGTATTTCGAGAAATTTGATGATATTTCTTTTTCATTAGATTATTTTAATGAAGCTTTTGAAAATGTTAAAAAAATTGAGAGAGAGGAAGATGTTCCAGATATTATTGAAATTAAAGCCAATCTTAATTATAATTTTGGCATGTATTATGTTATCAATGGAGAAAAAACAAAAGCTTTAAAACATTTTAATGAGGCACTTGAGATTTATGAGAATTTTCAACAAAAATATACAAAATCTCAGTTACATCATATTGCAGAACTACTTTGGAGAATATTAACCGTATATCGAGATTATTTTTCGACTGAAATCATAAATGAATTTCAAGAAAAATTCGATAATGTAATTCGAGAAAATAACAGGAATAAGTCAATAACAGTAAAATCAATTGAGATCAAATATTTACATGCTAAAATACTTAGATATAAAGGTGAATTTTCAGAAAGTTTACTAATATTAGAGAATGCAATTGAAGATTTTTCAAGTTTATCAAATTCTATAATTAGTTTATATAACTCTAGAATACTAGTGACTAAATTATATAATGAAAAAAGTTCTCTATTATTACATTTTGAAGATTTTAAAAATGCGGAAATAGCTATTGTACAATCACTTAATTTCATCTCATTAAATACTAGAAAATCAAGAGATCTTTACCAATTAATTGAAATATACAAAGCTTATGCTAATATTCTATCATTAAATAATGACTATGAACAAGCAAAAATTGTTTTTATTTTATTAAAGGATTACATTGTCAGACAAGTTAAGATACATCCACAAATTTTTGAAAATTTATTGATAAAAATTTGTTGCGACAAAGGTTTATTTCATTATAAATTAGGTGAATCCGATGAATCTCTTAAGGAGCTAAATTTAGCTAATAAATATTTGAATGAATATCTAACTAGACAACTTAAAGATTTAAAGGAATTCAAAATTAATATTGGAAAGGATGAAAAACTCAATTCTCATAATGAAATAATTGGTATATTAAATGATAATTTTGCTTTAGCATTTATGAGTGAAAATGAATTTGAAAAAGCTAAATATTATATTGAAAAAGCATATTCTGCGAGAAAAATTTTGTTTGAAAAAAATCCTATTAAGTATTGTTTTCCATTTCTAGCTACTCAAAATAATTATTCAATAATTCTAGATAGATTGAATCAGCAAAATGATGCAGAATTATTACTCGAATCTTCTATTGCTGAATTAGAGAAACTTAAAAGATTGAAATTACCTAATATCAATAATCTTAAACTAGTTTTTTATTCAAATCTAAGTTTAATATCGATCAGAAATAAAAAGGAAAAACAGGCAATAAAATATTGTGAATTAACATATTCAATAATTAGTAAGAACAATCTTCCATTAACTTTATCAACAATTCACAAAGCTAAAATAAATTGGTACTATGAAGTAGCAAAGTCTGGAAATCCAAATTTAAAATCTATTAAATTAGAAAAACTAAACCTTCTCGATACAATTAGAGAGGTAGAGGAATTACCAATTATTGAAAAAGAGACAATAAAATCAGAAATAGAACACCTTTATCTCTGGTTACTTGTAAAAGAATTACGTCAATTAGAAAAAAATCAAAGTATAGAATGGAGTCAATTGGATTTTGCACTAAAAATAATTGCAACACTTAGATCTGGGACTTGTTATTTATTTAAGACAGTTCATAATAACTCTGATTCAGAATTGAATAAAGACTATAACTATAATGATTTAGTTGATAATTTATATCAGATAATGCTGGAAAAAGCATATATGTATGATCAATTTTTAGCTAATAATACTATAATTTCTCTACATGAGAGAATGCAAGATAAAAGCTCTAAAATAAAAGAAATGATGAAGCTAAATGTAAAAGGAAATAAACTAATAAGAAAAATACAAGAAATAAGTAGAACGAGTAATACTGTAGAATCACTTGTGAAATATTTATCAGAAAACAATGACAAGAGTCTTTATATTATTCAATGTACACCACTAGTTGTTTTCCATATTCTTTTAAATTCTGAAATGATATTAGTTAGAACGTCTTCAAGAAACTTTGTTGATAAGAACAAGAACTTAGAAAAACTACTTGCTGATATAAGTAAAATAGATTCAGAGATAGATATCGAAAAATATAAGCAAATTGATTTGAAAATCAAAAATCTATCTGTTCTCTGTTGGAAAGAAATCCCGGCTGTTATAAGACAACAAATTAATAAATCTAAGCATTTAATTCTATCTTTGTGTAAAGAAAGCCAAAATTTTCCAATTGAACTTATTGGTGAAAACGGTAAAGAGTTAGGATTACATAAAATACTTACAAGAATATTTGAAATAGAATCAAGTTTTATAACTTCAACATTTGAAAATCATTACAAAAAAAATAATGAAATTTTGTTGTTAATAGATCCATTTGATAAGAAACATCGAGAATTACCAGAAGCACTGTTTGAATCTGACTCAATTACTAATTTCTTTGTCAAAAATAATTTTAATGTAAAGAAATTATTAAGGCGAGAGGTTAATTATTTAAATTTGTTAAAAAATTTAACAACTAGCCCTCAAATAATACACTATATTGGTCATGGTGATGATGATGGTATATTTATATCAGATAGTAAACGATTGAATCCTTTAATGATTTCTAATTATCATATCTTGTTAACCAATAAACCACTATTTTTTATAAATGCTTGTTATGTTGGAAGAACTTATTATAAAGGAGGAGGGATCTTTGAAGGTCTTATACCAAGCTTAATGCGTAGAAATTCTGGACCAATTATTGCTAGTAAGAATTGGATTTTTGATGATAATTCTAAAAAATTCTCTAGTGATTTCTATAAATCAATTTGCTCAGGTCTTTCTATTGGTGAAGCTCTATTAGTGGTAAGAAAAAGAAACCTAAATGAATATATTTGGAGTAATATTTTATTATTTGGCAATCCTGAATATAAATTATGATTTAGATAACTAATTCTAATCAAAATATTTTTTCCTATTTACAATTTTTATCAATATTTATAGCTATAAAAAGAAAGGATAGTTGACCTAGTTAAAGCTAAGGATCAACTACTTCAAAAATCAGTTCACGAATGATCTTCTGACATTCATCACAAAGATTATTAATAATCCCTTAAAAAAAATTTTTTTTTGAGATAGTCAATTGTTAGCTTTTCAACAATTGAGAATAAAGGAAGGAACTAGTTTTTGTTTTCTTCGTTAGATTTTTCTAATAATCTAATTTTCTCCATAAATTTCTTGGATCCATGAACAAAGGTTTGTAATTGAGGATTATCGATATTTTCTTTTAATGATGTAAAAAAAATTTTAGTGTAATTAACAAATCCAGATAATGTTTCAATAAAGATAGGATTTTCAGGAAATTTTAATGGATCATTTTTAATCTTCTGATTTTTGATATCAAAGTCAACATAAAAACCCTTTTTCTTCTTCTTTTCCATTAGCTTTTGATCAGCATTCAATTGATTTAAAACATCTTCTGATTGCAAAAGAGTAGATGCAATATTTGCTAAATCATTATTTTCTATATTATCACAATCTTTTTTGATGAACTGCCTAATTATTCTTTCAGCTTCTTTTTCAGGAATATTTTCATTTATTTCAGCAATCTCCTTTCTATATTGAGTTACTTTAAGCCATTCCAATCTTATTAAATTTGCAAACATATTCCAAAGATACAATTGTTTTGTCTTATGATCCCACTGTATAAAATCAACTATTTCATCAGTATTTATTGTAATTCCGAGATAAAGATCAAAAAAAATCCAAGTTTTTGCTAATTCTTCGAATCCCAAAACTGCTAAGGAATATGCATGTCCAAAGGATCCATTATCTCGCAATAGAATAGCATCATTACTAAATTGCTCAGTATTTGCTAAACAAATTTCAGAAAGCTCAAGATAGAATTCATGTAAATCCTTTTTCATAGATAGTTATTAGCTATTAAATGATAAAAATTTATGTAATGCAATTTTTCTTTTTCTTCTATTAATTCAACAATCATATTTAGTAACAAAGGTCTTTGAGGGAGTGTACAAAAATTCTCTTTAACGCCACTTGTTAGTAGCCCTGTGTATAAATTTCCTTAGTCACCAAATCTTTTCACCAGATACTTATTAATTTGTTCCAAGGTAAGAAATTCTAGATTCACAGGATAAAAGCAAGTCTTCTCACTAGCTGTTTTTTCCAACCGTTTTGTTTCTGGTAACACCTGGAATAGTTTTGTTTTTGATTGAAATAATTCTGGTCTTAAACTTATAACTATTTTTGCTTTTTCAGATGCGAAAGTTATTAAAATTTCGTTTACGATATTTTCGATTCCATCTTTTTCTGGTACCTTCGTTAGTTCATCTAGCCCATCCAGGAAGAGGATAACTCGTCCGTTTTTCACATCACTAACAAAATTGTCCCAATTGAAATTTATACAAGCATCTTTCAAATATTCTTCAAAAGCTTCTCTTGGTTTTGCAATTATTTTCCTATCATCTGATGTTTTCCATTTATTGAATTTAAAATATACTGGTAGTGGTCTTTGTTTCCATCTTATCCATTCTCTTCCTAATCTATAAGCTAGTTTCTGTAGTAACACAGTCTTTCCCATCCCTCGTGTAGCACTTAGTAGTATTGAATGATGTGTTCCATTATTATGTGCCCAGTAATAGAGATATTCTTCAAGTGAATCCATCTCATCTTTTGTTTTTTCTTCTGAGAAAGTGTTTCATTTTTAGAAGTGGTTCTAGTTCTATCCCCTCCAGTTGAAATACTGATTCTAGATTCTCTAACTTGCTTCTGCTTTCTATCTTTTCCTGTTCTTCCTTTACTTTTTCTAGCAATAATCGACTTGTTTGTCCGTTCAAAGGTATATAGTAATCTTTGATAGTTGAGTAACTATCTAATGTTCTATTTTTTTTCAGATTTACTATTTTTTTGATATAACTATCAAAATCTGATGAGAGTCCCCAAGAAGAAACTTTCTGGAATGCAAAACTTAAAAGAAGAATAAGTAAAAAACAACAACCTAAGATAATAAAAAAATTAGTTATTTTTTCCTCATTAGCTGATGTGTAGTTAAACTTCTCACTTTTATTGGCTATGAAGTAAAGTAATCTGTTTAAGGCTAAAAAGAGAAAAGAAACAAGTACTGCTAAACCTTCAAGAATTTGAAATAAAGTAAAATTCTTTAATAGTTTCTTCATTTAAGGTATATCCCCAAGTCTTTTCACTTTCTCCCTCAATAATACAGTAATAATAAACTAATAATAAATCTTTCAGTTAAGTGATAAAATACGAATTCTATTTAAAAGATTAAAAACCTTTAATGGTGGCAATATACTTATAGAACAAATTTATTAGCAATATTCATGGATAAAAATACTTGTGATAAAGATATGGTGAACGATATAGCTCCCAACGTTGAACATACTCAAGTAATCTTATTAGGAGATATTTCTAAGAAGCTTACATTATTATCACAGAATCCCAAACCAGAAATTCATCTAACATTTCTAGATCCTCCTTTTAATCAAGATAAGGACTATGCTTTACATAATGATAAAATGGATGATAAAGAATATTGGGATTGGATGAAACAAATCTGTTCTTTTATTTATGATATTACAATTGAAGGTGGAGCTATTTATTTTATGCAGCGAGAGAAAAATGCAAAGGAAGTTCTAATTGCATTAGAAGAAGCAGGCTGGATTTTTCAAAGTTTAATTATTTGGAAGAAATTTACTTCTGCTGTTCCTCAAACAATTCGTTATGGTAAGCAATATCAAATAATTGTTTTTGCTACAAAAGGGGAAAAACCCAGGATTTTTAATAGACTTAGAATTGATTTACCTATTGAACCTCATCACAAATATGAACGTGAGAATGGTCTATATGCTACTGATCTTTGGACTGATATTCGTGAACTTACTTCAGGTTTTTTTGCAGGTGAAGAAGCACTTCGTGATGAAAAAGGTGAACGTTTACATAAACAACAATCACCTCTAGCTCTACTTGTAAGAATTATTCTCTCTTCAACAAATGTAGGGAATATGATTTTAGATCCTTTCGCAGGTTCAGGAACTACTGCTATTGCTGCTAAACAACTAAATCGAAATAGTATCAACATTGAGATTGATCCCAAAAATGTTGATTTAATCAATAAACGCCTAAATGAAGAACTAAATGGTGACAATATTAGCGTATTAAGAAATTATTATCGTTTTACTGAAAACTTGGATGAGATTTGGCCATCAACTGATGAGCAAAAGCTGGAAGAACCTCAAGAACCTAATAAAAAAATGGAGGAATTTCTTCCAGAAAAAGAAAACAAAAAAAAATCAAACAATAAATAACTTGTTTATTCATTGTATTTACTTTCACTAATTATTTAAAAAAAGTCGATTTTTTAACTTGAGGATTGCTTAACAAAGTATCTATGTTAATCTCGAATTTTTCTTTCTCTTCTTCGATTAATTTTTTCTGTTGCAAGTTTGATAATCCTCTCTTTATATCTTGCTCTGATATTACATCTCCTAATATTTCTATTATTTCTCTCTGAGTTGAACCACGTTCTTTCAAAATCATTAAAATAGTTCCCATAATAACATCTACTTTTTCTACATACCTATTATTAGATCTCTTCGCTAGAAGAGTGGAATATCTTGCGATAATGATTATTTTTTGCTCAGTTTCCATTGCGAATTTTAATCGCAATCTTCCAAAAAGTAATTTTGCTTCATTACGACTACTATGATCAAATAAATCAAAATAACCTTTCGAAATCGATTTCGCTTTTGCTGAAGTTGCTAATACATCAATTAATGTGTCTGATGTATTATGTACTTCATCAATGATTGATTTTGCTTTTTTGATTATTTCAGGATTATTTTCCAACATTATTATTTCTGTATTTGCTCTCCAACCTCCACCTTTACCAAAACCGAGATTCATTTTACCAAGATTAGCAGAACCTACAACTAACCATTTTTCTGTTAACCAACATTTAGCATGAATGTCTGATTTTGCTCGTATTTTGGCTTTAACACTTCCAAGATCCATGAAATATTCTCTAGCCTTGTTCACATTTTGTCTAACACTTTCTGGTGGACCAGTTATTAACTTAATATCAACTTTTGAATTTAACATTTTATGCTTAATTTGAGTAACTATTTGATCATCATATAATCTCTCTGAAAGTAGGTAAACGAATTCTTCTGCGTCTTCTATTAATTGATTTAGGATAATTCTAGCCCGACCATCAAAAGGTGTAATGTATATTCCTCTCTTTATTTGGGAGTTTGTTTGTGTTAGTTCATCAGGATAATTTCTAATATTAAGTCGAGGATTTAAATCATTCTTGTACTCTTTCCAAATTTCTTCTCTCTCTTGTGTAGGTAAGAAATCTAGTATCTTTCCTGGATGGTTATTTATTTTAGTGAAATGTGTTTTCAACCAGTCGAATTTTTTATTAAGTAAATCAATCATTAATTTGTCGGAATATAACAAATAAACATCAAACTCTTTCTTATCAATCAAATTTGCAGAGGTTATTAATGCATGTTTATCAGTAACAATAAATTTTCCATGTAATGAATACCACTTCTCGCCTCCTCCTTCGCTTTGGTTTCCACTTTCAGAAGTCGTTGTTAATGTAGGATCTCCAACTTCCCACATACAATCATATATTTTCCCTCTACCAGTTTTTTCTAGATGATCATAAAGCTCTTGAATCTTATTTCGCCTTTTCAACTCCTCCTCATTTCTCGCCCAAATACTATCAATTGGTAAAGTTATGACAGTAATATCAACATTTTTTGCTTTTTGAATTAACTTAGTTATATATTCGCTATTTGAAAACTGGAATTCAACAATTTTAATATATTCCTCTGCCTCTTCTATCACTTTATCGATACATGTCCAATCTTTTGTAAAATAGAACTCCATCGTAAAATCATCCCTTAATTTTTAGGTTAAATTATAGTAATTAAAATTATTCCTAGGTATCTATAAATAAGAATTTTAAATATTATTTTAAAATACGATAATAATTACTAGCAAATGTCCTAAGAAAAAAAGTCTTCCGAACTGCACCAGTGCACCAACTCTTGGTTCTTTTTTGTTCTAACTCTCCCAATAGAAATTCCTACTCTCATTTTAGTTGCTTCATAAATTATATAAGGAAAAATAAGGAGTTACTATGGGATTCGAGCAACTCGAGGGAAAAAATCCATTACAGGAAAAAGGAAGAAGATAAATTATTTTCTGCAGGAGAGAAATAGTTTATCCTGATTGGCATTCCTTAATTGAGTTGCATTAGTGATCCAATGCAATTATTTTACTACCTCTTCTACTTTAATTGAAAGACTCTCTTTTTTTCTCAAATCGAAATGCTTATTTTTCGTAGAACGTTGGTATATTTTAATTCTGGAAAAGGAATTGGATAAAAAATGACTGATAAGGAACTTACAAAGGAAGTTGTAAACATCTATGGTGAAGATTCTAAGAGAATGACAGAATATTATAATGAAAAAATAGCCGTCTTTAATTCAATAAGAAAAGGCATTACTGCAGAAGAAGAATTAAAGATGTTTTTTGAAATTGGTAAACTAGATTTCCATTTAATACCATATAATGATTTTAAAGGTGAGAAACACCTATTTTTGCGAGGTTTTCTCAAGGGATTAGATTGGGGGCTTAAAATAGTTGCAAATAGATCTAAAAATATAAACGAACAAGCAGATTTCTCAGCATCTTTGGATTATTACTCTTAGTTTTGAACTTCTATTGATTAGTTAATTTAAGCTATTAGAAATCAGTGATCTAGCTAAAGACAAAATTCATTGTTTTTTGAGGTTATATTATCGACTTTAGATTTTTAACCTTAAAGTTTAATAAAAAAAAGAGAGATAACAGAGTAGATCCTGGGTGCTCCAAAGGGGGTGTGGGAGTAAACCCAGGACAACTTTTAAAGAGTGCATTTAAAGGGGGATTATTCCAGGTATATCTTTCTTGAAGACACACTACTCGTAAGAAAGAATCTCCAGGGGAGATTTACTAGATATCCTTTTCCTGTAGTAGAGTTC
>Ga0307376_10003088_pt1 | contig 15743 bp, 18 predicted proteins | sample TR2MG_FD_202536 | JGI IMG/M metagenome (GOLD analysis project Ga0307376, IMG submission 202536) | Soil microbial communities from Risofladan, Vaasa, Finland - TR-2 | ecosystem: Environmental > Terrestrial > Soil > Coastal area > Acid sulfate soil | place: Finland: Risofladan, Vaasa | collected...
ATGCTCGCGCCCGAACGCGCCGACTTCGGCAGCAACTCAGCCAACGTCTCTTCGGCGTTCTCAGCCAACATGATGATCTCGGAAGCGCATGTGTACGTGTGCGCACGCGCTGCGTGCCCGTTGCATGTCCGCAGCGCAGCGTCGATCTGCGCTCGGTTCGATTCTTTAATTGCGATTTTCATAGCGTACCTTTCATCGCGCCGCGAAGTGCGGCGCTCACACGCAGAAAGCCCGCCAAGGCGGATAAGCCTTGGCGGGTTGGGTTGTGTTAGTAGTCGCCGGGCGGCGCTTCGTGGACGTCAGGATCCCAGCCGCTGCTGCGTGCCGCCTTGTGACTCGACACGACGTACGAGATCCCCTCGCCGGGGCTCCACGTCGCGACCACACCGCACACGTTCACGATGCAGAGATCCCGCGCTTCTCGCGCACCCCACGCTTCTGCAACGGATATGGCTGCTGCCAGGCTGTCGCAGACAACCGGGCGATCCAGCCGCCTGTTCATCGAGTTCAGCAGGCCCACGCAGTGACTGTTCAGCGATGGGATGTTCACGATTCACCAGCCATATCCGCAATCGCCGCAGCGTCTTGTGCTTTACGGTCGGAGTACGCCGCTTCCGCGACCACCTCTGCTGCCTGATACGTCTTAGCCGCGTCTTCCGCTGCCGCTTCTGCCAGCATTGCCACCGCTTGCGCGGCAATGTGCGCATCACACGCTGCCCTGCACCAAGTCGCCGCTGACGACACGCCCAGCGCATCGTCAGTGTCCACGATAGCTTCGCACGCAGCGTGCGCAGCCACAGCCGCGTCGTACGCCTCTGCCGCAGCCTGCACAACTTTCGCCATCGCCACCACCGATATCGACCAACCTTTTTTCTCTGCCATCGGATACCTTTCTGTTTGAGCTACACGCAGAAAGCCCGCCAAGGCGGGAAGCCTTGGCGGGCGGTGCGGTTCAGTCTTCGTCGCTGTCGGCTTCGTCAACGTCCGGTATCCGAACATGCACGCGCCAGTCAGCGCCATTGTCCTCCGAAGTTCCCCAGAACTCGTGCACACCAAGCACCGGCTGCTCAGTATTGCCCTCCATTTCGACGCAGCTTTCAAGCTCCCCGATCACGCCGTCGTTGTCCTCTTGATCGTCGCACTCGACATACACGACGCGATCCTCTGCAATGCTCTGATTGATAGCCGCCCACATTTTTTCGCTGTAGTTCATAATCAGTGTCCCTTCGTTCGCCCTACACATATCGGATATGCCCAGTTGCGGGCAGTTGTGCAGAGTCCGCGAAAATAGTTCAGTCAGCCGCCGCCGCCCTCTTCGCCTCTGCCGCCGCCAGGCCGGTCAGCGCGTTGGCGATGCACCCTGCCGCCGCCCACGCCGCCGCCGCTTCGTAATCCGTCGCCAGCGCGGCCAGCGCATCGCCGGTCGTACACCACGCGGACGACACGTTCGCGTCCACGTCCAACGCGGCTTCTGCCGCCGCGTACGCGGCAGCGGCTGCTTCGTCCGCTGCCACTGCCAGCGCCGCGTAGGACGCAGCAGCAGCCTTCACAGCCGCCTCGTACGCCTGCTCTGCCGCCGTCAACGCAAGTTGCTCGGCCCACTCACGACCACCCGCCAAGCCGTTGCAGCCGTGCGTGTAGCCCGTGGCATTCACAGTGATGCCGTACGATGCTCGCAACCCACCCGCTTTAGTGTTCGCGATCCGGGGGTCATACCAGTGGCCCTTTGTGATCGTGTAACGCCCGCACTGGGACGTGTACGCCAGATCGCCTGCGTCGTTGATCTTGATCGGCGCGCACCACTTCACCGTGTTCGTCTTCGTCTTCATGGCTGGAAGCCCCCCTCTGCGCGATCGGCGCAGCCGTCGCACTGGTATCCGCGTGCCTTGTCTTCGCGAGTCAGCACGCGCCGCGCTTTGCAGCCTGGGCAGCTATAGATGCGCGGGTTGCCCTTGCGGGCCGCTCGCAACGCCGACTTGCCGCCCGGCTGCGCAAAGTCGCAGCCGCCGTCAAACTGTTCGCTGTCCCAGAATTCACGATTCATAATGTATCCCTTTCCTCGCGCCACGAAGTGCAGCGCTCACACGCAGAAAGCCCGCCAAGGCGGATAAGCCTTGACGGGTTAGGTGCGAACTAGCGAAGCTGCTTCGCAGCGGCGAACGCGGCGGCTTCAGTAGCGTACGCTTTCTTAAGTTTGCGACGGATGCTCTCCCGACCCCGACCTTCCGGCGCTGCGTCCCACAGCTTGCTGGCCAGGACGACGCCCACCGCGACACCAGCCGCTGCCCAGCGATCCCACGCAGCTTTCTTTGCTGCCTCTTCAATATCCGTCGTTGCCTTGGCCTTCATTGTGTCCCTTTTGTTAGTGGGCTGCGGGGTTCGCAGCCCTACACTAATCGGATATGCCCAAGCGCCGCCGTTTGTGCAGGGTCTGCGAAAATAGTTCAGCGGTCACGCAGTCAGCGTGCTTTTCAGCCCAATTTGCGCGACTGGCACGGCAGCGGATAAGATCGCCGCGTTCTCGCCAGGGGTCAGATCGCCCGCGTCGAAGCCGGGCGGCGGCACCGCAAACCAGCACTCCGTCAGCCCCGCCAACGCCCCGGCGATACGCAACGCCGCCGCCTGCTCTTGCTCGCCACGGTCCAGGTACAGAGTGACCTTCCGCGCAGCTAGCCGCCGCAGCCGCGCGATCTTCGCGTCTGACCCCTTGCCCAGCAAAGCGATTGCGTGCGTGCCGACTTTGATCGCGTCGACCGGCCCCTCCACGATCACGACGTGTGGCGCGAGCCGCGCAGAGTCGAAGCCGAACAGCGCGTCAGCCGCCGTCGCTTGCGGCACGCCTGGGAACCCGTTGCGCGGGTTCAGTGTCTTGCGGTACGCGTGCGTTTCAATCCACGCCTTGCGATCTTCTTTCGACAGCCCCTTGGGCGGATCCCAGCACGCGCGTGCTTGCCAGTACACCACGCGACCGTCCATCCGACATGGGAAGATCACATGGTGCAGTTCGCGCCCCTGCGTGCCCGCGAGCAAACCGTGCACATGCATCATGCGATCGTCTATGCCCCGACTGTGCAGGTACGCGCGTACCACCTCGCTCTGCACAGCAGGCACAGCCAGCGCAGGCAACGCGATCGGCGGCAGCATATCCGGCTCGCGCGCGGCTGTCACTGGCGTGCGCATCGTTGCCACCGTCGACAGGTCGAGACTTGCGTCACCGCCAACGTACTGCCCCAGCACGTATTCCATCGCGTCAGGCAGTTCCATTTTGCCTAGCAGTTGGATCAAGTACAACGTGCTGCCCGACACTCGACAGCCCCAGCAAACGAACGCGCCTTTTTGCGCGTTCCATCGCAGGTTGCTGCTACCGCATCGCGGAAGCGGGCAACGAAACAGATACTCAAACGACAACGGCGAACGCGACTCTTTACGCCCGCCGTACTGCTGACAGAACGTATCCGCGTTGAACGTACGCAGTGCACGCAACACTTCGCCGTACGGCGATATGCCACGCGCGATCACTTCACAGGCTCCGCTTTTACTTCGACAGTCGAGATCACGCCCGTGACCATGCGCTGCCGCGACAGATCGTTATTGATCAGCCAACAGCGATTCACTGGCGCGTCGCGGTGCCCTTCCCAGAACACGCGCATTTCACCCCGCGCCATTTCATCGTCAGTTGCGTTCAGCGATCCGAACGCGTCAACGATACGCACCTTCGCGTACGCGTCCGCGACGCTGCCCGACGTGAGCACATGCTCTTGCGTGTTGGCGTTCGCTTTCGGGCGTTGCGCCTGCCACGCAGTCCAGCACGCGAAGCCTTCCGCGTTCACCAGACGCTTTATGTCTCGTGACGATTCGACTTGGTGTTTCATTTCGCTATCCGCTTTGTAGCGGCTGCGCAGCAGATCCACGTAATCGAGGATCATTAGCTTGGGTCGGAAGTTGTGCGATCGAAGCTCCTCGATCTCCGCTTTTATGTCCAGCGCCGTCACGTCCCAATCATTGAGCGTGCGGATAACAAGCAGCCTGCGTAGGTGCGCCGACTCAGCTTGCAACTCGCCGTAGCGTTCCGGCGAGATCAGGCCGCGCTTGACGTCTGTGTAGAGTGCGCCGGAAAACAACGCGTCGTACTTCGCAGCGATCTGCCGCCCGTGCCCCTCCAACACAATGTGCAGCACGGGATCGCCGTACATGCGCAGCGACGTGAAGCCTTGATTGCAGAGCCACGTCGTCTTGCATCGCTTCGCGTAGGCCAGCACTGCCCACACTTCGCCCGGCTGCACGCCGCCATTAGTCAGCACGTCAAGCTCCTGAATCCCAGTAGAGTATCCGTGCCCCGTCTGCCCTTGCATGTAACGCTCGCGTTGCCGATCGGACAATTCCTCAAAGTACCACTGCCGATCGACTGCGCCGAAATCGACTTGCCTGATCGCGTCTTGCGCGAGCGCCATCACGTCGTACGCGTCAACAGTTTTGCCGGTGTTGAACAGCCGCGCGCTTTCCTGGTGCGCTTGCGCGAACAGATTGCGTTTGCAGAATTCACCAAGCTCCGACTTCACGTACGCTTCATCGCGAATCACGCCCGTGCCGATCACCGCTTCGATCTCACTGCTGTACTGCGAAGTCTTATCCGGCGACACATGGCGCAGTGCGCCGCGCAATGCAATGTCGCCACACGTCGTGTGGTACGTCTGCCAATACTGATCGAACAGCGAGAAGATCCACCCAAGCGGTTCTGCTGTGAAGTAGCTTGCGGATACGTGTTTGATGCAGCGTAAGCAGAACACGTCGTCAAGTTGCATCAGTCGCAGAATCGAACGCTGGAACCCGACTTCAAACTGGAACGCTGCCATCGGCATTCCCCCGCAACGCTTTGATCACGACAGGCGGGAGCCCTGCTAAGTTCCCAGCACGCAGCGCCGGTACATCGAAGCCCCACTTGTCGCGCAGCGCTTGTGCGCACGGCACCGCGTTTGGGCATGCACGGCAGTACGCCGATCGACTGTCATATCCGCCACTGTGCGGATTCGATTCACACAGCCCCGGTTTGCCTTCCAGCAGGTAGCGTCGCCGCACTTGATCTTGCCCCGGCACGACGCACAGCAGGTCGCGCACCGCTTGTCGGAACGGATCAGTAAGCGTGCGCGCAGCACACGTTGACGCCTCACGCACGCGTGCAGCGTGCACGACACCATCCGATCGCAGTGCGTTGAATTGCGGGCACACGCCACGCGCAAACCACAGCACAGAGAATCGTTCAGATACCACCGCGCACGGATCGACTTGCCGATCCGCACACCAAGCGATCAACGCTTCTGCGATTCGTAAATCAGCAGTCACGCCACGCGCCGGGCGCTTCGGTGTGTAGCCCTTGCGTTGTTTGAATTCCGTCAGGTAGTGATCGATCAACGATTCAGTCAGCATGCCCTACTCCCTACTTCTGTACCCACTGCCCCAGATACCGTGAAGCCAAACCAAAACGATCTCTCGCGTGGCGTTGCAATGTCGGGTGGTGCGCATCGCGGAAATCGTAAACCCGACCATGCGTCTTCCCCGCATGCGCGGTCAACGGTCGAAAATACGATTGCATCATTTGCACGCTGTCTCCCAAGCCACTCGCGTAGATCAGTGCGCCTGCGTTGGGCAGATCGACGCCTTCGCCCAACACCCCTGTTCCGACAAGCACAGGAAACTCACCACCAAGAAACGCTTTCACTGTGCGGCTTGTCAAGATGCCCTCGCCGCCTTTCGCCACACGCGATTCAGGAATGCGCGCAGCAAGCGCGTCTGCATGCGCTCTTCGATTCGCGATCACGATCGTAGGGATCCCTTGCTCCGACAGTTGGCACGCGTAGCTCGCGATCAACGCGTTGCGCTCTTCGCAATCGACAATGCCGCGCTGGTACGCGGTCTGCCAGTCTGCTGCTGCAAACGAGGGTGCGTGGTACGGCACAAACGACACGAAGGGAGTTACCAGATACTGCGGTACGAGATCAGCAACAGCGATTGTGTGCAGCACGTTCGATGCAATCGCCTGCATCGCCAAACCGTCTTCGCCTGTGCGCCAGTGCGTGCCGGTGAACGCGACGCGGTAGTACACAGACTCTGCGAGTGCATTGATCTGGTGGTATGTATCCGCTGCTGCGTGATGAAACTCATCGATCAGCAGCATGCCTCGCGTTTGATAAAACTCGCGCGGCAACTTCACGGCGCTTTGCACGGTGGCTACCACGATCGGCTTTGTGACGTCGCGTTGATCGGCTGGCGTGTCGCCGTCAACGCGAGCGACCATTTCGTCTCCAAATATGGCGCACAGCACTTTGTGCGTCTGACTCACGATAGCAACGGACGGCGCAATGTAGAGCACCGGCTGCGCACGATGATCGATCAAGCGCGCAGCCATCAGAGTTTTGCCGCTGCGCGGTGGCGCGTCGACTACACCGCACTCGCCCTGCATCACAGCCGCGTGCACAGCATCCTGATACGGACGCCACGCTGCGCGAACCGTGTACCACGGGTATGCGTCCGGTGGTCGGATACGAGTGTCTTCCACGCGCACGTCGATCGGGTAGCCCTGCGATTCACACCACGCGACAACGCGCAGCACATGCGGCGTGAGCCCAGCCGGAATGCGGTTGCCTACCAGCAGCGTCCCGCGCCATTCGTCTGCGGTCGCGTAGATGCGGCCAAACCTCGCGCCGGTCTTCGTGCCCACTTCGACGGGCACGCTCAAGTGCGGCGCAAGTCGATCGAGAAACCACGCGGGCGCGTCGTCTATGTGCGTGTAGCTGTTGCCGCGTGAAAGTTTCACCGGGAGAGTTATACCGGATACGGTTGTGGCGTTCCTTGCGGATCCACGTCAATCATGCACTACTTCGCGTTGGACGCCCTCGACACGTCCTGCAAGCCCGGCCACGGCACCCTACTCCGTGGTCGGGCTTCGCTTTGTCCGCGCTTGCGCGTTGGCTGTCTTGCGTGCATGTTCCCGGCGTTGGCTGTTGTGGCCTTCGTGGTTTTGATCGGACGTGCCCTGCTAGGGATCGCAGTTGGCCCAATCAGCGATGCTGAGAAAACGGGTAATGGCGGCGTGAAGAGAAGGGCCAGAGTGCAATCGAGAATCGCAGGCTCGCACTCTGGGCAGAGAAGCAGCGATCACAGACACGTATATTTGCTGACTCCCGGTGCGCCGGTCTAAGCAGAGTTTTTGAGACACCCTCTCTGTGCAACCTACTACGTAGGTTAGATCCTAAGAGAGAGTTTAAGTCTTAAATCAAACCCCGAAGGGGTTTGGAGCCTGCGTTCCGTCGATCGTCTGTATCCGGTACATACAGGGATGCGAGCGTTCCAAGTCGAATACGCAGCCGATGAACCGTTGCGGTACACAGACAAGTCTGCGCGTGCAGTAGTCATGTGGACTGCGCGAAAGGTGAAGCGCATAGCCGCTGGGTCCGTGAACTGGCCGGAACACAAGCAAGTGCGTTTTACGATCGCCGTGAATGACACGTCGACTGCATTCGGGGTTGTGCTTTCGTCGCGTGGCGCTGTCCCTGCGTACAAGATCACGGTGCTGCGATCATCGAAGCCACTTGGCAGCGAACAGCTTATATCCGATCTCGTGAGGGATGTTCTGCTGCGCATGATCAACATGCGCGGACCCGCGTTTGTGTTTGCGTACGAAGGCCCGCCGTTGCGCGAAGTGGCGAAACGCAAACCGAAACCGAAACCAACGGTGCCGCCTGAACAGAACACACAAGCCCACCGCCGATTGCGTGCGTGGGTTGTGAAGCGCGATCACAAGTGCGCGCACATAAAACGTCTGGACGCAGAATCGAAGTCTGTTGCCCGTCGACGCGAAGCAGCCGTCGCTTCGCTAAGGCGCATCGAAGCGCAGTGCAAGAAAGCGCAGAAGCGTATCGACGGACTGACGACAAAAGATCCGCGCGCGTTGTCAGGCGTCGACTTCGCCGCGCGCATGGCACTGCGCCGGGCACAGCAGGCTGGTGCGTAGTGGCGCGATGGCACCCGTTGATCGGTTCCGTGTCGGATACAGACGATGCGCCGTCACTGCCAGTGCCGGTCAAGCGGCCCGTGGAATGGCTACCCGACAACCGCGCAGAACCACCGTGGCTACCTGACTTCCCGGCACCCGAGCCGGTCGCATACGGGCGCACACTGCGCGAGATTGTGCGCGACAATGCGGTCGCGGCGTTGCGGCGTCTAGCAGCCCGCCTGGAACGGTTGTAGTCTCGCCCCATGACAGACGAAGCCACAGCCCTCGCAGCCCTCGCACAAGCCGCACAAGTAGCCAAGGCGGTGGCGCCGTCTGCTCCGGGCGTGCTCACAGACGACCCCGCCGACTACGTTCCGCTGGACGTGGAACTATACGCCAGCCTTGTCGCTGAAATGAGCGCCTGCCCCGATCAGCACCAAGGCTTCCTGCTGGCCGTTTCGTGGCAGTCCCGAAAACTGTCTGGGCCAGACGTAGCGATGGCAGTGTACTGCCGCGAGAAGCTGCCCAGAGCCGCCGCCCACGCTGCGCAGTCGGCGGATCGCGGGGCTCGCATGGCACCCGCCGTGCCGCCCGGATTCAAGCTGTTCACTCGCTAGGCGTCGCGGGCGCGGGCGGCACCATCGAAGCGCGTTTCTTCGTAGCCACATGCGCCTCGATATGACTGATCGTAACTGACCGCCGCAGCGGGCGCACAAGGGGCGGCAGTGCTTCGACCGCTTTGACGGCAGCGTCCAACTTTTGCGCGCCGCTCAGACCAGGCTGCGCCTCTGCTTCTGCCACAGCCAAGCTCGTACTCAGCCGCAAGATGATCTTGCGACCCAACAGCACGATCGCGACGGTGGCTATTGGACCGATCACTTGGATGGCGTCGATCAGCCACGCGAGCACAGCAGCGGTGAGGGCTTCCATAAATACCTCCGACGATCACAAGTAGCCGATACAGAAGTTCACGTCTGGGACGCCCGGAAACGCAGCGGGTATTCCATATCCCATCATGCCAGCGGCATATACGCCGCCCATGCCGCGAACGAAGATATTGCCATTGCCAACGTAGTTGTGGAGTACCGATCCCTTGTCCGTTGACAGGCGAATGACATTGCGAGCAGGACCAAGAATAGCTCCCCACGAATTGTTCCGGCAGTGTGCGCGAGTCACAAGTGCGTCCGTCGCGTCCAGATCGATGAAGCCGTTATAGTCCACCGTATCTGTGAAGTTAATGTGTTCGTTGCTGTCGACCACGAAATCAAAACCAATACCAGCCATGCCAGATACGGCTAGCGGCTCGTACGCAATGCAGTACCCGCCGCAGAATATAAACTTGTTGGCCTTGACGGAGATCCCTATGTTCGTTCCGCGAAACCCGAGCGCTGTGTTGTGCGCGATTATGTCAGAGGCACTGGCCCAGCCGTCGAACTTGTTATCGTGTATATCGACAGCGGTGCTGTTGGTGATCAGCATTGCCGCTGGGTTTTCGCTGGGGTCGATCCACGTTCGCGGTGACGACGGCTGCTGCTCCGCAGAGATAATGTTGTGGTGCACAGACGTGCTCCGTTGCAGCGTAATGCCGACGCAGATCAGCCGCGCGAGATCCCCCCATGAAGGGGCTGGTGGCCCGAACGCACCCGCTCCAAACTCACCAACGAAATTATCCGACACGGTGTTGAACGCGCCGCCGCCAAAGGACGATCCTGTCGAAGTCGCAGTGACATTGATCAACACAATTTCTGACGGTATGGCCGTGGGCTCTGTCGGAGGGAACCAACCGATCACTGTGTTGTTCTTAACGTCGCAGTGCAGCGCATCTCGGATAAGGAACGCACCTGCGTCAAGCGACATGCCAGCAGGACCGCCGATCGGGAACGCCGTGTTCCCAGTCACCTTGCAGTTCAACGGCAACGCCGACGCGGATAAGGTGGCTACAGCGTGCCGTTCCCCCAACAGCTTCAGCGCCCAGCCGGTCCCTTCGGTAAGTCCGTAGCCAAGGTAGGGCTGGTGCACTCCTGCGCCGATCTGGCAGTGATTGTTGGTGAACTCTAGGCCCACCACACCAAGCGCGTTCGCGCCTGTGTCGAGCGCAGCGAATACAGCGCCGTCTAAATCTGCGGCGTGCGTGAAGAGACAGTGATCCACTACACAATCTCTCGACCCGCTTCCGTCAAGTAGCCCTGTCGAAGATCCAACCCAACTCGCACCGCTGCGCCCGATCAGTTGCGAGAACATGCAATGCGAGAACGTCAGCTTCGACGCAACGACGTACGGCGCTTCGCCCACGCCAAACGTGTTCGTGTATCGCATGCGAACATGCGTGAAAAAGGACGTGTACTGAACCAGCCCCCCAATACCGTTGATAACCTCGCCGTAGTAGTTAGCTGCCGGGAGCGACGGGTTGGCTGCTGCAAGCGTGGCATCGACCATCGCGCCGCCAAGCCAACAGTTCCCGCCGAACTCACAGCGATCCAGCAGCAGCCCTTGATGCGACGCGCGAAGCGAGAACCCTGTGGCCGCAACACCAGACGGCGAAGCGCCTGCATATCCGAGTGGCGTAGGGCGGCACGCGACGTTCCGCATGCATACTTGCGTTTCGACGCCACAGTCGAAGAGGCTCATTGTGGCAGGCTCTGCAAAGTCTGCGAATTCAACGTCAGCAACAGTCAGCTTCGATTCGCCGTACAGACGGAGCATCGGCGTTGTGGTGCCCAAGGCCACTGTGCTTAGATCGACAGAACCCATGCCACGCAGCGGCTTGAATGTCACAGCAAGCGTGTCGACCGGGCTTTGCAGCTTCCACGCAGCGAGATCCTGCTGATTGCCGGGCAACGCGTTGCCTGCTGCTTGTGATATGCGGATGTCCTTGTTGTAGATCAGCACGGGCGTGATCCACTTCCATCGAGGCACGTCGACCGTATCCGCAAGCGTGTGCCCCGCTTCGCGGTTTATTGCAGGCACCCATGTTGGGGGCGCGTAGCCCGCATACACAGGATTAGGTCGGCGGTCCTTGAATACGATTTCAATCCGGTACGGCAGGCTGTCTTGATTCGCTTCGATGAACTGCATGCAGTCGTCAAACGCAGTCACGCCGTTGAAGTCGCCTTGATCAGACTCGCCGTCAGAGATTGTGAATGACACCGTGTCGAGCGTGCGCAGCGACTTCGACTTCTTCGTTGTCGGGTCCGCGTCGTAAAATCCGGGCGGTGCGGCGGGGCGCGAGAACCAATCGAAGCGCCCGTCGCCTTCACGCGCACCCTTCAGATCCTGCACTTGCCTTCCAAGCGCTCGCAGGATCTCCCATACGCCGGATACACCGGGAGCATCGCCACGGTCTGTCGATCGATCGAAGTCGCCAACCCCGAACGCCGCTGTCTCTTGCGCTGCCGCACTCCAACGCTGCACTGCGTCGCCAGCAGCCGGATCCGGTGCGCCTTCGATCGGGCGCATCCTTGTGTCGGATACCTCAGTGCTCGTTATGTCTGCGCCGTTCCACACGACGGACCCAAGCGGCATCCACTCCAGGCCAGCAGGGTTTAGCGCGATCTGCCACTGTGGAAGCACGCGCGTGGGCGTGGCTTTGATGTACTCCGCGTTCGCTGTCGGATTCCAAAACGCGCGATTGTCGACAACGCCTTCCGCAAAGGCCATGCGCATTTTGACGGCGTAGGTAGCAGCAGGTTGCCCCGCGAAGTCGATCACGTTCTGCGCGCTGCCCTCAAGATTGCCAGCGCCGTCACGGTCGCCCGCAAGCTGGCCCCAGTCGAGCACACCGCCTTGATCGACAGCGCCAAGCGCCGCGCCGTAACCACTCCCGCCAAGGCTCATGCGCACAAGCACGCGCGTGTTGCCGTTGCTGCCGCCAGCCATGCCGTTCGTGATGAAGTTCGCGCTGACGACAGTATCCGTAATCGCTTGATTGCCAAGCGTGCGCGTACGCGTGTTTTCGATCGCAACGCGACCGGCAGTCACGCTGCGCGTAGCCACCAGATCAAGTGTTGGTGCGCCGTTGATCGCGTTGATCACAGCCACCACGAACGCCTCACGCGTCAACGCCTGGACTGTAGGCAGCACCATCACGCGCAGAGTCGGCGTCTGTACCGGGCCAGCGCCGACTGTGGTGAAATGAAAAACGACAGGCGCGTTCACGCCATCATTCAGAGTGAACGTCTCTGCATCGAGAATGTCGCCCACTACAATAGGCAACTGAATGTACCCCGTCGCTTGTGCGCCGGGCACTTCGGGCTCCACTGCGAAGCCGCGCACCACGCGGCTAATGCTGGCGAGCACGTCACTAGATCCGAGCATGACTTGCCGCATCACGCGTCGCAGATCCATTGTGCCGAATGCAGACCACGCCATCGCGTCCGGTTGATCGACGCGTTGCTGTGCGACTAGGTTTACTGCGCGAGTCATGGTCGGATACTCACTTTCAGGCCAACACCAGCAGCCCTGATCTGATCGAGGGCGCAATGTGCTGCGCCACCATCGTCTGATAGATACGGTGGAAAATCAGTGCCGTCGTTACGAAATGCGTCGTTGGGTGCAAGGTAGTGCGCCGGGTGCCCATTGTAATCCACGATCACCGCGATGCCTATACCCGGATTCACGCCCAACGTGATCACGCTGCCAAGGTAACTGCCGCCAGTGAAGAGGTTGGTCGCACCATCGCGCACGCCCATGCGCGCAAGCGGCGTATCTAGCCACACGCCGAACACGCCAAGCGTTCCTGCCGGGTCAACAGGCGACGTCACGATCGCGTGATCGGTAGTGACGGTCAGCCCAGCGCCGGTCGTCACATGAAGCTCGCCGCTGTTCAAAACGAATTTACCTGCCAACGCATCGACAGGCGCAGTCCCTTCGACTTCGACACATACGATGTACGGGTCGGATACCAAGCGTTCATAAACGGCGAAATTACCAACGCCGTAAATTGCCTCCAGCGCAATGCGAAACGCGTCAAGCGTTTGCTTCGGGAGGTACGCGACGGCTTTGATGTACGCGCGCCATTGCGCATCCGTGAACGGAAAACATTTACGCAAGCCAAGGTTCCGCGCGATCACGTCCAAGTCGACGCCGATCGCGTAGTTGACCGAGATCCCACGCCGCACCAAGTCGAGCGCACTTGAGTTTGCCGCCCAGTCAAACACCACCGTATGAGGCGGATACTGATCGGTGATGGCTGAACTTTCTAAGCCGCGCGTCAATCCGGTGAACGTGTCTACGGTGCGCCCGGTGAAGCCGATGATCTCGCCGCCGATCACAACGCGTCCGTCGCCAGCGCCGTCTACCATTTCGCCAAACGTGAACGTGGCGTCGACAGCGATGATCGCGTCGCCAGCCAACAGTGGCAATCGCAAACGCGTCAACGCGCTGCCGCCGATCTGATTGTCAGACCCGTGGATGGCGTCGAGCAACGCTCTGAATAGCCCACTACCTACGCGTGCTGTCATTGCAATATCCGTTCGCCCGTTGCCCAAAACGGCGCGAAGCGCCCGCGCACGCGCTGGACTTTCATTTCCTCTGCGTACCGAACGTAGCTCACCTGTAGCGTACTAGATTCCGGTGGTGAACCCTGCACGCGCAGCGTGTAATCGCCAGCGGGCAACGCAGGCGTGCCGACCACGGCTTTCGCGGGGCGTAGGTCTAAGTTGGCGAACGGATAGTACGTCAAGCCGACTACGTTATTGCCGCCGTCCAAAAGCTCAAACACGATCGGGTCCGCGAAAGATACGCCGTGAACGATGATCACAGTGCCCCCCTTCACGTCGAGGATCGCAGGCCCGCCGTCCGCGTTCGTAACCAAAAACAGTGTATCGACTGGCGGTGCGCCGCCGCCCCACGGTCCCAAGCCCCACGGCTGTATGCCCCAACCTGCCATGACAACACCTTGCTCGCTAAAAGTTACACCCGAAAAAGATTGGCTTCTGCTGCGCGTTGGGATCTAACCCTTGCCCCATCGTGAACAGACCTAGCATGTAGTAGGTGCTGTTATTGATCGACCAGTCGATCATGTCTTTGCTGGTGAATGAGCCTTGCTTCGCCGTTGTGTCCAGGTTGCCAGCCGTGCCGGATACCAAGGCGTGATCAGCGATCCATTCTTTCTCGCTGACGTTGCCAGTCTTGCCGACGCCCACGACGTATTGAGTCAAGTCGCTGTTGACCCAGCCCAGCGAATAGCTGGCTGCTGCGGAGTCTATGTCTGTACCGTTCTGCGTCATTGCGACGTGGCGAGCCTGGATCGTCTTGCCAGCGTTGAATACTGGCAGCGTTTGATCAGCGCCGTTCGTGCCGCTCGCGTCAGACTCATCGAACGACACGTCGAACGGGAAGGTGGTGCCAGTACCAGCCGCATCGAAGTTCATGCACAGCGCGAAGAAGAAGTCGGCGTTGCTGTTGGTCCACGTCCAGCCGTCAGAGGTGGTCTGTCTGTAGATCAGTTCATACGTCAGCGCCCCGGCATCGACCTGCCCCATGAATGCACTGTCGCGGAATGTGAACTGCGGTTGGTTACCGTCGTTCGTGTTCATTGCCACGCACCACGAGCCGCCTGACTGGAAGTCGATCCACCCCAACGACACTAGCCCAGCCGTGGTGCGGATTTGGTCGGCGTTGGAGTTGAGGCATTGACTGACAACGTGAGCCGCATGTGGACGCCACGGCAAGCCGGTCACTGGTGACGTGTTGCCTGCTTCCGAGATCACGGTGGCGCGGAAGTCGGCACCGCCGAACGCGATGTAGTGAACGCGCCTCGCTGTCCCTTCAGCCGTTGCCCAATTGAGCCTGAACCCATCCGTGATCTTGCTGTAGACCGCCGACGAGTTGGGCGACGCGAGCGTGCTGTTGGCGCTCTGGTAGACCTTGAGGATTTCACCGATGCCGCTGTATCCCGCCTCGTTCACTCCACCGCTTGTGTGCCACGCGCCGACGTACCGTTGCTGCACGCCGGTCACACCATCGTCAGCGCCGATGCCGTGCGAGTATGTGGCGTTCGCGTTAGGACCGGCATCGGCTGCGGTGGTCCACAGGATGAGCGCCTTCACGTCGAAACCAAAACCCGTAATGTCCTGATTACCGGTCGCGGTAGCCGATAGGAATGAGCCAGCCTTAGTGCGAACGTCCTTGGCGTTGATCGGCTGCGGCGGCTGTAGGACAATCATCCGACCAACGATGCCGTCAGTTCCAGCGCCTTGATCTGACAGCGCCGCCGTGCCCGTGCTCGTGGACGCCGACGCGAAGCCTTGGGAGAACGCATACATGCCGCTATCGTTAGTGATCGTATCTATGTGCTCGGTCCACCCTGCCGGTGGAGTTTCCGTTCCCCAAATATCATCGTCAACGGTGTACCAGGCGAGCGCCAAGCAATCTGCGACTGGCGTTGTCTCTGCGAGACAAACCGGAACGTCGTCAGTGATTAGGTTCTGCGAGTACCTAGCGATCGGCTGCGCCGTGTCTACGCCGCGCACACAGATAATGCCCGCAATGATCTGTTCGCTTGAGCCGATCAGCGACACGAAGTCTACGGTGTTGTCGTCGCCGCTCTCACGGAACTTATAGAACATCCCCGAGCGGGAAAAGTTGTGACAGTTGTTGACGCGATGCCACTTGCCTTCGCTGCTTGTGATTCGGATATGCTCATTGACGGTTCCAAGCGAGCCGTCAATCGTGCAAACCGCCAACAGCAAGTCGCCAACTGAAGGCGCAGCGCCGCCGTCGATGGTCGATATGTCCACCGTGACGGTCGTGC
>Ga0307376_10003089_pt1 | contig 15743 bp, 27 predicted proteins | sample TR2MG_FD_202536 | JGI IMG/M metagenome (GOLD analysis project Ga0307376, IMG submission 202536) | Soil microbial communities from Risofladan, Vaasa, Finland - TR-2 | ecosystem: Environmental > Terrestrial > Soil > Coastal area > Acid sulfate soil | place: Finland: Risofladan, Vaasa | collected...
GAGAGAAAATACTATATAACATCAATCGCCAAGGTTATCTCACGCGGCACTCCTGACATGGGTGTTATGAAAGTCTCTGCTTGGAGGGTCTTGTAATGCCTGAAGAATTCATGTTCTCACCAGGAGGTGGCGGGGTCAAGATGGTTCAAATGGTGGCGCGACGAGAAGTCGACCGCCATAAGGACTTGCTTCTGGGGCTCACAGCTTCCTCCCCTCGTTTCGCAGCGAACTCTCAAGGGCTTATGGAGTACACCTGCTCTGTACGAGTAGGCGTGGTAGAAAACCAAGGGCTAGTTGAGAATGTACTCATTTCTCAGTGGGCTCAGGGAATTGTCACTGACTTCAATATCCCGGTGATTATGGAGCGTTCAGTTGCTGGCAGACTGACAATCATTGCCAGAGCTGAGATGATTCTCCCTGATGTTCGTGTCACGAGTTATTCGTACGGGAGCCTTGGAGTGCCGTTTGTTGCCAACCTTAGATATGATGAGTCTACTGATAAGTGGTACGACGGATTCGGGTATGAGTCGTCATTGGATCCGTACGCTGAGGTCCATTCTCTGACGTATTATGCATGGCAGCAGGGTAACGTCAGCATTGACGACCTTGGAGAAGATGAAGATCTTGATGCAACCTATGCACACTGGGTTGCCGGAGGATAAGTAATGGCATTTAATGCTCCCGATCTCATAACGTCACTATCTACAACGAACTTCAGAGTAGAGTTGAATTCAAACTTCTCTCTGATTGAGACGGCACTTGCGGAATTGCAGAACGCTATTCCGACTAGCCGTCTGTCTGCACAGACGAATCTCGACGTCATTGACCAACTCGTCGTACCAACAGGTGTGATCGGGGTTGACTCATTTGTGCCAACGCTTGCCGGTGATCACTCTTCATTTACTATTGGACACGACACTTACGACTCAACATCCTATTGCATCATAGACCAGAAGTTCCATTCTACTAATGCTGGCTTCACTAAAACCTTTGATAGCATCGGTATTACTGGCTCTGGTGATTACGTTGTCAAGTTTGGAGTCAGGACACGTGGGGCTCCTATTATTGAGCAATACCTTGAGATCGAGGACACTGACAATCTCCAGGACCTGACGATCTGGAAGATGGATGTGAATCGAAATGTGGGCACGTTCACAGTGTCTAATCTCCGATTCATGACCACGTATCTTGTAAGTGTCACTAACTTCACCAATGTCTTTGAAGCGGACGTCCCTCTGTGTTTCCAGTACAGTGGGGCACTGCCAGCTTATGCCGGTCCATTGGAGACGGGGATCCTGATCCCATGGGACTGTGAGGTGCAGAAGGCGTACGTCAGACTTGGTGCCATGCCTACAGGGCACACCGATGCCACCGACGTGGTGCTTCAGATGTCCTATGGGTCAGGCACAGACACGTACAATATCTTCAGCAACACTGCCACATTCACAGCGGCCACTGCACCTGGCACGGTGCGCACCTTGACGGCTCCTGCTGAACCGTATCAGCTGGCAGCTGGCAGCTTTGTCAGGCCCGAGATTATCACTGCTGAAACGGCTCGTACCGACATTCCACCCACGGCAGCGAATCTTACTATAACCCTGCAGGTAAGAAGGATATACCACGACGTACTATGATAGATCCCAGCACCATCATCAACGGCATGGATGAAAAGGATAAGGCACAACTGCAGCAGAAGATGCAGGAAGTGAATGACCGGATGACAAAGGCTTCTGGACTTAAGGACAAGATGCAGATCATTCGTGATTTGATAGACGACGCCATAAAAGCACAAGAGGCATATGAAAAAACCAAGTCTAACCCGGTGGAACGACCCGTCGTTAAAGAACAGCCGCAAGGGTGAGCCTCTTGCCATAGTGGCCACTGGGCCTTCTTACGATCTCCTCCAGCTGAAGCTCCTGAACGACATGCCAATATTCGCAGTCAATGCTGCGATCACGGAGTTCCATCTCCGGAAGGACGTCACCTGGGTATGCCACGACATGCACAAGATCCTTCGGCAGGGGATCAAGAAGCATCTTTCCAGATACAAGTGGTGGAACCTGGTAACCCGCAGGGTCTACATCCCCGGTGAGTTTGGGGACGTCCCATGGGCTGGTGTTGGTTGGATCCCTCAGAAGGGTCAGTTCCCGTTCAAGCTCGATAAGGGGAACGTGGATCGCTCTACGATCTACTGGTATGCCGATATCGACAGCCAGGAAGGGTTCTGTCTGAGGAGTGAGACGGCTGTGCAGGTGGCCTTGGAGGTAGCTACCTTCTGGGGCTTCTCACCCATATACCTGGTGGGTGTGGATATGGGACTGCAAAAGGGGCAGGCTTACGGCATGCAGTGGAAGTGGAAGCACTGCAAGATCAAGCCGTTCAAGTTCGAGAAGATGAAGGCCTCGTTCATCAAGATGAGGCCCAGGTGGGCTGAGGATATCTATACGTTGTCTCCCTACTGGCCTGGGCCATTCAAGCCTTTATCCGTAGCTGAGTTCAGACAACGAGTGCACCAAACACCGCCCGTCCGAGCACCTGCAGAGACACCGTGAGCACGTTGGTGATGATCTCCGCTACGCGTGCTTGTTCTCTGATGGCAATCATGGTAGCGAGCATCTGGGCCTGAGCTTTCAGGTGCCGGACGTTGTGCTTACCCATAACATTGTCACGTGCGATGGCCAACTTGGTGTGGACGGCGATGTCTCTGGCGATGTCTTGGGCGTAGTCCTCCCAGTCCTGTTTGATGTCTTCGCTGACAGACTCCAGGGCGTCTCTCAGGGTGCCGATTACGGCGTCCTTGATACTACTGGTGGTTACTTCAGCGGACATCCTGGGCCTCCTTGATCATCTCTGTGAGCATGGTGGCGGTACGCTTGCGGATGGTCTTGGTGTCATCGTCCAGGGTGTCGTCGGTGTCTACATATTGGATGTACTCGGGGCCAATGGACTCCCAGGCTGAGTCCACGGAACTGACGAACATGTCGTTTACAGGGCAGCAGCCTACGACAAAGAGAAGGGCCGTGATTACGAACAGTGATTTCATGTGATCCCATAGTCCCTAGAAAGTTCTTCCATTGACGGGTATTGGACATCTACGGCATGGATGTATTTGTTTTGATCTAACCTCTTCAGCATGGCCTTTCGTTTCAAGCACTTGTGGCATAAGCCACACTCGATCAAGTACTCACATGACGAGGTCTTCGTCAGTGGTGCTCCGATCTTTACACCATAGTCGAATACCTGCTCGTCGGTCAACTTGTGAAACGGCATACAGAACTGTATGTCGAGTGGGTGGTGGTGGCTGGCAGCCTCGTTCATTCCCAGGATGATCCCGGGGTACGTGGTGTTGTCGCTTTCTACGGTTCCGCCGATTGGGATCAGGCAATTCCCGTGTCCGAGGGCAAACTTGCAGGCCTGACTGATGAAGGATAACGGTGCCATTCTGCCTCTGCGGGACTCCCAGGAGATCCCAGGAATCAGTCTGGAGAGGTCTAAGGCTCGTTTGAAGGCACCTCTCTTTTCATTGAAGATGTGCATCAGCTGCACTTTGTAGCCTCTTTGGAGCAGGTCTACAGCGATGATGGTACAGTCGATCCCTCCGGAGAAGGGGACCACAGCCCTACGGGGCTTCTCTCGGTATAGTGTCTCGATTTCGAACGTCGGTATTTCCACCACGCACTCGTTGTGGACTCGCTTGGGTGATTGCCACGGGGGGCATACTCCAGCGAAGTACCCAGGGGACGAGGCAAAGATCACCCTGGCACCGTCTGGGGACCAGAAGTAGGCCGGAGCGTCCTTCACGAAGGCACTGTAGCGTTCATCCCCCTTAGCCTCCAAGGTGATTGTGGGCTCCTTGAACCAGTCCCTGCGGTGGACGAGGTTCTGCTTCAACTCATGCAGCTTGTTGTCCCTCTGCTTCCTCTGGATGAGGATCCGGGCAGGCTCCACCGTCAGCTTGGTGGCACCCCATGTCCAGACCCAAAGGGGCCGGGCTCGGGGGAGCACGGTGTTATGTTGCTGGAGGTTGGGCTTTGTCAGACCTGCGTTTGCGTTAAGCCGTTGGAGGAGTTGCCCTTCCATCGGATATCCGAACGCACCAAAGTAATGCATCAGTGGTCCTCTATCCACTCCGAACAGATCCATACCAGTATTGCAGCTATCCCCTCCTCTTCTATGGAGACATCTGGGTGGAGTTCACAGTACTTGGTAGCCGCCTGCTTGATGGTCTCCCACTCCTCTTTCACCCAACTAAGGCGATACTCAGTATCCTTCCCCTCACTCCACTCGCAATCGCTGTCATCATCCAGGAACCCGAACTCGCTCATGTCGATATCGTCAAGTTCGTTAATCTTTTCGAGGTTGACAGTTAGCTGATCGTCGTCCCATCCTGCGAGGTCTGAGCTTTTGTTGTCCACGAGTGAGTAGGCCATTGCTTTCGTTTCATCGAGTTTGGTACGAACAGCACGTATCTCCTCCCACCCGAGTGCCTTTGCCGCTGTTACTGTGCCATTGCCTTTGATTATGAGGTTTTGTTGGTCAATGACGATGGGTGTCTGTTGCCCAAATTCTTTCAGACTTTTCACGATGACTTTGATATTATCGTCGGGGTGTTCCCGAGCGTTGGTGGGGTCTTCAACCAGATCGGCAATCTTTACGCTTTCTAAGTGATCCATGGGCGAATACTCGATCCAAGATGGCATCATGAAGTACCTGAGACGACAACCAGGTATCTACCCCATCAAGACTCATGGTGCAAGCCTTATGGGACAAGCCGGGCTGCCAGACATCGTCGGATGCTGCAATGGCAAGTTCTTTGGGATTGAAGTCAAGCAGCCTGGTAAAGCTCCTACACCAATCCAATTGTTCCAGTTACGACAGATCAGGAAGGCTGGAGGGCACACGCTGGTGGCCGTAAATGTCGATCAGGTGAAGGAGTTCATAGAAGGTCTTGACAGATGACTAACGAGCGCGTAGAGTGTCGAGCCCTGAGCGTAGAGGAGTAGAAAACATGGGGCTCGACGTACAGGTTAGCAAGAGTGGGGGTTTTCTCTATATCCAAGCCCCCTACGAGCTGAGGGAATTGTGCAGGACGATCCCAGCTCGGTCTTGGTGTCAGCATCTTAAGAGATGGAAAGTGCCCGCGACAATGAGCGTGGTGAAGGCCATCGTGCAGGTGTTTGCTCCGTACTCCCTTAAGGGAGACGAGGAGTTCCAGGACCTCCGTATGCGTGCCAAGGCGCTTGATAGCAAGCCTTCGGTAATGAAGAGCGACCCTATCCCCGGCGCTCGCCCAGAGCCTTGGAGGCACCAGCGTCAGGCATTCTGGTTTGCCAAGGACCATCCGGCTACCCTTCTCGATATGGGTATGGGCACGGGGAAGACGCGCTGTGCCATCGACCTAATCTGCCACGTTGCCAAGGAGAAGGGCCCGCAAAAGGTACTGATCCTTTGCCCTCTCAGTGTCGTACCTGTATGGCCAACGCAATTTAGTGAGTACGCATGGGATACAATAAAATACAGTGTATTACAGCTAGATTCATCGCTAAGCGTAAAGAAAAAGGCAAAAACACTAGAAAACAGTAATACCGACGTAGACGTCTTCGCTGTCGTCGTCAACTACGAATCAGCCAAGTTCGAACCATTAAGCTCTTCACTTCTTTTGCGTAAGTGGGACTTCGTGATCCTTGACGAATCCCACAAAATCAAAAGCCCAGGGTCCAAGGTCAGTAAGTTTTGTGCTAGCCTGCGAACCTGCACTGACCGGAGGCTTTGTCTAACCGGAACCCCGTTACCCCATTCCCCGTTAGACATCTATGCACAATTCCGCTTCTTGGACCCTGGCATTTTTGGCACTTCCTTCACTCGCTTCCGTGCACACTACGCGATAATGGGCGGCTTTAAGACCCCCAGCGGGATACCCGTGCAGGTCCTTGGTTATCAGAACCAAGATGAGATGGCGAGAAACATCGACTCGATCACGTTCAAAGCAAAGACAGAGGACGTGCTCGACCTCCCAGCCAAAACTCACGTAGAGAAATACTACTTCCTCAGCAAAGAAGAGCGGGCTATCTACAAAGCTGTAGAGACGCAGTTCATTGCGAGTGTCAAGAGTGGTGAAATCGTTGCCCGCAACGCCCTTACAAAAGTACTGCGCTTAGCTCAGATCGCCAGCGGCTTCGCCAAGAACGAAGACGGTGAGATCATTGAGCTTGGTACCAGCAAGATAAAGCTGTTGGAAGAGGTAGTCGATGACATAGGCCGTGAGCCGATAGTCGTCTTCTGTCGCTTTCACCGCGACCTGGATGCTGTCCATCAGGTGGCCAGGAAACTCAAACGTCGGTCGATTGAGTTGTCTGGAAGGCGTAATGATCTTGGAGGACCAACATGGTTGGAGGGGAACGGAGACATTATTGCAGTGCAGCTTCAAAGCGGAGGTGTAGGGATTGACCTCACACGAGCACGCTACTGCATCTACTACGCCGTGGATTACTCGCTAGGGAATTATGAGCAGTCCCTTGCTAGGGTTCATAGACCCGGTCAACACAGACCGGTTACCTACATACACCTGATTGGTAAGAACACCATAGACGTAAAGGTCTATGCGTCGTTAAGAAAGAAAAGAGATGTAATAGAGAGCATCCTGTCACTCATTTGTGAAAGCTGATAATGGACGACCCAACAGTCATCGATCCCGCTCAAAATGAAGCTATCGAGAAGCTACTGAAACTGGATGAGGAGATCAACGCCAAGGAAGACGAGTTGAAGCTCCTCAAGGTGGACAAGCAAAAGGTGGAGGTCCTTGTCCGGGACATGATCTTGAGCCTTGGGTTCAAGAAGGTGGTACTACCGTCCGGTGTTTCCATTTCACCTTCCCGGCAGATCTATGCCTCGAAGGTTGCTGGTTGTGATCCGGAATATCTAGTAGACAAAATGAAGGAGGCAGGCCTTGACGATCTGGTAACGACCTCAGTCAACACGAGCCGAGTGTCGGCATGGATTAGAGAAAGGGAGCAAGAGACCGGCTCCGTGCTCCACGATAACTGTGACGCAGTGCTCCCGGAGCCACTGCAAGGGCTGATAAAGATCTGGGAAAAACTCGGAGTAACCGTCAGAAAGGGCCGATAAAGATGTCAGATGAGAAAGAAATGCTGCCCGTCAAGGTTGAATCATTCCTGGCTTTGCAGAAGGTCGAGAAGGTTCGGGAAGTCATAAAGACAAACTTCGGAGAGGCGGGCATCTCGATCTGGGACCTTGAACGTATCAAGATTCCAGCTGGTGGTGGCATGTCGTGGCAGGTCCTGTCGCCGACTGGCGACGTGACTGAGAAGAAGGTGGTAACGGCGCTGATGCCTTACAAGAGGGAAGAGCGCAACTACTGGAAAGAAGAGTTCGGACAGGGCGCTTCAAAGCCACCGGACTGCTATTCATCCAACATGATAACTGGTAACGGTGACAACGGTACTGAAGAAATTGGCGAACACGACTGCCTTACTTGCCCCATGAACCAATGGGGCAGCAATAGCAAAGGGGAAGGGAAGGCCTGCAGACAGAACATCGTAGCTTTCCTTCTGCCACAGGGCAAGGAAGACCACATCTTCCCCACAATATTAACGGTCACACCCGGCTCGCTCAAAGCGGCCAAGGGTTACTTCACGGACCTCTCGTCCAGACTTCTGTCCTACCAGCAGGTAGTGCACACGATCACGCTGGAGAAGGCACAAAATAATCAGAAGATAGCTTACGCACGAGTCAAATGGCAGATCGCGTCTGAGCTTACTGAAGCCGACATCGAAAGGCTTCTTAAGTATGCTGAGACTATGAGAGCTTCCTTCTCCACCGTCCGGGTCACCAGCGAAGAGTCCGCTTAGAAAAGAACAATGGTGAAGAGATACCCCGGAGGGGAGCGTGTCAATGGCCCTGGATCAGGCGCTGTCGTATCTGGCAGCAGGTTTTTCGATTGTTCCTGTTAAACCTGATGGCTCAAAGGGAGCTGCTGTAAGTTGGGGAAAGTTTCAGGAAGCCCGACCTTCAGAAGGACAGGTTAAGGAGTGGTTCTCCAGTCAAGAGGATCGTGGCATTGCGATCATCTGTGGAGGAATTAGTGGTGGCCTTGAAGTCATAGACTTCGACCAACCTAACTTTTACGGACCTTGGGCCGAGATTGTGGAACTCAACTTTCCAGATCTCATAGATACGCTCCCCGTTATTCAAACCCCTAAGGGGTATGGACGGCACGTTTACTTCAGGAGTAAAGTGAGCGAGCCAGGTCAGAAGCTGGCCAATATCCCTGGGCATGAGGATCGGAATGCTCATGTGGCTATAGAGGTTCGTGGTGAGAAGCAGTACGTACTCGCCCCTGGATCTCCACGTGCATGCCACCCGTTGAATGAAGAGTACAAGCTTATCTTCGGCCCTCCTATCGAGGAGACACCTTTACTCACTAAGGCCCAACGGGATATTTTGATCTATGCTGGTAGGGCTTTAGACAAGGTACCGAGGACTTACGAAGGAAAGAAGAAGCGCACGGTCATCTCTCTGCGTCCGGGGGATGAGTTCTCCAAAACAGATGATTGGGAGACACTCCTTGAGGAATATGATTGGGTTAAGATCAAGGAGCAGAATGGTTCCAGCATGTGGCGAAGGCCGGGTAAGACAACCGGTGGAAGCGCCACATTAGGGCATTGCAAAACCGACGATGGCCTGCGCTTGTTTTATGTATTCAGCTCTAACGCTGATCCGTTTGAGCCGGACAAGGCATACTCGCTATTTTCTGCTTACTCGATTCTGAACCATAAGGGTGACTTCAGGATCGCGGCTCAGGAGTTATACAAGCAAGGGTTCGGGGTCTCTGACAAAGCTCCGGAGGATCTGCTGAAGGACGTGGCGGATGCTCTGGAGGAAGTCAACAAGACCGGGACCATGGACAAGAGAGGTGAGGGGGTACTGGAGGCGTTGAAGATCAACGAGCCCAGGTTCAAGCAGACCTGGGACCTCAAGCGCAAAGACTTCGACCTCAACCCCAATAAGTATGCAGCGAGTGTAATACACTGGTGTTTGGTGGTAATGCTCACCCCGGCACAGATCACGAAGGCACTTGTAATCCATAGACGGAAGCATTCTGAGGTACTTTGTAATGTAGACGACTTCACCGCAGAGTGGATTGCCAACAAGATATACTGGTTCTCCGTCGTCGCCAATGATGAGACCGAAGAGAGATGCATTACCAAAAGTGAAGCCGACACCATCATCAAGAAGGGGTCCATAGACATTTTGGGGGAAATACGTAAACGTACTGGGATCCCAAATTTTGCCGGGTTGCTCAAGCAAGGGAAGCACGGGTCTATCTACTATATTAAGATCGAGGAGAACGGGACAGAGAAGAACGTCAAGATAGGCCCTGCTTCCAGCCTTTGCACTCGCGACTCATTTCGCAACCCAGTGATCGACCAACTGTCATTGGTTGTCCCACCCTCTAAGAAGTGGGAGTGGGAGGACATCGTAGTCAAACTGATGCTGCAGGTGTGCGAAGAGATAGAGTTCCCTGACGAGACTGAAGAGACTGAGGCTGAGGAGTGGGTGGAGGACTACTTATCCAACGCCCCTTTGCATGTAGGCCAAAGATATAAGTACGCGGTGAAGCATCGGGAGACGTTCTGGAAGGATGACCACATCCATATCTTTGCACGATCTTTGTGCAATTTCATAAATCACAGGCGGAAGAAAGAGATCACCGTCCAGGAAGTCCGAGCGAAGCTGAACCTGATAGGATTCAAATGCAAGACGATCTGTATACGGTTCGAGAACAACACAAAAGTAACATCCCGATACTACTACATCAGGCCGCACGAGTTCACGGAGAAGCAAGAGATCAAGATCACCATTCCAGATTCTTTGCCAGAGGGGTTCGAATGACAAAGAAGAAGAAGCCACGCAATACTGAGTACACTGCCGAGAAGCGTGCTCGTAAAGCGTACAAGGAAATGCAGAAGATGGCTGACAAGCTTGTGGAGTTTGCCGCCAATGACAAGCTTCATGACAAAGATTGGTGGAAGGTTACCTTTAAACTCACGGTGGATAAGCTATGTCACGTACGTTGAAAAGGCTTTACGATGCGATCTATTCGGCTGGTCCAGATGTGGTACACCCAAAGAAGGGCCGGTTGCCTGAGTACGGTTCACAGACCAGCAGGAACGACCCTCACGTAAAGTGGATCACGAAGAACGTACCTAAGGGGTCCAGGGTACTGGATGCCAGCTGCGGGCTCGGGCATCTGGCGTCTACCTTGAAGAGGCTTGGATACGAGGTGGAGGGCACGGAGTTCAGTGGGTGGGTAGTGAAGAACAAACTGCAGGACATAGGGTTCCCTGTCCATCATTTAGGGTACGGAGAGTTGGATCAACTCCCTGAGGAGTCCTTTGATCTGGTGATCTCCAACGACGTGCTGGAGCACTTACCAAGGCAGAAGGAGGTGGTTGAGGCAGTTCAAAACCTACTTAAACTCACAAAAAAATACATCGCAATATCTGTAGGGCTGAAAAAGCACCTTGCGGCATACCCGGAGGCGTTGGGGATTAAGGTTCGCAGCCTGCATTTGTTCTGCCCTGGGATGGAGTGGTGGAGGGCACATTTCGCCCAGTTCATCAAGATCCAGGCAGAGGACAATCGCGGCAATGAGAACTACTATATATTTGGAGAGAAGCGGTGAGTGACAGTAACAGTGGAGGCATTGGCTTCTGTGGGCTTCTGTGCGTGGCATTCATCGTACTGAAATTGTGCGCAGTAATAGACTGGTCATGGTGGTGGGTGCTGAGCCCAATGTGGATACCCTTGTCTATCGTGGTCGTGATTTTTATAATCGTATTTATAGTCATGGTTGTTAGGGCGATGCGCTCATGCAAGCGATGAACAAACCACCTGTCGAAACGGTCAAGATAAAGAAGATCAAGGCACGGTACAGGCCGGGCAATGTCATGTCAGACAAGGACATCCTGCGCTATGCTGTGCACGATATAATCGCACTTTTACAACTCTTAAAAGAATATGAAGACGCATCTCGAACTAGGTCCAGCAGCCACGAAGAGTACTAAATGGGTCTCCAAGTACTCCGATGAATGGTTCACTGTAGGTATTGTGCGTAAAGGGCATGTGGACCTGATCCAGGATCTTGACAAGCTGTGGAACCTGCCTTCAAATCAGTTCGAGGTAGCCTATGCCTCTGCAGTGCTTGAACACATGACTAAGCCTGTACACTTCATGAAAGAGTGCCATCGAGTCCTGAAGCCTGGCGGTGTTGTCAGGATCCTTGTGCCACACGTGGCTATCTACATGCGTAGGTACCTGGACGGGATGATTGATCTGAAGAGGTTTATACGATGTATTCGGGACCCGAAGCCAAGGGGGCACAAGCAAGCGTTTGATCCCCCAACGTTGAAGCGGGTATTTCGTGCAGGTGGGTTCAAAATTATTCATCAGCAGGAGCCGTTAGAGTCTATCTCTGACGTATTCCGTGGGGTGGAATACTTTTCTACCAGACCAGAGGTGAGTATTATTATGGAGGGTGTGAAGTGATTGGTAACCTTTTTAAGGAGTAGCGACATGTCGGAAGTTACACTGACTGTACAGGGCAACGACGTAGTATTGCCGTGGGCGGAACTGACAGCGGCGACGACGATGGCGATTATTGGAGCGGACGGGACAGCCACGTTTCAGGTCGCGTGCAAGAACGTCTCGGCATCCCGGAAGGCAGGCCGAGTGCCGAGGGCGTATCCTGCTGAGGGTCCGCACGCGGGGAAGGTTCAGGTCTCTGTGGGACCGGTCCTGTTTATCAACCCCGACGAAACGAAGGACCTGACAGTGATTGTCGAACAGTTGGAGACGATCCCCGCAGGCGAGGCAGTGGATATTATCGTAGAAGTAGACTGACGTGGTAGCACCTGCGGCGTGGTACGACCCGTGATACGGCCACGTTGGTTGAGATTGGCGGACCGTGGCCAGAAGTCACGGCTACCCTGGCGTACAGAAGGTGCTGGGTGGGGAATCCAGCCAGGTGCTTTTGAGGTAAGATCATGGACAGACACGAGACTGCGGCGCGGAAGTTGGAAGAGGCAGACATGGGCGCTTTTGCGGCGACGAAGGAAACGAGGATCGAGCGGCACGCAGCCATCCTCCGCGAGCACTTCCACGAGCCTGGCCGGTGCGGGGAGTGCAGGAGTGGTGGAGCACACAAGGAGATGCGTACTTGTACGGACAGAGGCGAAACGATTTTCGAGTCTGTGCGATGCAAAGAGTGGGGGTTGCGATTCCCAATTGCCTGTTCCTGCCCCCGCTTCGAGGCCAAGCCTGACAAGTACGAGGAACTGGCGCGGGAGATGTGCGGGAAGCTGATTGAGTTGGACCTGTTGTCCGGGAGCCCGCAAACAGACTGGGCGACGCGTAAGCTATTCGCCGACTTCCTGCGCGAGCGGATGACGGTAAAGGAGGTAACGTAACATGGACAGACACGAGACGGCGGCGCATAGGTATCTGAAGGGCAAGGCGGGTGTTCACCAGATGACTCTTGAGATCGAGGTGAAGCAGCTTGCCGAGTACCTCCGCGAGCACTTCCCCGAGCCTGGCCGGTGCGGGGAGTGCAGGTGGCTGGATAAGGAACCGTGGACTGCTACAGAATCGGTGCACTTCCGATGCCGGGAGCCCGAAAACGACAAGGATACTAACGCTGCAAGCCTCATGATGAAGGACTGCTCCTGCCCCCGCTTCAAGCGCCGCGCTGACAAGTACGAGGAACTGGCGGCGGAACTGCTGGACAAGTTGGACCGGCGTGACTACGGCAAGTTGTGCATGGCCGCCTTCCTGCGCTCCCGCGTGACGGTGCGGGAGACATAATGGCTGTACGCATCCTTGTCGGCGATTGCCGCGAACAACTCAAGACCCTGGAACCGCAAAGCGTCCACTGCGCGGTCACGTCCCCGCCGTACTGGGGGTTGCGGGACTACGGCGCGGATGGGCAACTCGGCCTGGAGTCTACCCCGGAGGAGCACGTCGCGGTGATGGTCGATGTGTTCCGGGATGTCTGGCGGGTGCTGCGGGACGATGGGACGCTGTGGCTGAATTATGGGGACAGTTACTCTGGGGGGGGTGGATTCTACCCAGATGCCCCCAGTAACACTCCAGAAGCAATGGCGAAGAGGGGCGCACCAGGGGCGCAAGTTATAGGGGCTCGGATTAAGGGTAAGCCGTGCCCGCCCGGCCTCAAACCAAAGGACCTCGTGGGTATGCCGTGGTTAGTGGCCAAAGCATTACAAGCGCCATACTACAAGGGTGAGATAAAGCGGGAGACAGACCGTGCATGGCTGGCTGCAATGATTGACGGGGAAGGCACCATCTGCGGATTCAAGCATAAGCGCAAAGACGATGGGAGGACTCGGACAGGCGCCCAAGTCTTTGTTACCAACTGCAATCAACCATTGTTAGACCACTGCCAAACGATTTGGCCGGCGTCAAGGCACGAGCACCAGAAGCCACGGGAAAACCGATTCAGCGATAAGGACTGCTGGCGGTGGGTCGTGTTTGGGTCGGGGAGAAAGGCCGCCTTACTTGCTGAGTTATACCCGTACCTTATAGCAAAAAAGGCGCAAGCACATGTAGCATGGAACCTCCTGCAATTTGTCCAAGAGGGCAAGCGGTTGGGGCGCGGGGAACATGGCAGTGAGGTGAGAGAGAAGCGGGCACTGTTGACAGAAATACTGTCGCGGTTAAATCACGGGGAATCCCCCGCCATGCCGGGGTGGTTAAAGCCAATGCCTGACATGTATGAGCCCGGCTGGTATCTACGCTCGGACATCATATGGAAAAAACCCAATCCCATGCCCGAGAGCGTTACTGACAGGCCGACCAAGGCGCATGAGTATGTCTTTCTGCTGACCAAGAAAGCGCGGTACTTTTACGACGCGGATGCGGTGCGGGAGGCGCAAGTGGAGACATCTGCGGGTTACCGGAGGGAATTTCGAGGCGGGGGGAGCTACACCGGCGGGAACAGCAGGAACAACTCCGCAATAAAGAGAAACGTCATACCAGGAAACGATGGGGATGTGTTATCAGGCCGCAATCTACGCACCGTCTGGACCATTCCCACGCACCCGTTCCCCGGTGCCCACTTCGCAACGTTCCCGCCGAAGTTGGTTGAACCGTGTATCAAGGCGGGCACCAGCGAGCACGGGGTGTGTGCGGTATGCGGTGCGCCGTGGGTGCGGGAGGTGGAGGCGAAGTACCACCACCACCACAACACGAAACCGACGAAGGCTGATGGGGTGGCAACAACTCCAGGAGCAGACAAAAGCGGGGTGGTACTGATTCGAGAAAACATCACCACTGGCTGGCGATCCACCTGCAAGCACGACGACCACGCAGGCCGCTCCGTGGTCCTGGACCCGTTCGGCGGTGCCGGGACTGTCGGCCTGGTCGCTGACCGTTTGCAGCGTGATGCGGTGCTCTGTGAACTAAATGAAGAGTACGCGGAGATGGCAAGGAAACGTATATCAGGAGACTGCCCGATGTTTGCAAACGTGACGGTGCGGGAGGGGGAGTGATGCAAGAGCGTAGATACCACGACAGACGACGGGGCAAAGACCCAGCGTACATGAGCGACACAGACAGTCGATGGCGGTATCTGTACTTGCGACCGTCCGCCTACACGACCAAACCAACGAAGCGCATCTTGTATCGCTACATGGCCATCGGGGTGGTGGATCGCATGAGGCTTGACGTGCTTATCGACAAGCGCCAAGCACGTGCCATCGGCAAGGCGCTGCTGGCGTGGGGGGAGGGGGAGTGATGGACGTGCAGTTCTACCAAGGGATGGCGGCGGGTGCTGCGTTGGTACTGGCCGGTAACGTGCTTGGGTACTGCTTGGCCGCGTGGCTGCATAGAACGTGAAAGGATGTGATGCCGATGCACTGCCCTAAGTGCCACACCCATATCCCGTGGGGGGAGTTCCGGTGCGAGAACCCCGACTGCGGTAAAGAGGACGCCGGGGCAAGGGTCTGTAAGACGTGCGGGGGGTGTGGGTGGCATGGAGACCCAACGGAGGATGAGACCAAGTGCCCGGCGTGCGGCGGCACGGGCAACATCCCGTACTGCCCAGAGGGAGACCCAGAGTGCGAGTGTAGGTCGGACCCATGCCCGGCGTGCAACGGCACGGGGGAGGAGGAGAGCGATGGGGATGACTGACAAAGAGGCAGCGGACCATATTCGCAAGAAGATCGAAATGCCAGAGATGCCATTTGCCTGGCCGACAGACGGCTGTGGCTACGAGCAGCATATAAAGTTTGTCCGCCACCGCAACGCAAACTGGCGTGGAGGCGACTGGAAGCAGTTCGTACTGGACTACGCTGCGAAACTTGAGACGGTGCGGGAGGGTGAGTGATGCGGCGGTTGCTCTGCTGTATCTTCGGGCACAAGCCAGGATACCCGGCGGGTCGGTCCCGCATAACTACCTGCCGACGATGCAAGCGGCTTATCAGGAAGAACTGGTTGGACTGGTGGGAAACGTACTTCTGAAAGGAGGTGATGCCGATGACCTGTGACCCCAACCAGAGCGGCGAGTGGCCGGACAGGGAGAGGGAGGACGCCGGGGCGAGGGTCTGCCGGACGTGCGAAGGCGCAGGGTGGGAATGGTCGCAGGAAACGAGCGGGGTGAGGTATCTGTGCCCGGCGTGCAACGGCACGGGGAAGGAGCCGAAGGTCTG
>Ga0307376_10003091_pt1 | contig 15734 bp, 10 predicted proteins | sample TR2MG_FD_202536 | JGI IMG/M metagenome (GOLD analysis project Ga0307376, IMG submission 202536) | Soil microbial communities from Risofladan, Vaasa, Finland - TR-2 | ecosystem: Environmental > Terrestrial > Soil > Coastal area > Acid sulfate soil | place: Finland: Risofladan, Vaasa | collected...
GAAGCGGCGGAGCTGGTAGGGTAGGTACGCCCCAAGGCCCTTGAGGTTCTCGACGGCCATCGGGGTCTTGAGGCGGTTTTCAGCGGACCGGGCGCTCGGCTACAACCGGGCGTCCGCGTCCCGCAACGTCAGCCCTAGACTCAGGCCTTGCACTCGCTCATGCCCTTCAGGGCCTTGGCGGCGTCGGACTTGGTTTTGAAGGTCTCGGTCCCGACCAGGATCATCGACTTGCCGTCGGGCTTTTTGTCAATGACCGAGCATTTATGGGTCGTCGCGCTCTGAGCCACATAAAAGGCGGAGTTGGCGAAGGCAGGCGTTGCCAGACCCGCGACGAGCAGGCTCGCGATCAGATAGTGCTTCATAGAGGTTCTCCTTGAGGTTGGTGGCGCGCGAACCATTGCCTCGGTGCGGCCACGGCTGCGAGGCTTCGCCTAGTTTTGGGCGGCCGTTGGGCGGACCGATTACGCACAGTGTCGCGGCCAAGGCTTGCCATCATTGCGGCCGGCCATGTATCCGCCGTGCTCGCGGCGCCCCAATAGTCCGACGCAAAGAGCTGAAGTCTTTGGCGTTGCTATGAAACTGGCGTCATCGCCGGGGTGGAAGCCTGCTTGCGCTTTGCGAAAAGGCAAATGGGCGCGCGCCAGACCGCGTCACCTGGACGCGGGGTCGACCTTGTCGGATGTCCGCTCCTCGCGCCGATCCCCGAGGGCGCCCGCGGCCAGGCAGAGATAGAGGGGCAGCAGCGCGAAGGCGCACATCAGCCAGATCTGCCAAATACCCCAAGCGAAGGTCGCCATCACCGCGAACATGACGAAGCTTGCGGCTGCATAGGGTTGCGCCGCCCCGGCCAGGAGCGGGATGCGCAACAGGACGGCAGCGCCCGCGATCGCGGCCAGGATCACGCCGAGGAACCCGAGTTCGTACCAGACCTGGAGGAAGAGATTATGGGCGTGCTGGCCGGTGGTGCGCTTATACACGAACCCCTTGGGCCAGTCGGGCTGCGCCTCGCTCTGGGCTTTGACGGCGGGGGTCGAATCCGCGCCGATGCCGAACCACGGCCGCTCGAGCACGCGCTCCGCCGTGAACTCCCAGATGATGATTCGCGCCCTGGCCGAGCTCGGCAACCATGTGGCCTGGTGCAGCTCGGCCTTGTAGGCGAGGAAGTCCAGCGGCAGCACCAGCACGAAACCCAGGCACCAAGCAAGCGCGAGTCCGCGAATGACGGCGCGCGGCCAGCCCCAGGCAAGCGGCAGGACGATGAGCGAGGCGACCAGTGCCACTTGCGAGGAATCATGTTCCGACAGCGCGATGGGCACCGCCAGCACGGCGAAGAACAGGACCATGATAAGAATGCGGCGTGGTCCATACAGCGCGCGAAGCGCCAGCAATCCGGGCCAGAGTGACAGCGCCAGCATGGCGACATGCTGATTGAACTCCGACAGATTTATTTTCGTCACTCTGCCGCCGACGACAGACATATGCTTGGCCCGCTCCGGCCTGAACAGCGAGATCGAGTTCATCGCCGCGCGCGTCAGCGCCCCGTCGGTGAGCAGTTCGACGGTGACGAAGCCGGCGGCGCAGAGCACGCCCACGACGAAAGCGCGCGAAGCGCGGGCAATCTCGCCCTGATCCAGCGTGGTCATGGCCGTGGTCGCGGCGAACACGACGAGCGCTGCCGCAAGCAGGATGGCGGACTTGCCGATCGCGCCTTCCGGATTCGCGGCCCAGGCGCCGCTCAGGCAGGTGTAGAGCGCGACCACGACGAGCGCGATCAGGGCTGCGTTCGGTTTGAGGAGTTCCCGCCAGTCGAGCCCCCGCCGCAGCGCTGCGATAATCAGCATGAGCCCGATGATCGGAAGGAAGAACGGCGACAGCCGCGGAGCGGCGGCGGTCAGGAGCGGGCTGAGAAAGAACAGCGCGGAAATGAGAGCGCCGCCGCGGGGAGACTGGCCCATGCGACCGGAAGCGCGCGACGACATCAGACCCCCGTTCCGAAGTGAGCTTTCGAGCTTGTAAGCCAACGCGGCCGACATTGCCAGAGTGCGGGAAAAGCGTGGCGGAATGGTGCCGATCGCGGGCGGCGCCGAGACTCGTGCTTTGGCGCGGAAAGTGACATAAGCGGCCGCTTCAGCTCACCGCCAACAATCACGGCCGGACATCGACGTGACCAAGCTCATCTATATCGGAGGCTATGGCCACAGCGGCAGCACGCTGCTTGAATATTTGATGGCGTCGAGTCCCGAACTGGTCGCCTGTGGCGAAGTGTCGAGCAGTGTTCGCCAGCGCGGGCGCAAAGCCAAATGCACCTGCGGGCAGGCGGCGAAGGACTGTCCGGTCTGGGGTCCGCTGCAGGCCAAGCCCTCGGGTTTGGCGGGCTGGTCGCATGAGGCGCTGACACTCGCTTTGTTCGAGCGGGTCCGGCGCGGTTCCGCCGCCATGGTGGATTCATCCAAGACCCCGTGGAACTCCCTCGCGGCGCCCTTTCGCCTCAGGCGCGAGATTGGGGCCAATTTCGTGCTGCTGCATCTTGTGCGCGACCCGCGCGCCGTGTCCTGGTCCGCGGTCAAGAAGGCAGGCCGGCAGGGCACGCGCCCGCTGATGGGGCTCAGATGCAGCGCAGCTGCCATCGGCTGGACTGCTTCCAATTTCGCTTGCGAGCTGTTCGGCCACGCCTATCCCGCGCAATATTTACGGCTCCGCTATGAGGATCTTGTCCGCGCCCCCAGCGAAACCATGCGTGCGGTGTTTACCGAACTCTTGCCCGGTGTCGAGTGGCGCCCGGAGGAGATCGGGGAGGGCACGAACCGGCATCAGCTCTATGGCAACCGCATGCGCTCCCGCAGCCTATCGCTGGCCAAGATCAGGGAGGACACCGCGTGGCGGCGCGAGATGCCGGGGGCCTATCGCCTGCTCGTGCCGATCCTGACCTGGCCGCTCGGCCGGAGATATGGCTACGCCTGAGATTTGGCGGAAGAAATAGGAGCGCGGCTATTGCAGCCGCACCAACACGCTATCGGCGGCGCCGGTAGCGTCGGTGACAGTGAGACGGACGAAGCCCGGCCCCTCGGCGGCGAAGAACAGCGTGCGGGCCCCGCGCTCGATGGCAAGCGGCAGGCCGTTGAGCATCACGGTCAGCGGGGGCGTCCCGCCTCCGATTTTGATCGGGAGCCTGTCGGGTGCTTCATCCATCGCACCGGCGGTAAGCTCCAGGCTGGCGCCGTTTGGCGGAAACAGGATGCGCACCGGCCGGGTGAAGCTCATATCCGACACCGCATGCGGCGCAAAGCGCTGGAGCGGCGGCGGCAGCTTTGAATTGGTTGCGATCAACGCGCCCGCAGGTGCTGGCGGCAGCGGCTCTAGCGGCTGCGGCCCCCGGGCAAAAGCATCGAACAGGATCGGCGCGGCGGCCGTCCGCCCGGCAAGGCCGGTGACCGGAGCGCCGTCTGGACGGCCGACCCACACCCCGATGGTGCGCGCGCCGTCGAAGCCCACGGCCCAAGCGTCGCGATAGCCGTAGCTCGTGCCGGTCTTGAAGGCGATGCGGCCGCCGGCGGCGCTTTCCGGTGGCGGGCTGCCTTGCAGGATCTTGCCGACATACCAGGCGGCGACCGGCTCCAGCAGGCGCTTCGCTCCAGGCCGTGGCGCATCGAGCTGCTCCACCAGCGGCTGCACACTGCCCTGCCGCGCTAAGCCGGCATAGAGCATGGTCAGATCGGCAAGCCTGATGCCGACACCCCCGAGCCCGAGCGCGAGCCCCGGCGCTTCGCGTCTGGGCAGCACCAGGCTGGCCCCCGCCTGACCGAGCCTGGTGGCGAGCCGGTTCGGGCCGACCTCCTCCAGCACGGCGACCGCCGGGACATTCAAGGATTGCTGCAACGCGCGGCGGATGGTGACCGTGCCTTGGAAGGTGAGATCAAAATTCTCCGGCGCGTAACCGCCATAACGCACCGGCCGGTCCTCGATCAGGGTCTCGGGATGGATCAGCCCATCCTCGAAGCCGAGGCCGTAGATGAAGGGCTTGAGCGCCGATCCGGGCGACCGCACGGCGCGGGTCAGATCGACCTGGCCGGCGCGGCGCTGGTCGAAATAATCCGGCGATGCGATGCGGGCGAGCACTTCTCCGCTGGCATTGTCGACGACCATGATCGCCACCGACATATCGGGTCCGAGCGACCGCGCCCGGTCGCGGGCGAGCTCTTCGAGCTTTTGCTGCAAGCCGGCATCGATGGTCAGCCGCTGCTCACGCCGGTTGGGCGCGATGGCCATGGCGTCGCCCGCGGCGTGGGGCGCGATCATCGGCATCCGCTTGCGCACATGCGGCACGAGTTCCTTCTTGGCGCGGGCAATCTCGGCCGCGCTGAAGAGGCCATGGCCGGCGACGCGGTCGAGCACGCGATCGCGTGCGGCTCTGGCCGCGCCATGAGCACGGTCGGGGCGCCTCACCTCCGGCGATTGCGGCAGTGCCACCAGGAGTGCGGCCTCACCGAGTGTAAGCCGGCGCGGCTCCTTGCCGAAATAAGCAAGCGAAGCGGCCCTGATGCCTTCAAGATTGCCGCCATAGGGCGCGAGCGTGAGATAGAGCCCGAGGATCTCGTTCTTGCTGAGGGTGCGCTCAAGCTGAATCGCGCGCACCGCCTCTCGCAGCTTCACATAGACGGAGCGATGCGCGCGCGGCTCGATCAGGCGAGCCACCTGCATGGTGATGGTCGAGCCGCCGGAGACGATGTGGCCATGGGTCACCAATTGCAGCGCGGCACGGCCGATGGCCAGTGGATCGACGCCGGAATGCAGCCAGAACCGCTGGTCCTCATAGGCGAGCAGCACGTCCAGAAAGCGGGGGTCGACCTCATCGCGTGTCGCCGGCAAGCGCCAGCGGCCTTCGCTCGTGGTGTAGGACCTGAGCAGCCGGCCGTTGCGGTCGAGCACGGTCTTGGACAGTTCGAGGTCTTGGCCGAGTGACGCCGGTCCGAATGAATCGATCAGGCCCCAGACGGCACCGATCGTCACGCAGGCGAGCCCGGCCAATCCAATGAGGGCAACGCTCGCCCATTTTTTCCAGTGACGAAGCCGATGCCCTCCACCCGCGCGGGAGGAGGCAGCGCTCGCTACGGGAGAGGCCTCGTTCATCTTGCCGGCTGTACCTTGACGTCGCCGGTGCCGGTGCGACCGTAGCGGTCGGGCCGGTACATGTCCTCCACATTCGCCTGCGGCAGCACATACGCTCCCGGCGACACCGCGCGCACCACATAGGCCACGGTGAAGACCGACGGGTCGCCGCTGTTCCGGTCGAACGCCGCGGTGAAGCGGTCGTCGCGGAATTCGGTATGCACCGGCGTCGCCGGGTTCTCGATCCAGGCCAGCGTGCCGGTATCGCCCGAGGAGGCGAGGCGGGGATTGTCGATCTCGAAGCCAGCCGGCACGAAGTCGGTCAGCGCCACCCTGGCGAATTGCGGCTTCGGCTCGGTGACTTTGAGCACGACGACGAAGCGCTCATTCTGCTTGGCCTCCGCCAGATTGGCGTCGGCGCCGTCGAGACCGTGGAAGCTCCGCTCGAGCGCAAAGCCATGATCGGCGGCGGGCTCCGGCGTGGTCGGCGCGCCGCTCACCGTGACCACGGTGTCGACCGGCGTATCGCCGGTGTTGGTCACCGAGACATCGCTCTCCTCGATGTCGGCCTGATTATAGGTCGCGTAATAGGGACCGGTCTGGGCGCCCTCGTTGACGTCGAGGCTGACATTCTGCTTGCCGAGCGCGCGCGCGGCGAGCACGAGCCAGGCATCCTCCTGCGTCGAGGTTCGCGTCACCAGCTTGCGGGCAGCCCCGACCTGCTCGGTGGCGCTGACCAGGATCGGCTTGGCCGCGTCGCCTTCCGCCGCGAGCGTCACTACCACCGCGGCATCGCGCAAGGGCGAGCCGTAATCGCTGCGCCCGGCCTCGGCTGCCGGCGGCCGCCCCAGTGAGCTGAGCGCCACGTCGAACACTTTTTCCGCGCGGAGCCGGTCGCCGAGCATGGCGAGCGCGGCCCCGATCTCGGCCTTCGCCGTCGCCGTCTTGAGGTCGTCGATCTTGGCGTCGGCGAGGTAACGGAGGTCGCCGACCGGGGCGACGCCGTTCCGCGCCAGCACATAGAGCGCATAGGCGAGCGCGAGGCCGCCATCGGTGGAGGGCTCGGGCGCCGTGCTCACATAATTGCGCAGGCGATCGAGCGCGAGTTTGAATGCGTCATCCGGCACGGAGAAGCCGCGTGCCCGCGCCCGGGTCAGGAAATCGGTGACATAGGCGTCGAGCCAGGGATCGTCGCCGCCCTGAGACCACAGTCCGAAGCTGCCCTCGGACGCTTGGCGGGCGAGTACGGTCGCGATGGCATCGGCGATGCGCTCATTGATGCCGGTATCCGTGGCCAGATGCAAATTGACCGAAAGCTCATTGGCATAAAGCAGCGGCAGAGCCCGACTCACGATCTGCTCGGTACAACCGAGCGGATAGCGGTCGAGTGCGGCAAGCAGGCTCGCGACATCGAGTGCCGCAGTCGGCGTGACCGAAAGCGCGAGGCTGCCAGTGCCCGGAACCAGATCGGTGAAGATATCGCTTGAGAGCGTGAGGCTCTCGCCCGGCTCGAGCGGTTTCACCGTGCGCCGCGCCAGAATCTGCGTCGCCGGGTTCACGGTAAGCGCATAGCTGCGCTCAAGCGCGAAGCCGCCGGGGCCCGTCACCTTCACCGTCACCGTCCCTCCGCCGACGCCAGAGGCCGCGATCGGCAAGCTCATGGCGCCACGCTTCTTGGCGTCGAGCGCGACGGTCTTGTCGGTTTGCGTCAGGGTGAGAGGTCCATCGGCCGCGACCGCGACCCGATAGTCGCCGGTCTCGCCCTCGACATTGTCGAGATCGAGCCTGATCGTGCTCTTGTCGCCGAGGAGCAGGAAGCGCGGCAGCGTGGCGGTGACCACCACCGGATCGCGCACCACCACATCGCCGACGGCGTGGCCGACTTTGTCCTTGCTCCACGCGACCGCCATCACCCGCAAGGTTCCGGCGAAGGCTGGAATGTCGAAGCTCGTCTCGGCCGTGCCGTCGGGGCCGACGCTGACGATGCCGGAATAAAGCGCGAGCGGGGCTTGGCTGGGAGGGCTTCCCTGGAGTTCGCCCGCGCCGGAATCGCCGCCGGAACGGATCTGTCCCTTGGTCCCCTGCATACCGTCGATCAGTTGGCCGTAAAGGTCGCGGACCTCGGAGGAGAGCTTGCGCTGGCCGAGATAATAATCGTCGGGCGCCGGCGCCTGGTAATGGGTGAGGTTGAGAATGCCGACGTCGACGGCCGAGACCACGATTCGCGCCTCCGCGCCGGGGGTGAGGCCTGCGAGCTTGACCGGCACCTTGAGCGTCGTCTCCGGGCGGATGCGGTCGGGCAGATCCAAGGCGACGCCAAGTGTGTGCGCCGCCTTGTCGATGGAGAACCACTGCACGCCGATGGCGCGCCCCGGCATGCGCTTGGCTTCCGCGTCGAGCGGGCGCCGCAAGGTGGCAAGCACATAGGCGCCGGTGCCCCAGCCCTCCTCCACCGTGAGCGGCAGTTTGGCGGTGCCCGCCTCGACCTCGGCCGTGGAGGTGGCAAGAAGCTTGTCGCCGATGACGGCAAGCGTCACTTGCCCGGCGGTGCGCGCGGTGACCGCGACGATCATGCTGTCGCCCGGTGCATATTCCGGCTGGTCGAGCGCGATCTCGAGCAGGTCCGGCGTGTCGGCGCTCGCTTCCGCGTACCAGCCTGAATCGAAGCCGAAGCTCGTCTCCGGCCCTTGCGGATCGGCGCTCGAGACCTCGAGCCGGTAGCGGCCCCAAGTGACGGGCACTGAGATGCGGCCGGCCGCATCGGGGGTCACGTCGATGGTGCCATCCGCGACGCGGCGCGTGACCTTGATCGGCTCGTACTGCCAATAGCCGTCGCTGCGATACCACTGATATTTTGAATCGACCCGGAGCAACTGCCAACGCAGCCCCGTCTTGGTTAAAGGCTTGCCGTCAGGCGCGACCATAACCACGTCGAAGCTCGCCGTGTCGGCATCGCCGAGCGACTTGCCGGTGAACAGCGGCTTGACCCCGATCATCGCTTGCGACGGCGTGATCGGCAGCGCGAGCTTGCGCTCGACCGCGCGGCCACCCGGCTCCGCCAGGCGCACCACGATCGTGGCTTCGAGCGGCCGCGTCGACGCCGGCACCTTGCCGAGGCTCGCGCTGAAGCGCGCCATGCCCTTGGCGTCGGTTTCGGGTAGATCGGCCAGGGGCAGAAGGTCTGAATCGCTGCCGTCATCGCTGTCGGCCTCGTCGCGGCCGAACACATAACCGGCAAATCCCGGACGCTCCGCGGCCCTGGCGATACGGATCTCGCCGTCGAGATTGAGGCCCGCGGCCGGCGCGCCATAGAGGAAGCGCGCATCGACGCTGATCTCAGCCGGCGAATCCGGTGAGATGCCGAGAGCGGTGGTGCTGAGATCGAATTCGAGCCGGTCCGGAACATAATCCTCGACCAGGAAACTCGCCTCGCCAATGGCCGGCCGCTTCGGATCGGTGAAGGCGGCGACGCGCCAAGTGCCGGTGGGGGCCGCGGACACGATGTCGACGTCCAGCGTGCGCCCGCCGATGCCCTGATCGGGAACGACGGTCCGGCGATATTCGACGCCGTCGGAGCGCATGACCACGAGCGTGAGCGGCATGTCGGTGACGGCGACACTGTCCGCGGTGCGGAGCAGCGCCGTGACATGCACGGTCTCGCCGGTGCGGTAGACCCCGCGCTCGGTGAACACATAGGCATCGAGGCCGGAGGGTGCGTCGCGCCCGGCGACGCCACGATCGGTCAGATCGAAGGGAGACTGCTTCAGGCTCAGGAAGGCGTAGTCGCCCGCAGCCGTCGATGCGACCAGCATGGCGGGGGAGAGGCCGCCTTCGCCTCTGGAAAGGCCAGGCGCGAAGGCGACGCTGCCTTTGGCGTCGGTCGTCCCGGTGGCGAGGACCTCATTGTTGCGTGCGAGCAAGCGAAGCTCGACCCCGTCGACCGGCGCCGTGGTCGCCAGCGAGTTGACGAAGGCATGGACCCCGTCGCCGCCCGAATAGGCCGTGAGCCCGAGGTCGGAGACGATGAACCATTGCGTGGCGCGCTCGCTATATTCCTCCGTGATGGCATTGCCCGGTACTGCCGCCAGCACATAGACCCCTGGCTCCAGCTCGGGCACCGCCTCGGTCACGGGAAAATCGGTGGTGATCTCGGCGTTGAGCTCCCGCTCGACCGTCATATCGCCGGTCCAGACTTGATTGCCCTTCTGCTCGGCGATGTCGTTGAGGCTGTAGCCGTAGAGGTTGCGCTCGAAGTCGCCGCCCAGCACTTGGTCGATCAGATTGCGGTCGCCGATCCGATAGATCGTGACCTTGACCTTGTCGGTATTGACGCTGATGAGGGGAATGCCCTGCTGACCCGTCTTCGGCAGCACATAGGCCTTGCCCGCGAGCCGTACGAAGGGGTTCCGATCGCGGACATAGATGCTGAAGTCGGCCGTCTTGAGCAAATCTTCGCCGACGGTGGAGGGCAGGCCCTGGCGGAGCGTGATCGCATAGCTCTCGCCGTGCTTCAGCCCTTCGACGCAAAGCTGCTGGTCGTCCACCGAGAGCGCCGGCTTGTCCATGCCCGCCACGGCGACGTAGGGCGAGAAATCGGTGCGCTTCGGCAGGCCTTCGGTGAATTGGAAGCAAGCGCGCGGTGAGGCCGCGTCGGAATCGACGCTAAAGTTCGAGACGCGGAAGCCGTATTTCTCGCGCAGTTGACCATAGGTCGTCTTCAGCTCGGGCGTCTCGTTCAGCCTGAGCGCCAGAGCGAGCGCGTTGAGCGCCGGACGCCAATCGTTGCGTTTGCCATAGGCGCTTGCGAGCAGGATGAGGGCGTTGGCTTCGTCGGGGGCATTGGCGGCCCGCCGGTAGGCGATATAGGCCGCGGTGGTGGCGCGCTCGTAGCGGACGCTGCCGTCATCCTCATCGCTGGTGGGGAGTTTCAGCCAAAGATCCGCGAGCCTGCGCCAGGACTGCAAATCGTTCGGCGCCACCGCCACGATCTGGACGTAGATGTCGACCGCGCCTTCGACATCGCCCGACTTGAGGGCGGCGTCGGCCTCCTTCTTCAGAGTGATCACCGGCTTCTCGACGGTGCCGGCCTCTTCCTTCAAATCGGCCGGAAGCTTGATCGCGGCATCGTCGAGCGCGGAATCTTGGAACGGCTTTTCGGCGGCGGAGACGGGGGTGAGGGGGGCGGCGACGAATAGGAACAGCGCGGCGATAAGGCCAGCGCGGAAGCGTGTGGGCATTGAACTCCTCCCGGGCCCGCCCTCGGCGTGGCGGGACCCCGCCCTAATGTAGTGATGCTTTGTGACGGAAGCGAGGGGTGACACCGTCAGTCGGCCAAGGGCGGCAGGGGCGGCCAGTCATAAACGGCGGCGGCCCTGGCGATCAGCGCCTCGGCCAGCTTCGAGCCGTTATCGGAGTTGGTCATCACCACCATGCCCTGAGCCGTGGCGGGATACAGGATCAAATAGGCCTGATAGCCCACATTCTGCCCCCGCTTCATCAGCACGAGCGCGGAGCCGTCACCGGCGACCGCGGCGCCGAGACCGTAGGGCCCGCCATTCTGTTGCGTCAGCATTTTCCGCACCGTGTCCGGGGTGAGGAGGATGCGGCTTTCCCCCCGCCAGGCGCGGCCGATCTGAAGTAGGAGCTTGGCGAGGTCGGTCGGCGTCGACCACAGTCCCGCCGCGGCGTTCTCGGGAAAGACGTGCCAGCGGCCAGTAAGCTCGGCCCCATTGCGGTCATGGCCGCTCGCTGTCCGTGCTTCGAGGGCTGGGGAGAGCGGCTGGTCGAAGCTGCTCTCAATCATCCCGGCCGGACCGAGCACGAGGTCGTGCATGATCTCGGTGAAGGGCTTGCCCGTCGCGTCTTGCATCAGGGCTTCGGCGATCTCGTAGCCGCCGCCGGAATAATGATAGGCGCTGCCGGGAACGGCGATGACCGTCACGGCGGCCGAGTTGGCCGGAGGCGTGCCGTCCAGCACTTCGCTCAGGCTCGGGATGGGCGCTCCTACTTCATAACCGAGGAAGCCCGGCACGCCGATGCCGCCGGTCATGCTGAGGAGGCCGCGCAGAGTGACCTTATGCGTCTGGTCGAAAACGTTGCTGGGAACGCGCCAGGAGGTGAGGCGATCGTTCACGTCCTGGTCGAGGTCGAGCTTGCCCGTCTCGACGAGGCGCATGGCGCCGATGGCGGCGACGAATTTCGACAGCGACGCCGCCTGGTAGATCGTCTCGGCTGTCGCGTCCTGGCCATAGGCGCGGGCAAAGGCGATGCGGTCCGCGTCGATAATGGCGATGCTGACCGATGGGACATTGAGTGCGGCCAGCGCTTCATCGAGGCTCGCTCGCTTGTCCCCGTCCTTCACGCTGATCTTGAGGTCGGTCTCGATGGCGGCGGGGCCGGCGAAAGCTGGCGTGAAAGCGTCGGGGACGATCGTTGCCGCGAGCAGCGCCACCGCGAGCGGCAGCAAGGGGCAGCGCAATATCCGCATTGTCAGCTCCCGCCGATCACGCGGCCTTTCTGCTCTCTCGGGCAAGCGCCGCGATCTCGTCCCGCACCCAGTTGTGACATTCGTCGCGATCATAGCTCGAATGCCAGAGCAGACGCACCGGCAGAGACAAATGACCGAGCGGCTGATGCACGCGCTCAAGCGAGAACTGCGTTTCGAGGATTTGGGCCAGGGACGCCGGAAGTGTGAGTAGGGCGTCGCTGTTGAGCGCCAGCAGGAGACCCGCGAGCACCGAGGGAACCTGTGCGCTAATCGTGCAAGCGAGTTTCTGCCTGGCCAGGGCGCGATCGAGCAGCTCGATGGTTGGAAGTCCATTGACGGCGATATGCTCGCTGGTGGCGAAGGCCACGATCGTCGGCTTCCGCGCGCTCAAAGGATGGCCCGGCCGTACCAGCGTGGCGAGGCGGTCGTCGTATAGCTTGAGCGCGCGAATGTCCGGCGCGGGCAGCGCCATCGCCTCGATGTCGATGGCGAACTGGCAGCGTCCCTGGCGCAGCGCGTCGATGGTCTCCTGGCCTTGGCCGGGCATCCACCCGACCCGGACCGAGGGTGCGACCTGTTCCAGCCGCAGTCTCAGCGGCTGCACCAGAATCAGTTCGCCAACCTCGCTTGCGGTCATGGCAAAATCGCGCTCGGCGTCCCTCGGATCGAAGGGTTTGGAGGGCCGGAGCAGGCTTTCCATGCCGGCGAGAATGACATGGACCGTAGGGGCGAGCTCCAACGCCTTCGCCGTCGGCACCAGCCTCTGTCCGGCCCGCACGAACAGATCATCGGCGAAGATTTCCCGAAGTTTGGCAAGGGCATGGCTGATGGCAGAGGCGCTCCGCCCGAGCCGCTCGGCGGCCCTGGTGACACTCGCATCCACGAGCAGCGCGTCGAGGATCACGAGAAGATTGGCGTCGACTTCTTTGAGATGCATGAAACGAAATAATTCTGCTGAAAAAGTTTCATTACGTGCATGTTAACCCCTGCGCTAGGCTCTCTGCAAGGATTACGACCCTCCTTCGGGGCCGAGTCCGGGAGCGTCCTCGGCGACCCCCGCATGACGCTTCCCCATTCTCAACCTTGCGGCGGTCGGACGGCCTCTGGCCCGACGACCGCCGCGCCCTTTTTCAAGGGGAAACTTTGCGCTCCATCCCGGTCAATATCGGGATAGGGGCTTGAGACCAGGCCTGATTACGATTGAGGGATGAAAATGAGTCGCATGATGTCGCTTGCCCGGCTGGTTGCACTGTTTGCGCTCGGCGCTTGTCTTGGACTGTCGCCGGCCGCCGCCGAGGACGCGAGCGTCAAGGACGTGATCAAGAATTACGCCGACATTGCCCAAGCCGGATATGCGGATTCTCTTGCCACGGCGCGGACGTTGCAGCTCACGGTCGAGCAATTGCTGGCGCAGCCGACGCAGGACAACCTCACTGCCGCCCGCGCCGCCTGGATCGCCGCGCGCATTCCTTACATGCAGACCGAAGCCTACCGCTTCGGCAATGCGATCGTCGACGATTGGGAAGGCCGGGTGAACTCCTGGCCCCTGGACGAGGGGCTGATCGACTATGTCGCAAGCTCCTACGGGGCCGATTCTCCCGAGAACGAGCTCTATGCGGCCGACGTCATCGCCAACGTCTCGCTGACCATCGGCGGCAAGAAGCTCGACACCTCAAAGCTCATCAAGGAGCTTCTGGCCGATGCCCTGCAAGAGGCTGGCGGCGTGGAGGCTAATGTCGCCACCGGCTATCATGCGGTCGAATTCCTGCTCTGGGGCCAGGACCTGAACGGAACGGGTCCGGGTGCGGGCAATCGTCCGGCGAGCGATTTCGATCTCAACAAGTGCAGTGGCGGCAACTGCAAGCGGCGGGCGGAATATCTGAGCGTCGTGACCGACTTGCTCGTCGATGACCTTGCCTGGATGACGGAGCAATGGGGACCTAAAGGCGATGCGCGCAAGACGCTCATGGACGGCACCGCCGAGGCCGGCGCCACCGCGATCCTCACCGGACTCGGCAGCCTCTCCTACGGCGAGCTTGCCGGCGAGCGCATCAAGCTCGGCCTCTTAATCCACGATCCGGAGGAGGAGCACGACTGCTTCTCCGACAACACTTTCGCCTCGCACTATTTCGACGCTCTCGGCATGCGCAATGTCTATGTCGGCCGCTATCGCCGCGTCGACGGCTCCGTCGTGCAAGGTCCGAGCGTGTCCGATCTGGTCAAGGCGAAGTCGCCCGAAATCGACGATGAGATGAGGGCCAAGCTGGAAAAGACCATGGACGCCATGGGCGAACTCTATCGCCGCGGCATCATGGTCGAATCCTACGATCAGATGATCGGCGAGGGCAACGACGAGGGCAACGCCACGGTGCAACGTGTCGTCGACAGTCTTCTCGCCCAGACCAAGGCGATCGAGCGCGCTGTCGCCACTCTCGATCTGCACGCGATCGAGTTCGAGGGTTCGGACAGCTTGGACAGCCCGGGGAAGATCGAGGAGGAGAGCAAGTCCGCTGGCGCGGGTGCGTCCCCCCCGGTGGAGTGAGACACAATAACGCTTCTGGAAAAAAGAAGCGAGATGTTATAACATAACGCAATGTGCGCTGAGGCTGGGGAGCCTGGGCAAATGAGAAACGAGAAAGTTGAATTGGGGGACTGAAGTCATGAGGGAATTGAAGATCGAGTCGAAGCCGTCTCGATGCCGAAACATATTCGCCGCGACCTGTGCCGGCCTGTTTGCCGTCGGCTTGATGGCCTCACCTGCTGCGGCGGAGGATTGCGGTGTGTCCCACCGGGGTATTTCCGAGGACGCATTCTTGAAGATCGATCCGGGAGGCATGCGCCAAGCGCTTGCGCGCTCCGGCATCGAGGTCGGCGGGAGCCTATGTGGGCGAGGCCTTCGCCAACAGCGGCGGGTACAATCAGGGCGGCAAATATGACGGCGTGCTCGCACTCTACCTGAATGCACATCTGGAAAAGCTGGGCTTCTGGAAGGGCCTCTGCTTTCACACTGACGGCTTCCAGATCCACGGCTAGAGCATCACCGCCGACAACATCGGTAGTCTGATGCCGGTCAGCAATCTTGAAGCGACGCCCGCGACGCGCCTGTTCGAGCTGTGGCTCGAGCAGCATATGTTCGACGACAAGCTTGCGATCAGGTTTGGCCAGATGTCCGCCGACGCCGAATTCGTGATCTCCGAAGGCGGCGGCTTCTTCTTGAACGGCACCTGGGGCTGGCCGTCAATCACGGCAGCCGACATGCCAAGCGGCGGTCCGGCCTATCCGCTGGCCACACCCGGCGTCCGCGTCGCCGTCACCCCGAACGACAATTTTCAGTTGTTGGTGGGGCTCTATAATGGCGATCCGGCTCCCCCTTGCGCCAGCGAGGATCCGCAGGTCTGCAACAGCGACGGCCTCGATTTCGAGCTCGACGATCCGCCGCTGCTGCTGGTCGAGGGCGCCTATAAGTACAATCAGGATCGGCTTGCCGGCACGATCAAGCTCGGCGGCTGGAACCATTTCGGCGACTTCGAGCACCAGCGCTTCGATGTCGGCGGCAATGTGATCGCGGTGACGGGGCTGCCGGGCAAGCCCTTCGACAATGGCTATGGCTTCTACGGCATCATCGACCAGCTCATCTGGCGCGTGCCGGGAAGCGAGGATGCCAAAGGCGTGGCCTTGTTCGGACGCATCATCGGCGCACCCTCCGACCGGAATCTGATCGACTTCTACGCCGATGGTGGCATCACCTTCTCGGGCATGATCCCGAGGCGCCCCGACGATTCCTTTGCCATCGGTCTCGCCTATACCGGCATCTCCGATCAGGTCCATGGCTTCGACGTGGATTCCGGCCTTCCGGTCGCGCGCAATTACGAGGCGCTGCTGGAAATCTGCTACACTATGCAGCTCGCTCAGGGCTGGACGCTACAGCCGGACTTCCAGTACATCTGGCAGCCCGGCGGCAATGTTCCGAACGAATCTGGCAACGCGGCCGTAGCCGATGCAGCCGTGGTGGGGGTAATACCAGCTTGCTTGAAGGCTGACTCATTGGGGATTCCCGCGGACGGGGAACGCTGATTCTCTTGTGGCGAAGTGGGAGGTGATTCGCCATGAGACGAGCGCTTGCGTTGCGGGAGGATTATTC
>Ga0307376_10003092_pt1 | contig 15734 bp, 14 predicted proteins | sample TR2MG_FD_202536 | JGI IMG/M metagenome (GOLD analysis project Ga0307376, IMG submission 202536) | Soil microbial communities from Risofladan, Vaasa, Finland - TR-2 | ecosystem: Environmental > Terrestrial > Soil > Coastal area > Acid sulfate soil | place: Finland: Risofladan, Vaasa | collected...
CTCATGATATTCTTAACCGCCCGAATAAGACGGTAGGTACAGGCGCCAAACAAAAGACGGTAATTACAGCCAAGCAGGTGATAAAGTTACAGAAGAAAATCACCAATACCGCTTTGTCTTTTTTGTTTGGAGAACCTATTATTATCACAAATATCAGTGAGGACAAAAACGCCACCGACAAAGCCTTCGGAGAGATAGTAAGGCACTGGGATAGAATGAAGCTCCACAGTCATAACAGGGAACTATGCCGAAGGCTATTTATTGAAACGCATGTCGCAGAGCTGTTTTACCTGAAGAAAAACCTTGACGGAGAGATTGAAATAAAAGTTTATCTGCTATGCAAGGATAACGGGGATGAAATTTTCCCTCACTTCGACGAGTACGGTGATATGGATTCTTTTACCAGGAAGTATGATGTTGAGGATGAAAAGGGTAAAACACAGCAATACATTGACGTATATATGGCAGACAGGATGATACGCTTTCACCGGATCTCCGGAGGGTATGAAAGGAAAGATTTTGTCAATGGAGTGGAAATCCCTGATCCCGAAGATCCTGAGAATGAGGAAAAGAAAAATACCATTATACTTGGTAAGATCCCTGTTATTTATTACCAGCAGGAAGCAACCGAATGGGGAGACGTCCAAAGCCAGATAGACCAGTTTGAGATGAGGCTAAGCAAGTTTATTGATACTAACGATTATTTTGGATCCCCGGCAATAAAGGTTATGGGGGAGCTTGTGGATGCTCCAGAAAAAGGAGAGATAGGCAAGGTATTTACGCTTAAAGGCCAGAATATTGACGGTAAATATTCATACGGGGATATTCAATATTTAACCTGGGAGCACATGCCTACGGCTGTAGAACTGGAGCTCAAGGAACTTAGGAATATTATTTATTCACTCAGCAGCACCCCTGATTTGAGTTTCGATAATGTCAAGGGATCTCAGGCGCTTTCAGGAATAGCCATGAAGTTTATGTTTCTGGATGCTATACTGAAGGCCAAAAACCATGAAGAGGTATTTTCTGAGAATTTTACCCGAAGGATGAATATCCTGAAACAGATGATTGCCAAAATAGTAAATATCAGTATGGCAGACCAGCTGAAAAACCTCAAGTTCGGATTTGAATTCCAGAACCCACTGCCCGAAAATGTTCAGGAAATTGTAGATATGCTTGTTTCCGCTACAGGAAATGAAAGGATCATGAGCAGGGACACTGCCGTAAGTCTTAATCCACTGATTACCGATGCCAAGGATGAACTGAAGAAAATGGCCTCAGATGATGAGCGGAGCCAGCTTGAAATAGGATCACAAACATTCGGAGAGCCAGGGATGCAGGAATGAAGATCAGTGATTTCATAAAGGTTAAAGGAAAAGAGAGGATGGAAGAGATTATTGCTGTTCCATTCAGGGATGTTATCAATATAGCGGTAGTTGACGATATAAATAGATTTGTCAGGTTTCAATTGGAAAGACATGGGGCGAGTGAGGAATTGATAAAAGAAATTTTACCAGAAAGACTAACAGATGGCCTGTGTATTGATATCGAAGATGAGGAAGGAATCAATATGTTGGCTATGATTATTGATTATAAAGCTGATTTTTCAGTATTGATTCACGAAGTAGAGCATATTGTTTTTCTTCTGCTATCCAGAAAGAACTTTAAACATTCCGGAAAAACCGACGAACTGTATGCATATTATCAACAATGGTTTTTTGCTGAATTCCTAAGAAAAATGTCATGAGCGAAAAGGAGTATAACGACGAGCTTATAAAGAAGATCCTGGCAGAGCTTGCTAAGGTGAAGTCCATCCTTAACAGTAATTACGGCAAGATAGCCAATGAGGTTAAGAAGCACAGTTTTAAGAACCCGGCACAATTCACCTGGTCGAAGAATAAAAATCTCGAAGGAAGGATTGACGAAATACTGGGAAGGATGTCATTCGGTTTGAGGTCTCAGATACAGAAAGCTTCCATGACAGCCTGGATACTGGCAAGCCGGAAAAACGATGAGCTGGTAAGGAAATATCTTGGATCAACGTATATTGATGAAGAGATCCTTTCACGGTATATGAAGAGCAATACTGATGCTTTAAACGCTTTTATACGACGAACCGACAGCAACCAATTCAACCTATCAGATAGAGTCTGGAACCTCACACAAGAGACTAAATCACAGTTAAAATTCCATATTTCCCAAGGAATAGCCACAGGAAAGCCTGCAGCAGAGATCAGCAGGGATGTCCGGGGTATTCTTAAAGAACCTGATCGGTTATACAGAAGGGTGAAAAAAGACGGAAAACTTGTCCTGAGCAAGCCGGCCAAAGCATACAAACCCGGCCCCGGGGTGTACAGGAGTTCATATAAAAACGCTTTGAGGCTTACGGCTACGGAAATGAATATCGCTTACCGGTCGAGTGACCATTTGAGACGCCAGCAGCTTCCATTTGTTATGGGTGTTAAGGTGAATCTTAGCGGAAGGCATAATGTAGAGGATATTTGTGATTATAACAAGGGTACCTACCCCGTAGGATTCAGGTTTGTAGGGTGGCATCCGCATTGCTACAAAGAAGGGACTGAGGTTTTTACGGCAGATGGATGGAAGGATTTCAGGGATGTAGAAATAGGTGATGATATATGGACGCTGAATCCTGAAACGAAGAAACTGGAAATTTCAACAGCAAAATCAAAGGTAGAATATCGTTATAATGGTAATTTGATACGTTTCCACAATCGCTCACTGGACCTTCAGGTAACACCTGATCATAGGATGGTTTACCTGAATAAGGTTGACGGTCATATCATGGATAATAAGACGGCAGAGAATTATGATCATCGTAAAGGAGGGCTTTATAGGTCATGCAATTGGACCGGATCAGAAACACAAATTATTAATATCGGGCTTTACACAATTCCGATAAAATTGTTCGCAGAGTTCATGGGGTATTACCTTTCTGATGGGAATGTTTCTAAGCGTAGATTTGCTTTTAATGTAGCACAGCAGAAAGGCACCAATGATGATAAGCGTGAGAAAATGATGGAATGTTTTAAGCAGCTCCCATTTGAAGCGCATCCCAGAAAAATCGGGTTTGAATTCTTTGATAAATCATTTTACCTATACTTGAAACAGTTCGGGAAATCTCCTGAAAGGTATATTCCGGATGAAATAAAGGAATCAAGTAAAGAGACTATCAGGACATTCCTGGACGCATTTATTATGTGTGACGGTATGGTACGAGAACCAAAATCTTTTATAGGAAATCGAGGAAACGAATTTGTTGGTAAAAATCCGGACAGGACTTATTATACAACATCAAAACGCCTTACTGACGACCTCAGTGAACTTATATTGAAGATTGGCAAACGGCCTTCTTTTAATTTACAAGACAACAGGGGTCCGCATAAATTCAGAAACGGTATTTACAATATAAACCATATCGTATGGATTATAAGAGAATGCGTTAGTCAAACAGCTACGGTATTCAAAAAGGAAGAGATTCCATATAAAGGGATGGTTTATGATATTGGTGTTGAAAAGAATCATACGTTGTATGTCAGATATAATGGGAAATGTGTTTGGAGCTCAAACTGTCTTTGTTACACGACTTCGGTACTTATGAAAAAGGAAAAATTTCTGAATTATCTCAGGACAGGAAAAATGGATGAAAGGCTGCTGGTAAAGAAGATACCTATAAAGGCTGAAAGGTACATGAAATCCATGAAAGGCGTTATCCAGGGAAGGAAATCAAAACCTTACTGGCTGGAAAATTTCGATAAGGATATGAACCTTAAACCTTCGATAGGCCAGGCTCGCAGTGACGTTGAATTGTATAAGAAATTACCACTTGATAAAGGTGTTGTGAATAAAAAACAGACTCCGTACCAAAAAGCAGGATGAAAAATTTATTTTTGTGTGTTGAATTTTTTCGTACTTTGGTATAATTAAATCTTATTGATATGCCATGCGGAAGTAAGAAACGGGGTCGTAAAAAAACCAAAAAGAGTAAGTAGCTCTATATGTTTAACTTAAATATTATGACCTATGTTTGAAACTGAAATCAAGGAAGCACTCAAAAAAGCAGGGCTTTCTGAAGGACTTTGGAAAAGGATCAATATTGCCAAGGCTGAAGAGGCTGAAGGGGCTGTTGAAAACTTGAAAAAAGAACTCGATGAATTAGGCAAAGCTACAGGAGCCGATTTTACGAAGAAACTGGCAGAATTCGGACTCGACAGTGCTGTCAAGTCGGAACTGCAAAAAGAGGGTGACCGCAGGGCTACCCAGGCCATTGATACCTACAAGAAAAAAAATCCGGACAAAAAAGATGATGACGACGATGAGGACGATACGAAAAAGAAAAAGGAACCGGATTTGAAAGGTGATACACCGCTTGAAAAGGCCATGATCAGTATGGCCGGTCAGATCACGAAGATGAGCCAGACGATTGAAAAACTTGAACAGCGGGAATCCAAAACTGACAAAACTACTCAGGCAAGAGGTTTGCTTAAAGAAGCCGGGATGCCGGAGGATTATGTAAAATACATTGACCTCGAATCAGAGGTTTCCATTTCCGACCAGGTGGAGAACGTGAAGAAAGATTTTGCGGGCTTCGCACAGTCGAAAATTGATAAAGCCGTTAAAGACGAAGAACTTTTAAAACCCGGAGGGAAGAAAGACTTTTCTGAGGAGGCCGTTAAGGAATTTGCTCAACGGAAAAGTAAGAAACAAGACTCCAAGGGTTTAGAGACAGCAGTTGGTAAAGAAATAGAAACAATTAACACTTAAAAAATGACACTACAAATAAGCAAAAGCGAAGAGACCCAATATAACCCGGTCTTTAAGAATATCCATGAGGATGTTCCGGGTGGAGGGACCCTCAAGGTGGCTGACCTGAAAACGGCGACCACCGAAATAGGAGCCGGAGCTATTGTAGGGGAGGATGGATCGACCGCAAGGTTATATCACCTGATCAAGACAGCCATTGTGCAGGCAACGCTGTCAGCAGGTGGTACGTCACTCAGGGTCACAAAGGCACATGAGTTCAAGGCCGGAGAGTTTATCACCAACGGCCAGGTGAGCACGGCGATTGTGTCGATTACGACCACAGAGACGGCATACGATACCATTGTCCTTACAGCAGCCCTGGATCCGGCTGAGAACATAGCTGCCGGGACCGTACTCTATCAAGGGAGTGCGGAAACCACGAATGCAGCCACAGCATCGACGGCTACGGTCGAAGATATTGTGGATGCCACACTCACCGTTTCCAACCCCAGAGGGAAGAACGGTGTAAAAATTGTTATTGCACAGGCCGGAGGCGATACCCTTGCGGTAACGTTTGCAGCTTCGACCAGGACTCTTACCATAAGCCTTGCCAATACCACACCAGGGAAAAACACCGCCGCATTGATTCAGGCCGCAATCAGGGCACTGGTAATCGACGGTGAGGATGTATTCACAGACTGGACCTGCGCTGCAGGAGGTACATGGGATGCAGCCGCAGTTGGTGGGGTGCTTACGGTAGCAAGCGATTATATGGGTGGAGGCGTTGAAAAACCCGCACAGCTTGATCCTATCTACGATGCAACGGGAGTATTGAAAAATACAACCGATGTTTCCGGTGACAGTCCTAATGCTGGCATATCCATTGTCAACAGAGGCACAGTGAATGAGTCTATCCTTCCGTTTGGAGTTACGGATCTTATCAAGACCCAGCTCTCCGACAGGATTGTTTGGGCTTAAACAGTTAACCTTTTAAATAGAAAATCATGGAAAATTCATTACTGAAAGAGGTTAACAAGAAGAATCTTGAAGCCTACTTGAAAGAGACAATCTACGATTCGTTCTACTGGCCCACATTTTTCCCGATCAAATCGACTCCGCTGCTTACGTACGAGACGCTGATCGGTGAGGAAGGTGCAAGGATAGCAGCTGATGTCGTAGCATACGACTCAGAAGCCCCTCTGAAAACCAGGAGGGTGATCTCGAAACTGTCGGGGGAAATTCCTCCTATCCGTGTAAAGCGGAAAATGACTGAGACTGACCTGAATACCTACAATATCCTGAAGGCGCAAGCCGAAGGAGCAGACCAGGAATCACTGTTGGACCTTGTGTTCAATGATGTGGATTTTGTGGTCAACGCCGTTAATGCCCGTTTGGAATGGCTGGCACTGTCAGCCATGAGCTATGGATCAATTGCGCTTTCTCCGACAAACAATAATGGTATTGTAACGGAGAATAACATTGATTTCCAGGTCCCAACCGGCAATAAGTCAGGTGTTGCAGTAACATGGAGCACAGGGGCAACCTGCACACCGCTTACAGATATCAGAACTGTTGTGGATGCTGCCGATGCCGTTGGCGTAAAGCTTCAGTACATACTGATGCGCCGGGCGACGTTCAGTAAAATGAAGGTCTCGACGGAATTTCTTGGTGAAGTATCTTTTTACCTTACAGCCAGGACCGGGCTCACCAAAGCCCCGAATCTTGAGCAGACAAATGCGTTCCTTGTAAGCGAAGGGCTGCCTAAGATTGTTCTTATCGAGCAGAGCGTAGGTATTGAAAACGATGATCATACGATTTCGTATGCTAATCCCTGGAAGAACAATTACATTACTTACATACCGCAAGTACAGTTGGGTAGGACTTTGGCTGGCCCGATTGCGGAGGAAACGAACCCTCCGAAGCAGGTAGTACAGGCCAAAAAAGGGAATATACTGGTGAGCAAGTATTCATCGGTTGACCCCGTTGCTGAATACACGAAGGGAGAAATCAACGCATTCCCGAGCTGGAATAATGTTGATTATTGCTACCTTCAGTATGTTGAAGATACTTCCTGGGCATAAAGTGTGAATGACAAACCTTGAAGCACTACAAGCAGTATTACCCGGTATAGGGGAAGTCACTGACAACCTCTATACCAAGGTTCTGCTTGACCGGGACGTAGCTTCATCGGATGTTTACGATGACAGTGTGAAGGATACCATTGATTTGTGTTCAGCAGATCTGATGGTAATACTTTTACGCTTGCCGGATATTCAGGAGGGGGGACTCGCAATAAGGTATGACAGGGGATACATGAGGAGCCAGGCACAGGAGATATACTCGAGGCTTGGTACTGACTCCGAGAAAGCCACGATTGACGGAACGTCGAAATGGTAAAGCGTTACCCGCATACCGGGAAAATAACATGGAAATCAGGGGGATCCTGGGGAGAGAGCGGCACTTTTACAGAAGGGACGCCAGAAGAAAAGACCATTGAATGTTATGCAGAAGAAAATGGTCACCAGTACAGGATCAGCACGGGAAAGGATGATGTGATTTGGAGTTTTAAGATTTTCATGGAACTGTTTGACGAGTCAATACCTGATACGGCAAGGTTTGAGTTTGAAGGCAAGGAGTACATAATTCTGAGGTTGAGAAAATATCAAAAACATGCAGTGATATGGGTTTAAGACCTTTATATACCAGGCAGGATGTTGAGGGAGTCTTTGACGGGTTCCTTGACGATGTTCAGGTAATGGAGGTAGAGACCCTTCAGTATGTTGGTGAGGAGTTTGTCAACAGGGCACGAAGCATGAGGACCTATACGGACAGGACCGGGAACCTGAGAAGCTCGATAGGCTATATTCTGGCCGTCGACGGTAAGGTTCATTCGGAAAATTCCAGTGGTCCCGAGGCCGAAGGTGCCAGCAGAGGAAAAGAACTTGCAGGTGAACTATTGTCGGAAGAGATGTACGGTCAAGGCATAGTGCTTATCGGTTATGCCGGTATGGATTATGCAGGATACGTCGAATCGTTGGGATACGATGTTATCACAGGTCCCGCATCGGAGGCAATGAAGCTTTTACAGCAAATTATCAGTGAGCTGTCATGAGACTTACAACTACCATAACAGAGAAGTTGTATAGGGTGCTGAATGTTGAGGCACTCACGGGAGAGATTACGGGAAAAATTTACAGGCACAGGGCACCCCTGGATGAAGATGTGACGAAGGAGAATATTATTATTACTACTTTGCCCATCTCAGGGGATGCAGTGCAGGAATGTTTCTGGAATGTGAATGTATATGTTCCCGATCTTGAAGAGACGAATACACCTGATATTGAAAGGCTGGAAGCTTTGGGAAATCTGGTTGCAGGACTTATTGAAAACTGGAATCCTGACGAATCGTATCATTTTACGCTCGATATTTTGAATCAAGGTTTATTGCATGATGAGAAGAAAAGGAGTTTTTTAAACATACGAGGATCAAGCAATGTTTTGAACAACGTATATTAAATCATAAAAAATGGCTAAAACAGACACAACGCTTATTAGCGTTCAGAGAATTTATTTCGGTGATGTTCAAAGCGACGGGTCATTCCCTACAACATGGGAGAAGGTTTCCGGAAAGCTGGTTCCTGACCAGGCAGTAATGTCGTTAGGAGAACCTGAAAAGACGGATCTTTATATCGTCGAAAGCGACTTCCCGTATATGAGCATTCCGGGGAGCAGAGATGTTTCCTTTAAATTCAACACACGGGATTTCACTGTTGACATGCTGGTGTATGCCTTCGGGGGTACGAAGATCAGTGAGGATCAGTGGAAGGCGCCTATCCTTACGACAATCAGGACAAAAGCAGTAAGGATCGTTACCGGACCCGGAAATGACGATAAGGTAATGGTTTTCAGGATAGCGAAAGCTTACCTGGCAGCAGCCCTTACGGGTCAGATGGTTAAGACGGATACAGGGTCGATAGATTTCACCGTCGTACCTCTTGTTCCGCAGGATGCCAACGGTGATAATTTACCCCCGTACTGGGTTGACATTATTTTCAATCCTTACCTTTCACCTACTGTTCCGGTGGTTGACGATGAAACTAATACTTTTGGGTGGACCGCCATAGATAACTATGCGACGGCAACCGATTATGAGTATACAATAGATGCTGGTGTTTCATACGATGCTTGCACGGCCAACCCACAGACAGGTATTACCGGTGCCATAGATGCCGGGGATGTTGGGGTAAGGCTGAAGGAAAGTGCCAACGGGTATCACGGTCCCAGTCCTACGCTTTGGAGTACTGAAGCATATACCGCTTAATGCGGGTTGACATTTGAAACTACGGTTTGCCCTTATCCTGGTATAACACCGGGAGGGGCAAACTTTAATACTTTTGTTATGCATGAATGTAAAAGCAGTATCCCTGGTGTTTACGATGAGATAGATGTGCAATTTGAAGTCATTGACAAAAAAGTTGTGCTCAAATCCGTTAAGCAGCACGGAAGGGAAATCATTCACCTTCTTAGGCCCAAAACTAAGGAGGGAATAATCGAAGATTGTAAAGAGTCATTACATGGACAGGCAGCTCAGCGAACCGGAAAAGGTAAACCTACGAAATAATGCCATAGGGGCGTTATTGGAAGAACCGGTAACCGTTGAGGTTATACTTGAAAACAGAACGATTGTTGAAAAACTGTTAGGAAAAAAGAAGGTCAGGTTTACCATAAAACCGCCGGTGCTTGGAACAATGGCTAAGATCAGCCGTATTGTAAACAGAATATCCCTTACACCGGATGACCTTAAAAAAGGAGAAATAGCTGTCACGCTTGAAAAGATAGCACAGCACCTTGATGATGTGGTGCTGGTTGTAAGTTACGCTATAGAAGGAGGTGACAGGGAGCCGGATGAAAAATTGAAACGGTTTATAAAGAAAAATGTTACCGCCCAGGAGCTCGCAGTGATGGTCGCCGTAACGTTGAATCTTATGAACCCGAAGGATTTTACGAGTTCTATCATCCTTATGAAGGGGATGAGCCTAACGAAACCCAGGGAGATGATAGCCCTGGCGAAAGAAACATCTGGCAAACAATCGGTGGCGTAATAAATTATTTTCATTTCGACCTCGAAACGGTGCTCTGGCATATATCATGGGTAAATATCGTTATGCTGTCAAGTTCGATACCCAGGTATAAGAAAAAAGAGGAGCAGCCCAAAGAGGCTACGAACGAAGAAATTCTCGCAAAACTCGGTAGATAATGGCTATAAACGTATTTGGTCGGGGGCTGTATTTCAAATCCGGAATAGATAACTCACAGCTCAAAAGGGACCGCAAGGAAGCTTCCGGGGAGATAGACAAGCTGACGCAGGATGCCGGGCAGTCAGGCAATAAGATGGCTTCGATATTGAAGAAAGCTTTTGCTGTTGTTGCCGGAAGTATTATTGTAAAAAAACTTATTGACCTTGGAAGAAGCCTGTTCCAGATAGCCTCGGATGCCGAAGAGGTAGGATCGAAATTCGACGTCACCTTTCAGGGTATAGAAGATAAAGCCGAACAGACATCAAAAGCTCTTCAAAAATCCTTTGGATATTCAAGTCTGGAAGCTGAAAGATTGCTAAGTACCACTGGCGACCTGTTGACTGGATTCGGATTCATGAGGGAAGAGGCCCTGGGTCTTTCTGATACCACGCAGCGACTGGCTTCGGACCTTGCTTCGTTTAACAACCTTCAGGGAGGTGCAGCCAGGGCCAGCAGGATCATCACAAAAGCACTTCTGGGAGAAAGGGAGAGCCTGATAGAGCTTGGGGTAAAAGTTCTTGATGCCGATGTCGAGCAGAGGATACTGGAAAAAGGCATGAAGAACCTTACCGGCCAGGCGCTATTGCAAGCTAAGGCTATGGCAACGCTCGACCTGATCATGGAGCAGAGCAAGAATGCTATTGGCGACTTTGCCCGCACCAGCGAGAGTGCCGCTAACCAGCAACGGATCCTTGAAGAAAACATAAAAAACCTAAAGGTAAGTCTCGGAGATAAATTACTGCCAACGGTAACCAAAGGAATCAGTACGCTGAATGATGTAGTTAAAAACCTTAATGAATCCCTGGAATCTTCAGAGCAAAAATTCAAAAATGCAGCTGGAAATGTTGAATATTTAGATGAAACGGTAACCCCCCTGATCACCAGATATCGCGAACTTGAAGAAAAAACCGATCTATCAAATATTGAACAGGCTGAAATGGAGACTATTATCAGTCAGATATCCGAAGCAATACCTTCTGCCATCACTTTGTTCAATAATTATGGGAATGCCATTAAAATTTCAGCTGATAAGGCTGAAGAATTCATAGAAAGACAACAGCAAATCCTGAAATGGCTGAACAGGGAGGCGATAGAAGATGCGGTGAATTCACTTGAAAAATACCGGAGAACGCACGAAAAGCTTGCCAAAGAGCTTGAATACATGACTGGCGTTGTGGGAGAAAGAGGGCCGGCGCCCAGTTGGAGGACAGCAACCGGATATATTAATGAGAGCGAAGTGATACAAACACTTCAGAAGGAAATGGCCGTAGTTCAGGAAAATATTGATTCTGTAACAAAAGCACTGCAATATCTCAGGGGAGAATGGGATGGATTTGACGAGGATAGGAAGGATAGTAAAACGGAAGATATCATTGTTAAGATTCCTGTGGATGATCTCAAAAAAGAACTTGACGAAGCCAGGAAAGGTTACGAGGATTACGAAAAACTTATCCAAGCAGGAATGCAGGAAAGTGCTGATTTCCACTATCAGAGTTTACTTCAACAAGGTAATAACTGGAGAGAATATTTAAGAAATCAATTCATTGCATATAAAGATAATGTAGATGCAAGAAGAATTCTTTTGTTGGAATATATTGCATTGGAAAAAGAAATCACCGATGAAGTCCAAGAATACATTATTGAAAGCCTTAAAGAATCTCAAAAAGAAATAGATAATTTAATTGAAAAATGGATTGATGAAGCTATTGATATAAAGATTGATCCTGCTGATATTATTGACGTAAAGAACGTAGAAAAACTATTATTGGTATTCGGGAAAATAGTTGAAGCAAAAGATGTTGAAAAATTTGGCGGTGACATGCGTGATCTTGCCGATGTTATGGGTTCGATGGCAAATCTTGCCGGAAACTTTAGTGAAGAACTTGCTGAAGCTGCTGCAACTACAGCAAATATAGCAATGGAAGCAGCAAATCTTGCTACAGCAATAGCCACCCAGAATCCATTGCAGATTATAGCTTCAGTGATTAATATTATATCAAATGGCATAAAATTATTCAAAGGGGAAACTAAAGATATTGAGAGTTATTATCAGAGGCTTACCAATTCTATTACTGCCACAAATAATGCCCTTCAAAGACAAATTGATTTACTCGATGAACTTAGAGGTACCGAATGGACCGAAGGGGTCGTAAAGGCCATGAACAATCTTAATAGCCAGGTAGAAATAAATCTTGCCTTGCTTCATCAGATTAATATAGGAAGTACCCGTCTCAGAGATAACACTGGCGCAACGACTTGGGGTATTGAGGATTTTGAAAGAGTATTAGAACAAACACCGGAAATATTTGGCAGTTCTTTAAAATATGTACAGGCATTGGTAGACGGTATACGGGAAGCTGAGGAATCAATTAAAGACATTCAGGATGAATATGAACAATACCTTACTGGCACTACTACAGAAAATATTGCCAGTAGCATAGCTGATGGTTTTGAAGAGGGTCTTGACGCTGCTGAAGTATTTGCAGAGACTTTTGAGGATATGATGAAAAAAAGTCTTGTAAATGCCCTGAAAACATCCCTGTATGAAAAAGGATTGCAGGATTGGTATAACCAGTTTGTAGCTGCTGTACAGTCGGATATGGTGCTTACAGGCGAAGAGGTTGCTGATCTAAGGGATTCATATATGAAGATTCTCGAACAGGCATCACAGTCATGGTCACAATTGTCTGCAATTATCGGTGAAGGGGATATTTTCCCCGGTGAGGAAGAAAAAACAGGGATCCAGGGAGCAATCGAAGGGATAACGGAAGATACCGCAGGAGTTTTGGCAGGACAGCTTGGAGCCATTCGGATAAATGTTGCCGAGCATCTTGACATAGCCCAGGAGTCCCTTTCGCACCTTGAAAGAATATCGAGAAATACTGAGTATAACCAGTATTTAAGGGCCATAGCTGACTCTATGCAGAAAATGGAAAAATCGTATAATACCCTTATAGGATGATAATTGATAATATAAATACCCTTGCCGAATTCGGTGTAGGACTCGAAAAAGTCAGCGGAGACATAGATTTCCCCGGAAGGAAAGAGGTATACCAGCATGACTGGGCTGATGATCACGGGGAGGATGTTATTCTCGATGACGTATACCTGGAACCCAGGGAAATAAAGCTTAATTGCTTTATTGTATGTAATTCAAGACAGGAATTTTTCGACAAGCTCGAAGGATTCAGAAATTTCTTTTGCTCTCCGGGGCTTCGCAGGATTGAATTGCCATTGGACGGTAAGATCCATCTTGTGTATTACATGAGGGAAGTGGTGTTCAGCAGGCTCACTCACTATGGAGGGGAAAAAGTAGCAGGAAGATTTTTATTGTATGCCCGTGAACCGCATCCCGGCAATATTCAGGCTGTAACCGACCAGAGTTCACTCAGCCAGGTATCAATATCAATGAGAATAGTCACCGGAGATGTAATTACAATAGACTGGGGTGACGGGCAGGAAACCGACGTTACAGGAGATGACGTTCTGAATGCTTACACCCATGATTATTATGACACCGGAGAATATAAGATAATAATGTATGGCGACCTGCAAAGCTTAAAGGAATTTAAGTGCCAGAATAGTTTTGTTGCTGTTAATATCAATGATTTCAGGTTTTGTCCGGTACTGTATGATATTGACTTGCTTGGCAGTGCAGCCACAGGGCATTTATCTTTTCTGAAAAGTATCCCAGGGGTTGTGACCGGGCTGAAAATAGGCAGTTCAGCATCGATATACGGGGATCTTTCGTTTATCAGGTATCTTAAGATAACGGCAACCGACATAAACCTGAATGATTGCGGGATTAATCACTATACAAAGACAAAGCTTCCAGCGTTCTCTAATGGGAGTTTTGATCTTGACATACAAAACCTGGGTCTTTCATCCGAAGAGGTTGATAACATTATAATCGATCTTGATGAAATGGGTTTGTCGAACGGAGAACTTAATTATATTGCGTGGAACTCTCCAAGAACCAGCACCTCGGATGCAGCATACACAAGTTTAACAGGTAAAAGTTGGACAATTAACTAATGAAACTTACCATATACCGGATCGGAGTGCCAAATGCAGTTGTAAACCTTGAAAATGGAAGCGAGGTTGACAGCAAACTTATGGGCGATGATTTGTGTACGCTTAAATTTAACAGCGACCAGGTGGTTGACATAGCCATAAGGGATTACGTCACCGTTTTCGGTAAGAATTACTATTTTAACAGGCTTCCGGAGATAAAGAAGGTATCCGGAAATATGTATCAGTATACCTGCCAGTGCTATGCTTTTATGTACGACCTTACAAAGGTACAGCTGCTTGACAGCGGAAACAGTGAGTTTGATCTTATAGGTGACTCCGAAGATTTCATTGATCTGATCGTTACCAACATGAACAGGGCCATAGGCGGATGGTCAAAAGGGACCGTAGATGCCACAGATGCAAGGCTGATGAATTTTTCCGGAAACAATTGCATGGAGGTCCTTGAAATGCTTGCCCGGGAGTTTGAACTTCAATACCAGATAGACGGAAATGAAATAAACCTCACTTCAGTTGGATCGGATACGGGACTTACGGTGAGCTACGGTAAAGGAAAAGGATTGTACGAACTCACCCGGGATACTGTAAGCAATAAGAATATCGTTACCAGGCTGTACGCCCTCGGAAGCGACAGGAACCTTGATTCTGATTACCGCAGTTATGCTAAAAGGCTTATGTTCGACTATCCCGGGGATAATTACGTTGAAAATAATGTAAGTACTTACGGGCTTATCGAGGCTACGAAAATCTTCGAAGAATTTTATCCCAAAAGAACCGGTACGATAAGTTATGTTGACGGATCGGATAAGCTGGTGTTCAGGGATTCGGCGATAGACTTTGATGTTAACAGCTACCTGATCCCGGGGGTTACTGCAAAGGTGCATTTCCAGACAGGGAACCTTGCAGGGCTGGAATTTGAGATAGAGAGTTACGATGACGGTGATAAAGAGTTTACGATCATTGCCAATACCGACGCTTACGGGTATGAATTACCTAATGATTCGCTTAAACCGGCAGTCAGCGACACTTACGTTTTGCTGGATATTTCCATGCCTGAAAGCTATATTACAACAGCAGAAGCAGACCTTCTGGCCGCAGCAACAGCTTACATAGGTGAGAACAGTGTTCCCCGGGTAACGTACAGGCTTGAGTTGGATGAGAAATTTGCAGAGGACAATTCCCTTGATCTTGTTCCCGGGGATAAGATAACGGTGCTTGATACAGACCTTGGAATAGACAGCCTTGTGCAGATGTCCCGGGTGCGAAGGGATATTATTCACTCCTACAGGTATTCCCTTGAGCTTACGGACCACCTTGAGGCTTCGGTAATACGCAGGCTGTATGCAGATGATGTGGAGATGCAGAGAAAAATAAAGGTGTCAGACGTAGGCGATATCCTTGGGGCCCGAAGAAAATGGAAAGGAACCCAGGAGCTTCTTAATCACATATTCGATCCGGATGATTATTTCGATATGGATCATATCAGGCCACTTAGCATTGAGACGGGAATGTTGGCTGTAGGGATGAAATCACAGCAGTTTATCCTTAAGGATGTTGTTATTCAGCCAAACTATACAGGAGACGCAAATAAATGTGAAATATCCGCAGGATTTCTTATACATTTTTCCATTGAAGAAACAA